>Ga0209500_10000022_pt1 | contig 157107 bp, 212 predicted proteins | sample S_140212_EF_Meta_FD_187323 | JGI IMG/M metagenome (GOLD analysis project Ga0209500, IMG submission 187323) | Freshwater microbial communities from Lake Simoncouche, Canada to study carbon cycling - S_140212_EF_MetaG (SPAdes) (version 2) | ecosystem: Environmental > Aquatic > Freshwater > Lake...
CCTAAATCACCTCCGCCACCAGAGTCTTGTATAGTTTCTTCTTTTGGTTTTTCTTCTTTTTTAGTATCTAATTTTTTTAGTATTTCTTTATACTTTCTTTTTTCTTCAAGATCAGATTCTTTTTCAAAATTTCTCTCTAAATCATACTTTCTTTTTTTATCTATACCTAAAGTTTTGATAAGACCAAAATATTTGGTTGAGATAGTTGATGCATTATCTCCTGTACGGAAACTTTGTGATGTGCCTGAGGCGACAGTCGTATAGAAGGATGCATCGACTGATCCAACTTTGGTACTTTTTTCTGGTTGTATAGGTTTATTTTTACCAATAAGATTTGGTATTGTTCCAGTTTTCTGGAAGCTATTACCAAGAGCACTTTGAGCCATAGTTTTAGGCTGAAGTTTGGATCCTAAGCTAGTCATTACTGACTGCATAGAATCGGATACTTTTGGTTTTTCATTTTTTTGGGGTAGAATCATCTTTGTCTTTGCTTAATCTTTTCGTTTTGTTCCTCAACATATTGAATAAGCATAGCAACATAAATGTCACGTTCCCAAGGTATCATATTTTCAAGTTCAAACAAACTATACTTGTGATGTTGTATCATTGAAAAGTTTGTTTTATAGTAATTCTTCAGATTGTCATGACGAAATGTTAGACGAAAAAACTTTCTAGCCCCTCCGCTGTAATTTTATGATCGAATCCACATTTACGACATTTGAATTCTACTTTCTTATTTAACTTAGGTAAATTCTCAAAGAATTCTTCTATCTTTTTAAATTGTTGTTGATTCAAAGACTCAAGAAAATCTACGATTTCACCTGGTTCGGTCTCATTGGCATAAAAGTATTGTTCTCCATCAAAGATACTTTCGACACTTTCAACAATCATATTGAATGCCATATCTGTGGTGTTGTCAAATTTAGTTGAAGAACCTATCACAGAAAATTCTGGATACTTTAATTTTATACTAATTCTGTCAGTTAACTGAATAGAATCACTAATTGATTCATCTCTATCAACCTTAATATCTAAAAGGTTAATTTCAACATCCATCATGTTGTTACAGGTTCTATCTTCAACAACATTCTCACAACGATACCTATTCTCTACAATTTCACCAACAGACCTTGCTCGAAGATTAATGAAATAGTATTCAACATCAATAATTGGTAATGAATCTATATCAATATTTTCTGTCAAGGTACAATTATGTAAAACTTGTTTTATATTTTTCTCAATGGTATCTTTATCATCTGATTCCATTGCCATCAATAAATTCTTTTGTTCTTTGACTAAGAAAGGTCTAAATCGAATAGTTTTCTTTGATAGTGGTAATTCAAGTTCATAAATTGGTGTATCAATTTTTGGCAAAGCCATTATGTATTCTCCTAATATAATTCAAATTTACTTATGGTAGAACAGGAAAAGCACCTAGTGGAAGGTTTGGTGTTTTTGTCCAATAAGTATATGCAAAAACTACTGTTAACTTGTGGTGACCATCCGATGACCAGTCTAAATCTAATTGATTAACTGATATTGGATAACAGTCTATCAAATCTACAGAATATGTTGGATTATTTTGTAAATCATATTGTACTATTGTTATTTCAGAAATATAATCTTTTTTATATTTTGGATTAAAATTACTTGATGGAACAACTAATTCCATCCATGAATCGAAAAAATTCTTCTCAGCCATATCTCCAGAAACGATGAAGGTTAATGATAAATCATTATATATTGTGTGGTAAGGATATTTTTCAAGTGGATTTGAACCAAATTTTTGTTCTATGGTTGAAAATGTTCTACCTGGCAATTCAGCCGTTTCGCATCGCAATTTTGAATTTGTTAGTTGCAATCTACCTACTGGAGGTATGAAAACTTCAAACCTATTAGGTCTGGCCAAATCTTTTGTGAAACTACTCATAAAATCTGAAATATTTGCTGGCATTTTTTAAACCTTGTTCATTTCTTGTACTGATTCGGCAAAAACGGTTCTCTTGTTTGCCTTTTGGAATTGTTCCACTGGTAAAAATAGTGCTGTTTCCCACTCATGCGGTTCAACCTTCAGCAACCTAGAAGTCGTATGATTGTATAGATAACGTTTTAAACACGGTCCAAACGCTTTTAAACGTCTAGATGCATTGAGTATGTTATAAGTTACTCTCATTCGTTTAATCTCGTCCTCGTCATTATAGGAAGCATAGTCTAAAAGTTGATCCAGAAACGCAGCTCTGACTGGAATTGGTAAATAATGTAAGTTTAGACCCATAAAACCATCCGGGTACTTCTCCAATACCAATACCAGAGGAAACATATCATAGTATGGTAATGTATTTGCATATTTCGGATCATAACAAAAGAAATACAAACCACCGGTGACAAATCGACCACCACTTCTCTGTTTCTCTTTGACTATATCAGCGACAACCCTTCTTGGGTTTCTGATAGCTTTAACTTGATCTTTTAGCCAGTCGGTACTCTTTCTCGACAACAATTGATAGTCGAGAGCTTTATGTTGCTGAGCGAGGGTTGTGAGTTTGGAAGCCATATAGGTATTTAGTTATAGTCCTAGATCATCTTCAGTAATAATTTTAAAGTCCCATTTGCGATCTAAACAATATTCTTGGGCTGCTTTCCATTTGGCTTGATTTACACCATAGGTTGCAACCTCATTAATGAATTGTTTAGTCACTCGTTTCTTTGGAATTGGCGGTAAAGTTTGTCTTTTTGGTTTTACTTCTATGAGTATAGTGTTTATTTTATCATCTTTTGTTCTAACCTTCACAAGGAAATCTGGAAAGTATCTGTGAAAACGACCATCGACAGGTGACTTGTAAGGAATAATCACTTCCTCGGATGACCAAGAGATAACGTCACGATTATTATCTAACCATGACATAACTTTACACTCCCAAGATGAGCGATAGATAATATTGGTTGGATCACCCATATACTTCTGGGGATTTCTTGGTTTGAATTGTCCTGAATAAGCCATATAAATACTATGTATAACAAATTAATTAAGAAGGTTATAAATGGCCGCCGTAGAAATAACAGAACAGATTGCTTTTGGCACAAATACTGGTGTTACTGGTCCATTAAGATCATTGATTAGCACAGCTGCAAACCAAGGGTTATCAGTGCAGAGATATCCAGCCGACTTGGGTGGAAACCTTGATAAAAATAAAAAGAATCATTGGGTAACCTTTAACATCTATGATATACAAACAGCAAAATATAACACAGATTCAACAATATCAATTAGTGAAAAAACAACTACTGCCGGTGCTGTTGTGGGTGTGGCGGCTGGTGCATATGCAATAAAAGAAGCTCGCACAATTCCCGGTGCAGCTGTTGGTGCAGTAGGTGCCGCAGGAGGCGTTGCTGTTGCAACAACCATATTAGCATCAGATTCTTTAAAATTCAGTCCAACATTAACACAAATAAAATCTTGTATTTCTTTGTATATGCCAGACACACTAAACGCAACTTATAATGCAAGTTATGATGAAATGAGTTTAACTAAAGATTTGGGACAAACTGTACAAACATTGAGAGCTATTGAATCAGCCGTGCAAAAAGGTACTTTTGATTGGGAGAATCTAAAAGAAGGAAATAACCTAGGTAGTGATCCTGGAGTAATTCAAGCTGCGACTAACTTATTCAATAATTTAGGTGGTGGTATTAATTTTCAAAATATCGGTTCACTATTATTAAAGGCAAACGGATACGCACTTAATCCACAAGTGCAGATGGTTTATCGTGGTACAGGACTTCGATCATTTCAATTGACGTTTACTTTCACACCAAAATCACAAGAAGAAGCACAAACAGTTAATAACATTGTAAATCAATTTAGATTCTATTCTTCGCCGAGCTTGGCTAGTCCTGGAAATCCAACAAATAGTATGTTTTTGACACCTCCATCAGTATTTGGTATTCAGTTTTATGTCAACGGTCAAGAGAGCACAGTTTTACCAAAATATGGTAAATGTGTTCTCACCTCAATTGATGTTAATGATAGTCCAAACGGTTTTGCGGCATATGATGATGGTTCAATGGTTCAAAGACAGGTGAACCTTTCATTTAAAGAATTGGATATGCTTACACGAGATCATTTTAAAGGATTTGGCACTACAATCAATTCAGGTGGTGGTTATTCTGAAGTAGATATAAGAAGATAAAATGAAATATTTCGAAACTTTACCTAAAGTCATCACGACAGATTATAGAAACAATGCCATATTGTTAACAAACATAATGGCTAGGGCTGAAATCATACCTGCTCTGTTAAATAATCCTTTGATTTTTTATAGTTATGATATTCAAGATGGTGATTCTCCCGAGGTTATCGCACACAAATATTATGGAGATTCATATCGTTATTGGTTGGTTCTTTTTGCAAATCAAATTTTAGATCCGCAATTTGAGTGGCCATTAACGAGTCAACAATTTGAACTTTACTTGAACGATAAGTATTCAGCTGCGGCCAATTCTTCAACTGTATTGTCTTATACACAAGGTACAGTACAAGAATATAGAAAAACAATTGCGACATATGATCCTGCTTCTCTAGAAACAACAACAAGAACTATCGTAATTGATGTATTTACTTATAATACAACGCAAACTGGTACTGTAACTCAATCATTTTCAGATGGTAATTATGTGACACAAACAACAACAAAAACACCTGTTAGTATCTACGATTATGAGATTGAAAAAAACGAAGCAAAACGTAATATTAAACTCATAAACAGTGAGTACGCATCGGATTTTGAAAAGCAGTTAACTTCTTTGATGGGAAGTTAAATTGGCTACTGGTATTTTAAATTCCAAAGACTATGCAATAAGTAATTTATTATTACTTACGGCTGACTCAAGCTTCGATCTCAAGAATATGATGATTGAGATTGGGTATACCGAAGATTTATTCAATAATGTTAGTTATGGTTATGTCGTTATCACAGAAGCAATGGGTTATATTGAAACACTTGCTATGATGGGAAATGAATTCCTTAGATTGACATTCAGTAAAACTGGTGAATCTTTTAATCAAATAGATAAAGTTTTTCGGGTATTTAAATTATCCGATAGAAAACTTGAAGGTACAACTTACAAAGAATCTTATACGTTGCATTTCTGTTCAGAAGAATTATTGTTATCTTCACAATATAAGATTTCTAAAGTGTACAAGTCAGAAACAGTTTCAAACATGGTTACTGACATACTTAAAAACTATTTGCAAGTATCACCAAATAGAATCAATACTATTGAACCATCATATGGCAATTACAGTTTTACGTTGCCTACGATTAGTCCATTTGATGCAATCAATTGGATATCAATATACGCAAGACCAAATCCATCAAATCCTGGTGCAGATATGGTTTTCTATGAAAATAAAGACGGGTATAATTTTAGATCATTGCAAACAATGATGTTGCAATCACCTTTTAGAACGTACACATACAAACCAAAAAACGTTAACTTTTCAGATATAAATTATTCAGTATTCAACGTTATCACATATGAAATTTTAAATTCATTCGATTCGTTAGATGCAATTCATTCTGGAATATTTGCAAATCAATTGATATCGGTTAATCCAACTACTAGGGAAAGAAAAGTAACCAATTTTGATTATAATGATTATCAAAACAAATCAAAGAAATTAAACAACTATCCAATCACCAACAATTTTACAAATAGGTTTGGTGACGGGTTGAATCAGACACCACAAGCTGTAACTAAATTGGTATTTTCTAATTTTGATTCAAAATTTAATAGTTATATCTCTAGTGCTCCAGCTTCAGCCAGCGCACCTGATATTTTTGCAGAAACTTACATACCATATAGAACTGCACAGTTAGCTCTTGCAAATTACACAAGATTGAAAATATCTGTTCCTGGTGATCCTACTTTGACTGTTGGTGGTATTATAACCTTTGATCTAACAACAAAACAACCAGATAGTTCTAATCCGGATAGATATTATTCCGGAAATTACTTGATAACTGCTGTTAAACATCAAATTGGTTTGACGGAATATATAACTATTCTAGAAATAACAAAAGAAAGTGTGCCAACACAGTACCCACAAACGGATAATTCTTCATCTCTGTGGAAAAATACCTCTAAGGGAAATATATAATGTCAAAAGTTACTAATAACTTTGCAGGTCTAAATGGATTTGTATGGTGGGTTGGTGAAATTGTAGATCGTGCGGATGAATTAGGTATGTCTAGATATCGTGTCCGTATCTTTGGATGGTACGGAGATGAAATAGAAGATTCAGATTTACCATGGGCATCCGCTATGTTGCCAACAAATTCATCCGATTCTTTTTCACCAATGAAAAAACATGATTGGGTTGTTGGTTTCTTTATGGATGGTGAATCTGGCCAATATCCTATAATAATGGGTGTTCTTCCTGGTGTTAGTCAAGTTGATAGTGGTGTCGGTGATAATACAGCACCAGTGACGGTTGGTCCAAATCAGTATGTACCGGAATAACTAAGGATATAAAATGGCTACTATTGTTAATTTAGCATTAACGCAAAAAAATCCAAGTAATTATAATAGCATAAGTGAAAATGTTCCTCCTGAAGTAAGAAATATAGGAGATGCTATTCTTAAAGGAAATGCTACAATCTCCAATTTAGCTAGAGGACTGATTGCTAACACAGGTATTGCTTTTTCAAATTCAAATGTATTTCACATTTGCGAACCTTTTGGTGCTCCTGCAACTAAGAATGTAACTAGATATAGTTTAAATTCAAAAGGTCAAGTCGTAAAAATATCACAAACATCTTTAGGTACACCAGTACTGAAGATGGATATTTTATTAAAGAGTGCAGCAATGCAAGCAGTTATTGCAACAATCAGAAGTGCCATTGAAAACGCACTGGGTTTGGCCAGTCCTTTGGTACAATTAATTAAAGATGTTGCATCTTATATTGCTGGTATATTAGAAGTCGTTAATTATGTTCTCAGTATATACAATGATATTGTTGTGACGATCATACAAGTGCAACAATATATAAACTTAATTCTTAAATTCATTGCATCATTACCATTACTAATAGCAAATGCTTTAAGTGAATGTGTGAGATTATTGGCAGCAGGATTAGCCAGTGCTTTATCTGGTTCACTCAATATTAGTACTGGTGGATTATTGACACAGTATCAACAATTACAATCTAATTTGGCAGCAGCTCAAACATATACACAACAGGTTGCTGACGGAGCTAAAGATATTGTTACAAATGTTAACAATTTGGGTGGTAATCTAAGTAATAATATAACCTCGGCTGTTTCAACAGTTCAAGGTTCATTAATAAACGCAAAAACTTCTTTCACACCAACTGTTTTAGTTAAGGTAGTTTAATATGATTCAAGCACCAGCTGGAAGTATATGGTACACAGAACCAATCGAAATTGGAACGTATCCTTTTATTAATGTGAAACAGACTGAATCTGGGCATTTCCTTTTAATGGATGACACACCCACAAAAGAAAGAATTCTATTTCAACATGGTAAAACAGGCACGATGATTCATATGAAACCAAATGGTGACTATGAACAGAGAGTGTATGGTAATAACTTCTCTATTGTTGTTAATGATGAGAATGTAGTCATTCAAGGCGTTTGTAATATTGAAATACATAACGATTCAAAGCTTCATGTATATGGAGATTCTAACATACAAGTTGATGGATCACTATATGCTAAAACGGGTCAAGATGCGAAAATTCATGTTACAGGTAATCTAGATGTTGCTTCAGAAGGAACAGTTGCAATCTCCGCCGGCGGTCAATTACCCGGACAATCAAAGAGTATTCTATTAAATACTGGTGCCAACGTGATTATTACTGGTGGATTGATAGTTTCTGGTGGAATAACTGCTGGTTCTGTAACGTCAAAAACAAGCGTTCAAGCACTTACTAAAGTATTTGCAACAGGTGGTTTAGAAACTTTAGGTGGTGCTAATATTGGATTTGCTACACCAGGTCCTCTTATTCCTACAGGTATAACAACATCTACTACGAGTCAAACAGCGCCATTACAAAAAGCAGGCGTTACTCTTGCTGGAATAACTTCTGATATATTTGGTCCTTTAGCAATTTGGCGACTTTTTAGTGGAACGCATAATCATGTTGCACCTTCAGGTGGTGGACCAACTTCTCCTCCACCAAACGGTTCAAGTGTTGTATAATTTATAATTGGAGATATTATGGGTGTTTTTAATAATTTTAATTACAGTTTTGATAATAGTAGATTTGGTTCTTTAATCAATTTAAATTCAGATCAATCAAACACTATAAATTTAGTGTCAAATACAACTAATTTTGCACCATGGCAAATTAGTGATCTTGCTAACGGTTCAATAGTTAAAACAGATTATTTTCAGAATCCAACATTTGGTTTCTGTACTTCAATGGCAAATAATTTGATTTTAATTAATGCTGCTGCGGTTGCTATTGCAAATGTTAATTCTGCAAATACAGGTGCAGGACCTTTAAATGGCGACTTAGCAAATGCCGCCAATGCTTTAGCACTTTCTGCGAACAATTGTTTACTTGAAGTTTCTGCTTTTGGTTCACATACAAATAATGTTTCAGGTGTATCCGCAAATATTGGAACATATACAATACCAACTTATGATATGATTATTGGTTCAGGCACTCAATTAACAATGTTGTTAAATAAGACAGATGGTATTTCTAATGCTGTTTCCACATTAGGTTGTATGACAAGTTTGTTTATTAATGATATATTAACTGCAAACACATTAACCATAGCAAACGATGCAAACGTAATTGTTATCGCAAATACAGCAGGAAACGTAACATCTAGTATGTGTTTTAACGTTGCAAATGACTTAACTAACGTGCAATCAAGTTTATACAATAGTAGATCACAAGATTGGTTCTTTTATAGCACATCTATGACAACCTTGCAAAATTATATGTTTTTAAGTGGTTTTAGTGCTATGGGTAATACTAAAACTGGATTAATCAACAATGTAATTGGTTCACCTAGTTTGATAGCTAAAATTTCAGCAAATACCGCCAATAGTGCGGCAAACACATCATAAATAAAACATGGCCACACTAAAAAAAATATACTCAGATTTAGATTTAACGTTTAATCGCTTGCCGGTTACGAACGATGTTGCCTTGAGCTATGATGAAAAGTCGGTAATTCGCTCGGTCAGAAATCTTTTACTAACAAATTTTTATGATAGGCTATTTCAACCAGAAATTGGATCAAATTTAACTAAATTATTATTTGAAAATGTGGATGCATTGACCGCATCTTTGTTACAGAATGAAATATCAAATGTAATCAAAAACTATGAACCTAGAGTGGCAATTGAATATATTAAGGTTACTCCTGATGAGGACAATAACAAATATTCAGTTTCGTTATCTTTTTTCATAGGAAATAATTCTACACCTACAGCGGTAAATCTACTTCTTCAAAGGTCCAGATAATGGCATCTAACACAAATATTCAAATCACAAATCTAGACTTCAGTTCAATCAAGTCTAATTTTATTAATTATCTACAAACTCAGGATACCTTTAAAGATTATAACTTTAGTGGTTCTGCCATGTCGGTGTTACTAGATGTGTTGGCATATAATACACAATATAATGCTTATTATCTGAATATGGTTGCAAATGAGATGTTTTTAGACTCATCATTACAAAGATCATCAGTTGTATCACACGCAAAACTATTGAATTACACACCAAGATCAGCTGTTGCATCTTCAGCAACAATCAATTTTCAGGCCAATGGTGTAGCAAATAGTTCATTTACATTACCAAAATTCACAAACTTTATGTCTGTTCCTATTGATGGGGTCAATTATAATTTTGTGACTACAGACTCATATACAAACAACACTTCAGGTGGCGTTGTTACACTTAATAATGTGATATTGAAACAAGGTATTCCAACAACATATTCTTTTACTGTTAATGGTACAACAAACCCATCGTATACATTTGAAGTACCTGATGCAAATATTGATACTTCAACAATCGAGGTACTTGTACAACAGTCATCTTCAAATACAAGTTATGACATTTATCAAAATGCAACAGATTATCTTACATTAGATTCAGAATCTAATGTTTATTTCTTGCAAGAAAGTCTGACTGGTTATTATCAAATTTACTTTGGTGACGGAATTCTTGGTAGAAAATTATCAGACGGTAATATTATACAAGTTTCTTATGTCTCTACAGAAGGATCATCAGCAGCAGGTGCCAATAATTTTGTATTGATGGATAGTTTTCCTTCATTTACAAGTTATAATATTACTCCTGTCGCATCAGCTTCCAGTGGTTCAGCCAAAGAATCCATTGAGTCTATTAAGTATCAAGCACCTAAAGCATACTCCTCACAGAATCGTGCAGTCAGTAAAGATGATTATATTTCTATTATTCAGAGAAATAATTTAGGTATCACATTTGATTCGGTGAACGTTTGGGGTGGAGAAGAAAATGATCCACCAGTTTACGGACAAGTTTTTGTGTCTATGAAACCAACTGGTGCATACAATATTACTGAAACTCAAAAAGAAAGATTGATAAAAGAGGTTATTAAACCAATTAGTGTACTGACAGTCACACCAACAATTGTTGATCCAGACTATACTTACATCAAACTTACTGTTAATGTTTATTATAATCCATCAAAAACTACACTATCTTCTTCACAAATTCAAAATGGTGTTACTACTGCAATACAAAATTATGCCACGACAAACTTAAACACATTCAATTCAACATTTAATACATTTGATGTTTTAACGGCTATTCAAAATTATGATAAGTCGATTATCACAAGTGAATTTACCACACAATTGCAAAAGAAATTCTTTCCTAATTTAGCTACACCAACAACATATAAGTTGAGTTATAATGTTCCATTAGAAAAAGGAATGTTTTTGAGTGGTGTATCTTCCACACCTGCGTTGCAATTTAGAGATGCAACAAATTTATCAAATATTATTGATGGCATTTATATCGAAGAAGTTCCTTCATCGACAGGTGGTGTAGAATCAATTTCAGTTATTAATCCAGGTTTCAATTATCAATACGCACCAAAAATCACTATCTTAGGAGATGGAACTGGTGCTACAGCACACGCCGTAGTTAATAATGGAAGTATTTCTAATATTGTTATTGATAATGCTGGAACTGGTTATACCAGTGCTATAGCCACAGTAACGGCACAATCTGGAGATACAACAGGTCAACTAGGTGCGGTTGTTGTGAATCTAACCGGTAGAACCGGTACACTTAGAACTTATTACAATGATACAACAAATGTTAAGACAATATTCAACCAAAATATTGGAACAATTGATTACAATAATGGTTTAATTACATTGAATTCATTCGGACCAATTAATGTAGATAATGCATTGGGTCAACTAACAGTAACCGCAAATCCTTCGACCTCGATTATATCATCCACATATAATAGAATCATTACAATTGATCCGTTCGATCCAACTGCTATCACAGTAAATGTTATTACTAAAAATACATGATACCAAATAACAATAAAACATCGCTACTGATACCATCACAACTTCCTGAATTTATTCGGGCAGACCCATCATATCAAAATTTTACCCTGTTTTTACAGGCTTATTATGAATGGATGGAACAATCTGGAAATGTTACTGATGTATCTAAAAATCTAACAAATTATTGGGATATTGATAATACAACTGATCAATTTTTAGACTATCTTTATAATGATTTTTTACCTTATTTCCCAAAAGAAATATTAGCAGATAAACAGAAAGTTACAAAAATTGCAAAAGAGTTATACAAAACAAAAGGAACACCAGCATCTTATCAATTTCTTTTTAGAGTTCTTTATAATTCGGATGTAGACTTCTTCTACACAAAAGATGCTGTTCTAAGAGCTTCGGCTGGTAAGTGGTATGTTGCCAGAAGTTTGAAACTTGCATCTAACAATATCAATTTTTTAAATACCAATAATCTAAGACTCTTTGGTGAAACAACGAAATCTATTGCAACAATTGAAAATTCAGTATTGGCTGGAACAAAAATTGAAGTATTCATTTCGAATATTCAAAGATTGTTTCAATCTGGTGAGTTCATTCGTGTTGTTGATTCAAATAACCAAGATGTTTTATTTGGTGGTCAACCACTTAGAGCTAAAATTGTTGGTCAAATTAGTCAAATTAAGATTGATCCAAGTAATAGAGGTAATTATTACCAGCCTGGTGATCCAGTCATTGTTTATAATGGTCTAAATTCTGCCAATGGACTTGGTGCATCTGCAAAGGTGGGTACAACTACGGCTGGTGCAATTCAACGCATTACAGTCAATTCTGGTGGATTTGGGTATGCATTAATTAATGCAAATACAAAAACAACAATCAATATTACTAACGGTGGAGGAGCACTTGCCGTACCTGGTGGTTTTAATCCTGCCGCAAATTCTACGGCAAACGTAGCTTTTATACCTAGAGATTACATTTCACTGAAACGTTTTCATTATATTGGAAATATTGCGACAAGTTCTGGCGCAAACACTTACAACCCAGCTACTGGATTGTGGACACAACAAAAATACCAATTTGCAAATAACTTAACAGCTAACGCAAATACGTCTTTAGCTAATGCCTTTACTTTTTTAGCATTTTCAACTTATCCTATTTCATCCGTAATTGTTCAAAATGGTGGCGGTGGAATTTCAACACCACCATCAATTACAGCTTCATCACTTTATGAATCTGATGTTGATGAGGCTTATGGTGATCTTAAAAACTTGGGTATTCTTGCACCAATTCAAATTGTTGCAGGCGGCAAAGGTTACGTAGCAAATGATGTAATTAATTTTATTGGTGGTACAGGTAATGGAGCCAGAGCAAACGTATTGACCGTCAATGCAACAGGTTCGATTACATCAGTTGGTTATGTTTATAAAAAAGGTGAGTATCCAAATCGTTACCCTCTTGGTGGTATGGGCTATACATCAATTTCATTACCCACACTAACAGTCACATCATCAAATGTACAGGCTTCAAATGCATCCTTATACGTATCTGGTATTTTAGGTGATGGTGCAACATTCAGTGCAATTACTGATCGTGTTGGTACAATTACAACAATTAATGTAACCGAATTTGGTGAAGATTATGTTTCAACACCTAATGTATCATTGAAAGTACAGGATATCATTGTTAGTAATGTATTAATCAATAATATTGTAAAGACTGGTGATATTGTTTATCAAGGTACATCATATGCAAACGCAGTATATTTTGCAACAGTATCTTCGATAAATCAAGTATACGCATTTGCTAATGTGGAACAGTCATTATATAATCTAAGAGTATATAACTACAACTCTTTACCTAATATTAGTTTACCGATCAAGGTAGATACAAAGAGTATTGTAATGAATATGTCGAATCAATATCCGACTTTGAACACTAGTGCAACAAGATATAATTCAGACGGTGTTATCACTTATGGTGATGGATCTGCAAAAGCTAACGCATTTTTCTTAAATGGTTTGGTAATTAGTCAAGGACAATACTTAGATACTACTGGTCAACCTAGTTCGTTTGATGTATTACAAAGTACAAATTTCAATAACTATACTTACCAGATTACACTAGAAAAAGAAATTGAGAAGTACAGATCCACATTACTTAATTTATTGCATCCTACAGGTATGAAAGTACTTGGTCGTTTTGCAATGAAGTCTAATAATGCAATGAATTTCCAAGCTTTAAATGTTTTAAATACAGGTTTACCGTTGTCGTATTATACTGGTGCAGCAGGTTCTAATGTTACTATGTCTGCAACATTCAGTAATCCCAGTAATAATATTGTACAACTGAATAACTTGGCTGGCGCAAATATTTCCGGATTCATTTTTGCAAATACTATATTATCTTTTGTTACATCGAATAACGATAAAGTTCATTCCGAAATAACTTCATTTGATCCAATTGCAAATACAGTAACATTAAAAGATAATGTATGGTTAGCTTTTGCAAATGTGGCAAATGTGACTGCAAATTCAGGTAGTAATGTCATAAATATTCGAACGTTGACAAATTCCTATAATATTATTAATAATGGAATTTACAGTAACACGCAGTATCCATTAAAAGATATTGTTCGATCTGGCGATATTGTTCTTGTTGCAAATAATGCACAAAAGACAGTATCGAGTGTTGATTACATAAACAATAAAATCGTTTTAACAAGCAATTTATCAAGTAATGCCAATTCATTCTTGTCTGTATCAAGAACATTGTCTACATATGATGGCAATGTCATATTATATGGACCAGTAGGAACACAATATTACCCACAGATTATAACTGAGTCTGGGGATTCATTAATAACAGAAGATGGCGATTTCATTCTCTTAGGATAACAAATGAGTACTGTAAAAATCTCTCAACTACCATCAATCGACGATATTGATGCAAATACCGCAAATACACTATTTGCTGGTGTGGATATTTCATCTGGGGTGACGGGCAAAATGACCGCACACACTTTGGCGCAAGGACTATATTCAAATGAAATACTTAATGTTGGTGTAAATCATCAAAATTTACCTAATACAATTGCACAATTTTCTTTGAGTGGGAATTCATACATTCAAACAAACTTGGTGAACACAAACGATGGTGGTACTGCTGACATTGTTGTTACTGCAAATACAGGTTCAGGTGGCACTGATTCTGCAAACTTCATTGATATGGGTTATGCAAATAAAAACTATCAACCTGGTTCTGAGTTCAATAACATAGGCACTTCTATTAATCCTAAAGATGGTTACCTATATGTTCAAGGAACTGCTGGATCAAATGGTGGTAACTTAATTGTAGGTACTACAACATCAAATACACAGTTGAAATTTATTGTTGGTGGTGGTTCTGCGGCTAACGTTGTTGCGAGAATGACTTCCAATAGTTTTGTTTTGAATACACAATCATTTATTACATTTTCTGATGGAACGACACAATCAACTGCCGCAGCATCTAATGCATATTCAATTGCTGCGTTTGCTGTTGCAAATACTGCGGCTGCAAATACTGTAGTAATACAAGCAATTAATCTTGTACAAAATACAAGTATAAATGCATCATTCACACAAGCAAATAGTGCAAACGTATTAGCTCAATCAGCATTTAATAAAGCAAACAATGCTCTTGCAAATACTACTGGTATCTTTGCTGGTGATCTGACAATTACAGGTAATGTAGTTACACAAAGTTATATTGATTTTAATAATTCGAATTTTAGTTCAAATACAGCTTTAATCAATATAACAGCAAGTAACAATGCTGCGGTTGTTGCACCTTCAAATACTAATTATATGTTACAAGTTACAGGTAAAGCAAATTCTGTAACAAGAGTTGTACTTGATAGTTTTGGAGCAAATACATATCCTGTAGTAGTAGGTCGTATGGGTCGTGGTTCTGCTGATTTACCAGCCGCAACATTAGCTAACGATGTTATGATGAGAATCGTTGGTAATGGATATACAGGAACACAATTTCCTTCATCTAGTCCTACTAAAATTGATTTCGTTGCGACAGAGAATTTCAGTGATACTAATAGAGGTACACAAATTCAGTTTTGGAATACTCCAACAGGATCAAATACAATACAAAAAATTGCATCATTCAATGCAGATTCAGTAACATTCGCTGGTGTTGTTAATCCAACAAAAGGATTCATTTACACTCCAACAGTATATCCTGGTGTTCAGACAGCAATCACATTAGACTTTGCAAATAATTCAGTTCTTCGTGCTCAGACATCCACAGGATTAACAGTAACATTGAGTAATTTTACTGTAGGTAAAGTTGTCGAATTGTGGGTAACAAACACAGCAGGAGGAAATCAGACATTCACGCATGGTGTTTCTGCATTAAATTCAACAACAAATTCGACAACTTGGACTATACCAGGAACATCATCAATTCTGGCAAGATATATGTGTATTGATGGAACTCTTGCAAATACCCTCGTTGCTGTCATTCACGCTTAATAAATAGATCATGGCAAATAAAAACATACTCACATATAACGCAAAAGTCACTCAGATTGAGCAAGACTATTTTTCACCTGTTGCTATTTTGCCAACTTCTGGTCAAGTAATCAACAGTCTTTATTGTTTTCTTTCTCGTATTGATCCTTGGTCAACCGATTTGGATCCAGAAGAACCAACACAAGATACAGCATATTTAAAGAATGTATATAAAAATATGTTTGTTGTAAAAAAGATTCAGTCCAATGATATTGCAATCATAACAGAAAGAATTGATTGGGAAAGTGGTGCAGTATATGATTATTATCGTGATGATATTGATATGCTTTCAAAGGATGATAATGGTTTCTTAAACTTACATTTTTATGTAAGAAATCAATATGATCAGGTGTTTAAATGTTTATGGAATAATAATGGTGGAGATTCCACAGAACAACCATATTTTCAACCAGGAACATACGGCACAAATAACATTTATAAAGGTGCTGACGGTTATAAGTGGAAATATATCTACACAATAGATATTGGAAATAAAACAAGATTTATGGACTCCGTATGGATGCCAGTTCCTATTCTTGAAACCACACTAGATCCCTTATCAACATCGGCTGGTTGTGGTGATATTGAGGTAATCAATGTGATAAATGGTGGTTCAGGCTACAATCCTTCCAACTCAACTATCACTGTATCAATTACAGGTGATGGTTCAGGTGCAGTTGCATCGGTAATATCTTCTAATAACACAATCACTGACGTTGTTGTAACAAATCCGGGTACTAACTATTCTTTCGCTACAATCAATATTGTTTCTAGTTCAGGTGCAGGTGCTAATGTAATTGCGCCAATATCGCCAATTGGAGGACATGGATTTGATGCTGTCACGGAATTAGGTTGTAGTCATATTATGTTAACGACTACATTTAATGGCTCGGAGGGAGGATATATACCGACAGATATTGATTATCGTCAAGTTGGAATTTTGAATAATCCTCTGGCTCGAAGTACATATCCAAATTTCGCAAATTCAACCATATATAAAACATCTACTGATTTTGTCGTTGCGTCTGGATTTGGAACATATGTGAACGATGAAGTCATTTATCAAGGATCTTCACTAGCCTCAGCATCTTTTTCCGCAAAAGTTTTGAGTTTTGATTCAGTATCAAATATAATTAACCTCATAAATATAACAGGAAATCCAACAATCAATGCACCTGTTTTTGGTAATTCGTCAGGAACAGCTAGAACATTATTGAGTGTTAGTACACCAGATTTTATTACTTTCTCAGGAAGAATAAACTATATTCAAAATAGAAGTGGTGTACAAAGAAGTTCTGACGGAATAGAACAATTTAAATTTGTATTACAATATTAAAGGAATAAAATGCCTCTGAATTTCAATGTTGATCCTTATTATGACGACTTCGATCCAGCAAAAAATTATCATCGAGTTTTGTTTAAACCGGGCTTTGCTGTTCAGGCTAGAGAATTAACTCAGGCACAGACTATATTACAAGATCAAATTACTAAGTTTGCTGATAACATCTTCAAGCAAAACTCGCCTGTTACTGGTGGACAAGTAACTACAAACTTAAATTGTAATTATATAAAATTACAATCAACTTACAACAATTCTTCAATTGATGTTACTGATTTTTTAGGTAAATTAGTTCAAGATGCAACGGGAACAATTCTAGCTCGTGTTATTGCTGTGGCGGCTCCTACTGGTACTGAAGGTGTTGGTGATCCACCAACTCTGATTGTTTCTTATACATCAGGAGAGCATTTTTCAGACAGTGATGTTATTTATGATACTGGTTCAAACTTAGCTGCTCAAGCTGTTATTTTGGATGCAACTGGTCAAAGTTCTGTGGTTTCTATTGCTCAAGGCGTGTTTTATATCTCATCTAACTATACCAGATCAGATGGTATAGTTATTTCAAATGGTACTTTTGTTCAGGTCAACCCACAAACCACTATTTTAAGTAAGTATAGCAAGTTACCTAGTTTACGTGTTGGTCTAAACATTACAGAAACAATTCGAGATTATGTAGATGACACATCACTTCTGGATCCAGCTATTGGGGCATCAAACTATCAAGCACCAGGTGCAGATAGATATCTTATTTCACTAGCGTTGGAGACTCGTCCATTGTCTTTGGGTGATGATGACGGCTTCATTGAATTACTTCGTATTACAGGTGGTAATATTGCCAAACTGGTAGACGGTTCAGTTTATAACGTCATTGATGACTATTTTGCTAAACGTGACTATGAAACGAATGGTGATTATGTTGTTCAAGATTTCAAATTAACACCAAGAACAAATTCCGCAGATAGTTCAAACAATACATATCTTATGAGTATTGGTAAAGGTCTGGCATATGTTCATGGTTATAGAACAGAAAATCCAGATCAAGTTGATTTATTAACTAATAGAGCAAGAACCACAGAATCACAAGGTAACAATCCCATATTCATGAATTATGGTAGTTATTTTTATGTTAACACGGTTCGTGGTGCAAATGGTTCTTCAGGATTAAGTAATACCACAACAACACAAACAATAGATTTACACTGCGTACCAGTAGCCAACGTTAACGTGGCATCAGCAATTGCATATAGTTCAACTCTTGTTGGTTCTGGTTATATTCGTGGTTTAGTATACGATACCAACACAACTGATGCAGCAAACACCTTTGTTTATAAAGCATATGTTTACAATGTACAAAACAACACACTGACAGGAAATGCAGTATCCGCAACAGCCAATACTATTACATTACCAAGTACATTCTCCGTGGCTAATTCAGCGTATGTTGGTGTGGATATTTCTATCACTTCTGGAACTGATGCTGGCGATTTTAAAACAATCACTGCTTACAATGGAGTAACAAAAACAGCAACAGTAAATGCTAATTGGATTGCAACACCAGATACATCATCAAATTTTGCTTTGAATTTTGGCATTAAAGATGTTGATATTTTAATGACAGCAACAAAATCCTCATACCCCGCACTTATTACTGGAACCGCATCAATTGATCCAATAAGTCGTGTTGGTGGTATCTCTGCTGGTGCAACAGTTTTACAAAACCCAATTACACCAGAATTAATATTTCCTCTTGGTAATCCTTATGTTTCGAATTTAACCGACACATCATACACAACAACGAGAGTATTTAAAGGTGTCTCTTTCTCTGGTTCGCCAACTGTTACTGGAACATTAAGTCTTTCTTCTTATTCTGGTGCAATTAAGCACATTGGTTCAGGAGTATTAAGTCCAAGTACAGTCAAACAAAACTTTACTGTTATTGTAACAAATGCCGGAACATCTACTTTTGCTGTTGGCGATTTAGTTAACTGGTCAACAACAGGTAGAACAGTTACAATAACTTCAGGTGCAACTACATCTGTAGCAGATATGTCAGTTGCCACTTCTGCTATTGGTGGTGGATTTACAGCAGATGTAATTGTCACAGTTCAAGTTTTAAATGGTGATAATACAAGTTATGTATTAAAAAATAAAAATTTAGTTAATGCAAATACAACAGTTGTTAATGTAAGCGGAACAACTGTAAACACAAATATTTTTATTGATCAAACATTAGGTCAAGTTTATATTACAAAAGCAGGATTAGTTTCTCCTGGTTTAAAACAAAGTTTATATATTTCTGATGTAAAAAATGTAATTAAAATTATAGATACACGTAGTGCGAATACTTCAGCTAATGTAGCAATGTTAACAAATCCATCTCATGATATCACGAATAATTACATTTTTGATAATGGACAAAGAGATAACTTTTACGACCATGCAACATTAACGTTACGTTCAGGCGCACCTCAACCAATAGGTAATATTCTTGTTCTAATGAATTTCTATCAACATTCAAGTACTGTTGGTGGTTATTTCAGTAAAATGTCGTACATTGATATAGCGACAAGTCCAGAAAATTACAATCAGATTCCAAGATATACAAGTACAAATGGTACAACATATACACTCCGTGATTGTGTTGACTTTAGACCAACAAGAACAAACGCAACGACAGCATTTGCTTTTGATTCTGGTGATGTAGCATTTTTACCTATAGATGGTTCAACATTTATTGGTGATTATGCTTATTATCTTGGTCGAAAAGACCTTTTAGTATTAACAAAAGATAAGAGTTTCAATATAATTCAGGGCGCACCTTCTTTACAACCAATACTTCCTCCAACACCTGATGGTGCATTATTAGTTGCCAATTTAAATCTGGATCCATATACAGCATATTTACCTTCAGAAGTTCCTAATTCTGGTCTTCCAGCTAATCTTTCGATTGATAAAGTTCAGCATAAACGATATACGATGCAAGACATTTCAGGTCTGGAAAGTCGTATCAATCAAGTTGAATATTATACAGCACTCAATCTATTAGAACAAAATGCACAATCATTGCAGATTTCAGATGCACTAGGATTGAATCGTTTCAAAAATGGTATTTTGGTAGATGACTTCTCAAGTTATGCGGCAGCAGATACACTTAACCGTGACTATTTTGCCACCATTAACAAAAGAACAAGACAAATGACCGCAAGTCAAAATGTTAATAATTTCCCATTGAAATCATTATTACAAGCATACAATATGGGAGCATTGGTTCCTTCGGCAGCAGCGGCACAAAATATTGCAATCAATCAAGATGGTTATGTTAGTTATTTTACACTACCATATACCACATCAAATGTGATCACACAAAAAATTGCCAGCAGAGATACAAATATAAATCCATTTGCTATCCCTAGGTCTGAGGGTGTGATTCAATTAACACCAAATACAGACAACTGGGTAGATAAAGACTATGCGCCAGCATTACTGATCACGGACCCAAACTTACAAGTCTATAGAGCGTCTAATAGCGTTAACATATTGAGCGTTGGTGATTGGCAAACTATTTCATCCACAAGCACATCCGTTTCCTCATCATCACAATCATCATCTAGTACACAACAAGAAAATCATAACTGGTCACAAGATTGGGGATTTGGTGCAGGTATTGGTGTTCAGTCAGATTCAACAACTACAACTACAACAACATTTACATCAACATCATCATTACAAAGTCAAAATAATATATTAGGTCCATACAGTAGAATTGGCAATACCTATGCACTTAATAATGGATACATTACCGATATTAGTATTTTGCCTTGGATTAGACCACAACAAGTTGTTGCTAGAACAAAGGGACTTTTGGTTAATACTACATTACATACGACATTTGACGGTATTGATGTTGATAGATATGTAAGAAATCCAAATATTATTGAATTGACAAATGTGAATTTGAGTAATGGTGGATTCAAAGAAGATGATGTGATTGGTTATTATACAGGTGGTGCATTTAAGAGTACAGCAAGAGTTGTCGGTGTTTATGTATATCCTAACACAGTCAATTCAATAACACAAACCGCAAACACAAGATTATATGTTGCTGCTGATGGTTATTCATCAACATATTCAACTACAGGTGTTATTCAAAATGCTTTATTTAATGCATCTGGCGTTTATCAATCAAATACTGCGGCAGGTACAATAGTTTCAACAAAGCACGTTGCTGCTGTAGTTAAGGGTGTTTCTGGAAATACAATAACACTCTCACCATTGTCATCTTCAACTGACATTTATACAGGTAATACAATTCAAATCACCGCAGGTGTTGGTAGTGGTCAGTCGTATATTATCAACTCTTATAACGTAGCAACAAAAAATGTAACAGTTACCTCAGCATCAGTATCGTGTGCAAACGGAGACTTTTATTCGGTTGGTGGATTCAAATCAGATGAAACTGGTAGTTTCTATGGTATATTGAATATACCTCCAAATGCTTTTCATACAGGCGAGAGAGTATTCCGTGTTGACAATAACACAAACGGAAATGCAAATACAGCGACAACTTATGCTCAAAGTACTTTCTATGCATCTGGATTATCTACAAAAGTTCAAGAAATTGATTTTGGTGCATCTCCATCTGGCGCAAAAGGAACTTTCACAAGAACACAACAAAGAACTGTTGTAAGTACATCCGTATCTGTAAGTGAAGATACTTTTTCATCATTGTCACCATACGATCCAGTTGCACAAACATTTATGGTTGATGTTGAAAATTATCCCAATGGTGTATTTTTGAGCGACATTAAAGTTTTCTTCAGATCAAAACCAACAATTGTTAATTCACCAGTTACATTATCAATTGTTGGAACATTAAATGGTTATCCAAATGGTTTAACTTTAGACCATTCTGTAGTAACATTAACTCCAGATCAAATTAAAACATCTGAGAATCCACATTATTTGGATAACACAACATATACTCAATTTAAGTTTGCTGTTCCTGTATATATTCAACCAGATGTAATGTATGCATTCATTCTCAGATCATCGAGTAATGAATATACGATGTGGACTGCGGCTAATGGCGATACAGCAATTCCATCGTCTGTTAAAAACTTACCGACAGATCCAACTCCAACAACAATCACTAAGATTTCTACTCCTCCATATACAGGTTCTTTGTTTATATCACAGAACTCACAAACATGGACAGCGGAACAAAATCAAGGATTGATGTTTACTGTTGATAGATGTGTGTTCAATACATCAGTGACACCAAGCATTCAGTTTGTTGTTCCTAATGGATTGCCACAAAGATCAATGATTGATACTTCAATTGCTTATTTTGAAAATTCAAATGTGACATCCAATGCAGTAACTACAGTAACAAGATCAAACGTTGTGGCTGATGCTTTTAATATCACAACAACAGATTTCTTACCAAGCACAACAGGTATTGGATATTCTTACAATTCAACATTGGCTTCTGGTTCGGCAGCAGGACTAAGAAATGTTAATCCAGGTAAATATGCCACATCAATGTCTGATAACATATATCTGAGTGATGGATTAGGTGAACGTATACTTGCTGCAAATTCAAATACCTCGTTCTCGTTATATGCACAATTATCATCAGTTGATCCTGCTGTAAGTCCAATCATTTCTGATGCAGGATTGTCGGTTTATTCTATTCAATGGAATATCAATAACTGTGAATTGTCAAATAGTTTAATTACTATTGTTAATGGTGGCACTGGTTATGCAAATGGTAATGTAATAACTGCCAACGTAGTTGTTTCGGCACCAACAGGAAGAAATGGTGAGCAAGCATATGCTATAGCTAACGTGGTGAATAATGCAGTTTCTAGTGTAACGTTCACTTCAGTCGGTTCTGGGTATGTTACAACACCAACAATCACTATACTGGGAAGTAACACATCAAGGGCTAATATTATAATTACTGGTGAAACTTCTAGTTCTGGTGGTCCTGCTATAGCTAAATATATGACAAAGAAAGTTGTGTTAAATGCTGGATTTGATTCTGGTGACTTAAATGTGTATATGACAGCATATCGTCCTATTAACACAGATATCCTTGTTTACTACAAAATATTAAGTAGAACAGATACACAAAGTTTCGATGATGGTAGTTGGCAATTAATGACCATGACAAACAGTTCTGATACACTATATTCGCAAACAAGATCAAACTTGTATGAATATACTTTCTCACCAGGAACAAATGGTGTAGATCAGGGTTATGTTTCTTACACTAGCACGAATGGTCAATCATATACAAACTTCAGTCAATTCGCAATCAAAATTGTACTAACATCAACTGATCATACATATACACCTTTCTTAACGGATTTAAGATGTATTGCTTTACCTTCAAATACTAATTTATAGGTTAATTATGGCATTAGTTCAAGTTAAAGGTACAACTTTCTACCGTGATACAGAATCCATGGGTCTCGTTAATAGAGACCGCAGTGGGTTGGATGATTACAATATGAAGCGCAAGATGTTGATCACTCAAAAAGATGAAATAAATAGAGTTAAGACGGAAATCGACAGCTTAAAACAAGATATGGTAGAAATAAAACAACTCCTGTTAAAACTAATGGATAAAGAATAATGGCAAATACAGTCTCAAGTCTAAGTTTCGCTAACACCTTTGGTGATTGGGTTGTTTTGACCAATTCTCTGGCAAAAGAGAATAACGATTTTGCAGCAAATAATTTTACAAAACCAATAGGTACACTATATCTAAATGATCCTACTTTAGGTCTACAAGTCGCAAATAATGCAATTGTTGCTGGTCAACTTCAAGTTCAAGGAACTGGTTCATCGGCATATGTACAAAACGACTTCAGAGTTGATCGACAAGTATCATTTCAGAACACAGCATTAAGTTTAACAACATTTGGTCAAGCGAACATTGGTGGACCATTACTCGCATTAGGATCTAATACAGGTCTTACTGTATCAAATACTGCAAACATTGGTGGTATTATAAATGTTACTGGTGCAACTAGATTGGGTAATACCTTATCTGTTGTTGCAAACGCAACTTTTGCTAACTCAGCAACAATTACTAATAGTACGATAACAAACCAAGTACAGGCTAATACTGGTGTCAATACTGCAACTTTAGTTGTTACAGGAACTTCATATACCAATCAATTACAGGCTAATACTGGTGTCAATACTGCAACTTTAGTTGTTACAGGAACTTCATATACCAATCAATTACAGGCTAATACTGGTGTCAATACTGCAACTTTAGTTGTTACAGGAACTTCATATACTAACCAATTACAAGCTAATACTTCAACAAATACTTCACTTGCAACAGCAAATACATTGAATGTTATTGGAACTGGATATTTTAGTGTTTTACAATCCAATACCTCAACAAATACTGTTCTAGCTACAGCCAATACACTGAATGTTATTGGTATGGGTTATATTAACCAATTACAATCCAATACTTCAACAAATACTGTTCTATCTACAGCCAATACACTGAATGTTATTGGAACAAGTTATACTAATGCAATCCAAGCTAATACATCATCAAATACAAGTTTAGCTACAGCCAATACACTGAATGTTATTGGTGTGGGTTATATTAACCAATTACAATCCAATACCTCAACAAATACAAGTTTAGCTACCGCTAATACGTTGAATGTTATTGGAACAAGTTATACTAATGCAATCCAAGCTAATACATCATCAAATACAGGATTAGCTACCGCTAATACGTTGAATGTTATTGGAACTGGTTTTTTCAATCAAGTACAAGCTAATACATCATCAAATACAGGATTAGCTACCGCTAATACGTTGAATGTTATTGGAACTGGTTTTTTCAATCAAGTACAAGCTAATACATCATCAAATACAGGATTAGCTACAGCCAATACACTGAATGTTATTGGTGTGGGTTATATTAACCAATTACAATCCAATACCTCAACAAATACTTCTTTATCAACAGCCAATACATTAAATGTTATTGGTGTGGGTTATATTAACCAATTACAATCCAATACCTCAACAAATACTGTTCTAGCTACAGCTAATACGTTAAACGTTATTGGAACTGGATTTTTAAATCGTGTACAAGCCAATACTTCAACAAATACAAGTTTATCAACCGCTAATACATTAAATGTTATTGGAACTGGATTTTTAAATCAAGTACAAGCTAATACATCATCAAATACAGGATTAGCTACAGCCAATACATTAAATGTTATTGGAACTGGATTTTTCAATCAAGTACAAGCTAACACTTCTGTTAACACATCATCAATTACAGTTTCTAATAACGTTGCGACAAATAATGTAGTTTCAAATACTGTATATGTTACTGGAAACATCACTACTGCTAATATTGTTACAACTGCAACAATTTCAACAGCAAACTTATTTGTAACGAATAACGTCAATACGGGTAATGTCAATACAACAAATACTGTATATGCATCTAATGTTGTTGTTACTGGAACTAATGCAACAATAACTGCGCCTTCAATAACAACATCAGGTCCAGCAACAATTGGTGGGGCTTTAACAGCATCCTCAGCAACGGTTACAGGAAGTTTTATTATAACAGGAAGTACGGTCTATAATTCACCATCATTTACTGTGAATTTAAACGGTGCGACAAGTGGAACAGCAAATTCAGAGTATTCTGTTTATAGACCATTGAGTGCATCAGATATAGTAGTCGGTGGTAGATATATCATCATTAGTAATACTGCAACTAGTGGATCTAATAACTTTACAGGAATTGGTGCATCAAGTAATGCAAATGGTACAATATTTACAGCAAACGGTACACTTACAGCAAACGGTGTAATTGTAGCATCTAATGCATCATTACTGTGGTACGAATCTGGTGATTATTGGACAGTTAAAGATGTAAACGTAGCAAACACATTCTATCGAATATTAGATTCGGGTATGTTGTCCGATAGTGTATTGTCTACATCATCAAATGTTGCAACATCAAAATCAGTAAATACTGCATACTCGTTTACTCAAACCATTGCAACTCAAGCAAATACATATTCAACTAGTATTTCTGTAGGAATTGGTACCCAAGCAAATACATATGCTGATTCAGTTGGTACTAGATCAAATACTTTTGCTATAACAATTGGTACTCAAGCAAATAGTTTTGCTATAACAATTGGTACTCAAGCAAATACATATTCTGATTCAGTTGGTACTAAATCAAATACCTATGCACAATCTATTGGATCACAAGCTAATACATACTCTACAAGTATCTCTGTAGGGATTGGTACTCAAGCAAATACATATGCTGATTCAGTTGGTACTAAATCAAATACTTTTGCTATAACAATTGGTACTCAAGCCAATACATATGCTGATTCAGTTGGTACTAAATCAAATACATATGCACAATCTATTGGATCACAAGCAAATAGTTTTGCAACTATCATTGGTACCCAAGCAAATACATATTCTACAAGTATCTCTGTAGGAATTGGTAATCAAGCCAATACATATGCTAATACAGTTGGTACTAGATCAAATACCTATGCACAATCTATTGGATCACAAGCAAATAGTTTTGCTATAACAATTGGTACTCAAGCAAATACATATTCAACTAGTATTTCTGTAGGGATTGGTACTCAAGCAAATACATATGCTGATTCAGTTGGTACTAAATCAAATACTTTTGCTATAACAATTGGTACTCAAGCCAATACCTATGCACAATCCATTGGATCACAAGCAAATACATATTCAACTAGTATCTCTGTAGGAATTGGTAATCAATCCAATACCTATGCACAATCCATTGGATCACAAGCAAATACATATTCAACTAGTATTTCTGTAGGGATTGGTACTCAAGCAAATACTTTTGCTATAACTATTGGTACTCAAGCAAATACATATGCTGATACAGTTGGTACTAGATCAAATACTTTTGCTATAACTATTGGTACTCAAGCAAATACATATGCTGATTCAGTTGGTACTAAATCAAATACTTTTGCTATAACAATTGGTACTCAAGCCAACACATATTCAGATTCAGTTGGTATTAAATCTAATACATATGCACAATCTATTGGTACCCAAGCAAATACATACTCAACTAGTATTGCTGTAGGAATTGGTAATCAAGCTAATACATTTTCTACAAATTACACAAATACAGCTAATGCATTTCTACAAATATTTGCAGCAAATGCAACATTATTAACTACTGGAACTATACCTTCCGCTAGATTACCATCATCTGGAGTAACTGCCGGAACATATGGTGGACCAAACGGAAGCAATACAGCCATGTCAATAGTTGTAGATGCAACAGGACGTGTTACAGCAGCATCTAATGTCACAATCATTCCAACATCACTTATTGGTACTGGATATTCACCTAATATTAACTTAACTGATGCTGCAACCATCACTTGGGACACATCATCAGGTCAAGTTGCCACATTTACGTTTGTATCAACCAATCGCACAATAGGCGCACCGACTAACCTAAGTAACGGTGCATTCTATGCTTTGGCTGTGATTCAAAACGGTGGATCAAACACCTTGACTTGGAACTCAGTATTTAAGTGGGCGGCGGGTGTTGCACCTACACTCTCAACTGATGCGGGTGCAAAAGACTACTTCACATTCCGATCTGACGGTACAAACTTGTATCAGCAGGGCATTGCACAGGGGGTGGCATAATGTTTCCAATCATGGCGGGTAGCAGCCGTACAGGATACAACCTTACACGCTCGCTTAGAACAAGGGCGAGTGCTAGTGCTTCGTTAAACCGTACTCCAGCAAGTGCAGGTAATCGTCAAAAATTCACGCTTAGTTTTTGGACTAAGCGAGGGGCTTTTATTAGCTCTGACTTTGCCATGCTGTTTTATAGCTATGCATCTACATCAGATTATTTTGGGATTTCGTTTGACAGTCTTGCCCGTTTAAATATTTTTGATGCTTTAGGTGGTCTGTCTTTAACGACAACTACCGTATATCGTGACCCAGCATCTTGGTATCATTTTGTTATTGCAATTGACACAACCCAAGCAACCAACACAGACAGAGCAAGAATTTATGTAAACAATGTTCGAGTCGTGGATTTGGCGATTGAAACATACCCAGCACAAAATACTAATTTAAATTACAACAACGCAATCATTCATAGAATTGCGGCTTCTGATTATCCGTCATTTCCACGATATTACGATGGGTACATGACTGAAATAAATTTTGTTAACGCTTTGCAACTTACTCCATCATCCTTCGGCTCAACCAACGCTCTCACAGGCGTATGGCAACACGCACGATACACAGGCACATACGGTACAAACGGGTTCTATTTACCGTTTACCGACAACTCTGCGCTGACCACAAGCAGCAACGTAGGCTTGGGGCGTGACTATTCAGGCAATGGTAATTATTGGGTGACAAACAACATTAGCATCACGGCTGGTGTGACGTATGACTCTATGACGGATGTGCCTACGTTGACTGGTGATAGAGCGGCTAACTTTGCTGTGTTGAATCCAATTGCGCCAAACTTAGCTGGCACACCTACAATTTCAAACGCAAACTTGTTTGTTAATTGTGCCAGTGCGTCAAACTTTAGCGCAGTGCCTGCAACCATTCTTTTGCCTACAACAGGCAAATGGTATGCGGAATTTACTGCGATATACGTTGATGGCTCAACTTCTATATTAGATGTAGGCTTGCTTAGTTCTAATGACTTTCCTACGCCATCAGGTGTTATTGGTGGCAGCGCAACAAGTTATTCGTACAGGAATACTGGGTCAAAAATTAACAGCGGTGCTGCAACAGCGTATGGCGCAAGTTATGTTATTGGCGACACAATTTCAATTGCATTTGATGCTACTGCAGGAACACTTACGTTTTACAAAAACAACGTAAGTCAAGGTGTTGCATTTAGTGGATTAACTTTGCAATATTTTTTTGCCGTAGGGGGGTTTAATTTTGCTCAATGGCAATGTAATTTTGGTCAACGCCCATTCACCTACACACCACCATCAGGATTTGTTGCTCTTAATACATTCAACTTGCCCAACAGCACCATCGTCAAGGGTAGCGATCACATGAACATCGCACTTGCGAGAGGCGCAGATATTAAAGCTACGACTGAGGCTTTGTTTACAGGACAGTTCCTAGAGTGGATTAAGGACAGAATAAACGTAAATAACCATCAACTACTAGATAGTGTGCGTGGTTTGTCGGCGGTATTGCAATCCAACACCACGGCAGCCGAAACAACCTACACAACACCTAGCGGCAGTTCTGTTGGTTGGGCGTGGAAGGCAGGGGCATCGGCAGTATCAAACACCAATGGCACAATCACATCACAAGTGAGTGTTAATGCTAGTGCAGGGTTTTCAATTGTGACTTATACGGGTACGGGTGCTAATGCAACTATTGGGCATGGTCTTGGTGTTTCGCCAGAATTTATTATTGTTAAATCTAGAAGCGGTGTGCTAGATTGGCGGGTGTGGCACATAATCAACCCAGCCACTCGTTATTTATCGTTAAATTTAAGTGATGCAGCAGCGGTTTCGGCTGAGACTTGGAATAGCACATTACCAACATCGTCTGTATTTTCTGTAGGTACAGCACTAAATGTTAATAATTCTGGTTCATTATATGTAGCATATTGCTGGACACCAATATCCGGATACAGTAAATTTGGTAGTTACACGGGAAATGGAAGTTCTGATGGACCTTTTGTGTACACAGGATTTTTACCTAAATGGATACTTATTAAAATGTTAGGGGTAGATAACTGGATTTTGCATGACACAAAACGTAATCCCTATAACACCATGACAAGTAGTTTGTACCCTAACCTTACCAATGCTGAAGATCAGTCTTGGTACGTTGACGCATTATCAAACGGTTTTAAAATACGATCAGGTGGCTCAACAGCAATGAACACTAACGGTGTAAATTACATATACATGGCTTTTGCCGAAAACCCATTCAAAAATAGTTTAGCGAGGTAGTTATGTTTGCAATCATTTCCAACGGCGATATCGCCTTATTTGTACCAACCAACACAGCCTTTGAGTGGGATTCAATCCAATATCCTGCTAACTGGTGTAACCTGTCTAGTCCGGAAGAAAAGGCAGCTATAGGTATGGTCGATGTGATCTACGGTCAGTATCCTAACGATCAATACTACTGGGTATCACAAAATGAACCCATTTATGCTAATGGTGTAGTAACCATTAACTATACAACTACACCTAAAAATTTAGATGCGTGTAAAACAAACTTAATAAATTTAACAAACACAACAGCATATACATTACTATTACCATCGGATTGGATGGTAGTAAAATCATTTGAAACTGGTCAAACAATGAATACAGATTGGAGTGTATGGAGACAGACAATTCGTAATCAAGCAGGAGATTATATCACTTCAGTTAAATTATGTAAAACGATTAATGAACTTGAATTACTTCCTCCAGTGATATGGGAAAAAGATCCAAATTATACAAATTAAATTATTAATTCAAATGACTAAAAAATGATCGCAAATAAAATAACACAATAACAATAGGATACGATTATGCCAGCAGGATACAGTAATTTATATCTTAATCAGAATGAAACATTCATTTCACAGTTAACATTAACTGATTCTAACGGTGTTCCTTATAACTTAACTAGTTTTAACATAGCTAGTGCTGCTAGACGGTCCTACTATTCTGCAAATGCCACAATCAATTTTGTGGTTTCTATCATTAATGCTAATAATGGTATTGTTCAATTGTCAGCCAACGCAGCAACAACAGCAAATGTACCTGCGGGTAATTTAGTATACGATGTACTAATTCGTAATACAACATCAAATAATATAACAAGAGTACTGGAAGGACAAATTTTTGTTTCGCCAGGAGTTACCTCTGTTAGTTCCGTATAATGCCTGCGATCATCGTCAATCCGGTTAATGCAATAAATGTCCGTGTTAATCAAGGAGATCAGGTAACTGTACCAAGTTCAAATTTAAGTATAATTGATGTTCGTGTTAATCAAGGAACTCAGGTAACTGTACCATCAACATCAATATTTTCTGGTGCAGTAAATGTACAATCTCAAGTTGATGAGATATATGCAATTGCAAATTCAGCTTCACAGACAGCAAATACAGCATACTACTTAGCTAATAATATATCTACAACAGCAAACAATGCTTTCTATACTGCAAACTTAGCTTCACAGACAGCAAATACAGCATACTACTTAGCTAATAATATATCTACAACGGCAAATTCAGCTTTACAAACAGCAAATGCTACAACTGTATTAGCACAATCTAATTATAATTTTAGCAATACTGTTAATGTATTTACGCAAAGTGCCTATAGTGTTGCGAATTCAGCTTCAGCTAATACTATAATCACTCAGGGTATAGACAACACACAAAATACAAATATTTCTAGTGTAACCAATTATGCTGCATCAGGATTTGCTAAAGCAAACTCAGCTAATATACTTGCACAATTGGCCTTTGATAAAGCCAACACTGTTAATGTTTATGCTTATTCAGCAAATACATTCTTACAAGCCAATGACGTTATCACATTAAGTACTGCACAGACATATACAAATACAACTAATACGGCTATGAAAGCGTATGTTGACCAAGCCAACACCGGATTAAAGTCATATGTAGACCAAGCCAATACAGGCATGACTTCTTACGTGCTTTCTTCCAATAATGCTGTAACTGGTTATGTAACATCATCTAATACGGCTATGAAAGCCTATGTTGATCAAGCCAATACTGGAATGGCTTCATATGTGTCTAGCAATGTAACATCAGCCAATACTGCAATGAAGGCATATGTCGATCAGGCTAACACTGGTCTGAAATCGTATGTTGACCAAGCCAACACCGGTATGGCATCTTATGTTTTAGTATCCAATAATGCGGTGTCTGCTTATGTGACTGCTGCTAATACGGCAATGAAAACATATGTAGACCAAGCCAATACTGGAATGGCTTCATATGTTCTATCGACAAATAATGCTGTATCAGGATATGTGACTTCATCCAACACAGCGATGAAAGCTTATGTTGACCAAGCCAATACAGGCATGGCATCATATGTTCTATCGACAAACAATGCTGTATCTGCTTATGTGACAGCAGCTAATACTGCAATGAAGGCCTATGTCGATCAGGCTAATACTGGTCTAAAGTCATATACAGATGCAACACATTATGCTAAAACTGGTGGTGCCATAACTGGTTCAGTTTCAATTTCGAATGATCTAACAGTTTCAGGCAACTTATTTGTAAATGGTACAGCAACAACAATTAATACTTCATCAATAGTATTAAATGATCCTTTGCTTTATTTGGCAAATAATAATTTTATTTCAGATTCAGTAGATATTGGTTTTGTTGGACATTATAATTCAACAACAAATGCTCATACTGGTTTAATTCGTGATCCTAATCTGAAAGAATACTTATTTTTTCAAGGTTATACACCAGAAATTGAAGCTAATAATTTAATTAACATAGCAGATCCATCATTTGCATATGCTAACGTTTATGCAGGTTACTTTAAAGGTAATGTTGTTGCTAGTACAGTGAGAACAAATGGAATAGATGTATTCACATATATAACAGCATCTTTTGATAAAGCCAATACCGTAAATGTTTTTACGCAATCTGCATATACTACAGCTAATACAGCAAACTCCAAAGCACAAGGTGCATTTGATTTAGCCAATACTCTAACTGGTGGATCATCAATTGACGGATATGCTAGACAAACTGCAAATTCAGCTTTTGATAAAGCCAATACAGTAAACGTATTCACTCAAAGTGCATACTCACAAGCAAACTCTGCAAATATATTAGCACAGGCAGCATTTACTCAAGCTAATACAGTCAACACCTATTCTTACTCAGCTTATAGTACAGCAAATACGGCTGCTGCAAATACTGTGGTTTTACAATCAGTAAATGATGTACAAAACACTAACATATCAGCAGCATTTGATAAAGCAAACTCTGCAAATATGCTAGCACAGGCAGCATTTACTCAAGCCAATTCAGCTAACATATTAGCACAGGCAGCATTTACATTTGCCAATACAGTTAATGTATATTCTTACTCATCTTATAGTACAGCAAACTCAGCACAGTCTAATACAATTGTACTACAAGGAATAAATACAACCCAAAACACCTGGATTAGTGCTAATGCTGTGTTTACACAATCGGCATTTACTCAAGCCAATTCAGCTAACATATTAGCGCAAGGTGCTTTTACATTTGCTAATACAGTTAATACATATTCTTACTCAGCTTACAGCATAGCAAACTCAGCACAGTCTAATACGGTAATAACCCAAGGTGTAGATGTTACTCAAAACACCTGGATTAGTTCCAATGCAGTATTCACACAGTCTGCATACAATACCGCTAACACTGCTAATAATACAGCAAATATTGCTGCAACAAACATAACAGTATTACAATCAGTAAATATCGTACAAAATACCACTATTGGTGCATCTTTCGACAAAGCAAATAGTGCAAATATTTTAGCACAAGCATCATTTACATTTGCTAATACAGTCAATACATATGCTTATTCAGCAAACACCTTCTTACAAGCTAATGACGCTACTACTCTAAGTACTGCACAGACATATACAAATACAGCTAATACGGCAATGAAGGCTTATGTCGACCAGGCTAATACTGGTATGGCTTCTTATGTTTTGGCATCAAATAATGCTGTAACTGCTTATGTGACAGCAGCTAATACTGCAATGAAGGCCTATGTCGATCAGGCTAATACTGGAATGGCATCGTATGTACTTTCTACAAACAATGCTGTATCAGGATATGTAACTGCTGCTAATACGGCAATGAAATCTTATGTTGACCAAGCCAATACTGGAATGGCTTCATATGTTTTAGTATCCAATAATGCGGTGTCTGCTTATGTGACAGCAGCTAATACGGCAATGAAAGCATATGTAGACCAAGCCAATACTGGAATGGCTTCTTATGTACTTTCTACAAACAATGCTGTATCAGGATATGTAACTGCTGCTAATACTGCAATGAAAGCATATGTCGATCAGGCTAATACTGGAATGGCATCGTATGTTTTAGTATCCAATAATGCGGTAACTGGATATGTAACTTCTTCCAATACCGCAATGAAAGCGTATGTAGATCAAGCTAACACTGGTCTAAAGTCATATGTAATTCAAGCCAATACAGGCATGGCTTCTTATGTACTAGCCTCTAATAATGCCGTAACTGCTTATGTGACTGCTTCTAATACGGCAATGAAATCATATGTAGACCAAGCTAATACAGGCATGGCATCGTATGTGTCTAGCAATGTAATTACTGCTAATACTGCAATGAAGGCCTATGTCGATCAGTCTAATACTGGAATGGCATCATATGTACTTTCTACAAATAATGCTGTAACTGCTTATGTAACTGCTGCTAATACATCCATAAAGGCTTATGTTGACCAAGCCAATACAGGGTTGAAGTCTTACGTTGACCAAGCTAATACAGGCATGGCTTCTTATGTACTTTCTACAAACAATGCTGTATCGGGATATGTGACAGCAGCCAATACTGCAATGAAAGCATATGTCGATCAGGCTAACACTGGTCTGAAATCGTATGTTGACCAAGCCAATACTGGTATGGCTTCATATGTTTTGGCATCAAACAATGCTGTATCCGGATATGTAACTGCTGCTAATACTGCTATGAAGGCGTATGTCGATCAAGCTAATACTGGTCTTAAATCATATACCGATGCAACTCACTATGCTAAAACTGGTGGAACTATTTCAGGATCGGTATCTGTCACAAATGACTTAACTGTATCTGGTAATTTAATTATTAATGGTATTTCAACAACTATTAATACTTCATCAATTGTCGTAAATGATCCATTGATATTTCTTGGAAATAATAATACTATTTCCGATACTGTTGATATTGGTATTATAGGACATTACAATGCAACACAAAATGCTCACACTGGTGTTTTTAGAGATGCTACTCTAAAAGAATGGTTTTTCTTCCAAAATTACACACCAGAAATTCGAGCTAATAATTTAATTAATATTGCTGATCCTACTTTTGTCACAGCTAACGTATATGGTGGATTCTTTAAGGGTAATCTTGTAGGTAATACTGCAACAGTTGGTGGTATTGAACTTGGTGCATATAGTCAAGCTGCTTATAGTACAGCAAACTCAGCACAGTCTAATACTGTAGTACTTCAAGGTGTAAATACTACTCAAAATACTTGGTTAAGTTCTAATGCAGCATTTACACAATCAGCATATACATTTGCTAATACGGTTAATGTATTTACTCAATCGGCATTTACTCAAGCAAATGCTGCTAACATATTAGCACAAGGTGCATTTACATTTGCTAATACTGTTAACACATATTCGTATTCTGCTTATAGTACAGCCAATTCAGCACAATCAAATACTGTAGCACTGCAAGGCGTAAACACATCTCAAAACACCTGGATTAGTTCTAATGCAGAATTTACTCAATCAGCATATACTTTTGCTAATACTGTAAATGTATTCACTCAATCAGCATTTACTCAAGCAAATACAGCAAACATATTAGCACAAGGTGCATTTACATTTGCTAATACTCGGTTAGCGAATACAGGAACCTCAATCACTGTCAATGGTTCATCTCAATTAATTATTGCTAATACACAACCTTCAACAAGTAATGTTACTGGTGCTTTGGTTATAAGTGGTGGTTTAGGTGTTGCTGGTAACGTTAAGGTAACAGGAACAAACAATTATTTTGCTGGTAACGTTGCTATTGGATCAACCGAATTTATATCTGGTGATATACTGTCAATATATCATGCTACGGCTAGTAATCCATTCATAAGTGGAGATTTGAACACAAACTTAACTGTTCATAGAAGTTCCACAGATGCCGTTGGTCCAAATATGGTGCTTAGAAAATCCAGAGGAACTATGTCCTCGCAAACATCAGTTATAAGTGGTGATGTGCTTGGTACATATTTTTTTAGCGGTTATAACGGATCTAGCAATTCAAATGTAGCTCATATTAGAGGTACTATTGGTACATTTACTAGTAATACTAATATCAGCAGTTATGTATCCGTTTTCACATCTCCAGGAGGTACAGCAACACCTTCAGAAAGTATGCGAATTGCTGGTGGAACAATTTCTCTAGGCGCAGCGCCCGGCTCAGAATCCCTGCGTGTCACGCCTATTGCTAGTGCGGTAAATTTTCTTGAGGTGTTGGGTGCAAGCACAGGCGTATCTCCGGTTCTACAGTCAACTGGCTCAGATACTAACGTCAACGCAGTATTTGCCACTAAAGGTACGGGCGCACATTTATTTAGAACAAATGGCAACACTGCCAATACACAGTTTCAAATATCCCACTCAGCCTCAGCTGTTAATTACCTACAAGTGTCGGGTGCGGCTACAACTGGCGCACCTTATTTATTCTCTACTGGTACTGACACAAATGTAGGTATGCAGGTCTCATCAAAAGGCACTGCGTCAATATCATTTTTTACAAACACTTTTGCACAGGCTCAATTCAGCATCGCCCACACAGCTTCAGCAGTTAACTATCTGCAAGCAACAGGTGGGTCTACGGGTAATGCGCCGTTACTTACTGCTCAAGGTTCTGATGCAAATATAAGTTTTACGATGCAAGCAAAAGGCACTGGTAGTTTTTATACCTTTGGCGCTGGTATGTATTATTACAACCTAGCGTCCGCCCCACAATTTGCGGTGACAAGCACAGCCTCAGCAGTTAACTATTTGCAAGTTACTGGTGGTGTATCAGGCGGCAGCCCCGTAATTAGCGCACAAGGTACTGATTCAAATATCAATCTTGTATTTGACTCAAAAGGCAGCAACGGACACTTGTTTAGAACTAATGGCGGTAACCAAACTCAATTCTTTGTAGGACACACTGCCTCAGCGGTTAACTATCTGCAAATAAACGGTAGTGCAACAGGTAATAGAACAAACTTTTACGCTCTCGGTTCTGACGCAAACGTAGGTATAAATTACAATGCCAAAGGCGCTGAGTACCATGTGTTTACAGCTAACTCTGGTTACGCAAACTTTGTTATTGCGCCTACTGTTAATGCCGTAAATCAAATATATGTGACTGGCGGCGCTACGACTGCGGGTGTGAACTTTTCTGCCCAAGGTAGCGATACAAATATCTTCATCACTTACGACGCTAAAGGCACAGAGGCGCATAGCTTCAGAACAAACGGTGGTCTGCAACAATTCCGCATTGCACCGACAGCCTCCGCTGTTAATTATTTGCAAGTAAACGGCAACATAACAAGTGCAGCACCTTTTATGTCTGCACAAGGCTCCGATGCAAACATTGGAATGAGTCTTGTACCAAAGGGTGACAATCCTGTTCAGGTTTTAGGGAACGGTCAAGCCGTATCCAGCATTAGTACGTCAGGCGCACTTGGCAGTGCGTTGCTTGTTTCGGATACGGCTGGCGCAGCGGGTAACGGTGGCTCTGTTGTATTTGGTGCGGCATCAGGCTCATGGCGTTTTGCGGCGATTAAGTCTTATGTAACAAACGGCGCATCAAACTCACAAGGCGATTTGTATTTCTTAACTCGTCGTAATGCTACAGACGCTAACCTTACGCCTTCTATGCAAATTACATCAAGCGGGGCAGTGTCTTTAGGATATGCGTCTGCGGCATCACAACCATCTTTACTTGTCACGCCTGTTGCCAGTGCTGTGAATTATGTTGATGTATGGGGTGGGGCAACAGGAACAGGTGGACGCATTTTTGCAAAAGGTTCTGATACAAATATTTCTCTTGAATACATTTCAAAAGGCGGGTCGCCACATACGTTTTACACCGGAACCTCTTCGGCTGTTCAGTTTCGTGTTGCCGACACAGCCTCCGCAGTTAATTACCTGCAAGTAACAGGCAGCGCAAGCACAACGCCAACCCTTTCAGCACAGGGGTCTAGTGCAGACGTTGATATAGTATTGACACCGAAAGGTACTGGTGGATTACGGTTTACAGGACCACTTCTACCAAACAACTTGGCAGGCACATCGGGACAAGTCTTAACTTCGGCTGGTGCAGGTGCAGTGCCAACATGGACATCACCAGCCGTAGGTACGGTTACAGGTGTTACAGCAACGTCTCCTGTTGCATCAAGTGGTGGCGCAGCACCTGTCATCAGTTTAAGCGCCGCATATGGTGACACAACAAACCCATATGCTTCAAAGACAGCTAACTTTGTGCTTGCAGCACCAAATGGATCCGCAGGAGTTCCTACATTTAGAGCAATTGTTGCTGCCGATATTCCCACACTTAACCAAAACACAACTGGTTCAGCAGCCACCTTAACAACCATTAGAACCCTTTGGGGACAAAACTTCAATGGTAGTGCTAACGTTACTGGTGCCATTGCTAGTGTAACAACATTATCAATGAATAACCAGTTGACCAATAGTTTAGCTACTGGTACAGCACCATTTGTAATTACTTCGACAACAAGAGTTGCAAACTTAAACGTGGCAACTGCTGGTACTGCTGACACCGCCACGACTGCTACAACAGCAACTAGCACACCATACCCTGTATTTTCTGACGATGCAGTATCAAAAGACAACATTACTACTAGAACAAATAGTGGTTTTTATGAATCTAGCACTGGAACTTTAGCAGAAGGATGGCCCACAGATAGTGGAGGTTGGCATCATTTGTTATCAACAACACATACTAATGATGCAAATTATTATGCTATGCAATTATCCTCTAGATTTGATACTCAAGATTTTTATTATAGAGCAACCAATGGATCCGGCACTACTGCTTGGTCAAGAGTTCTATTGAGTACGAATTTTAATAGTTTTTCTCCAACCTTAACGGGAACGGGAGCCAGTGGATCATGGGGAATTAACGTAACAGGCTCTGCTGCTACAGCTACAACCGCAACAAACCAATCTGGTGGAACTGTTAGTGCTACAACTGGTTCTTTTTCAGGGAATATAGCTTTACCTTCGGGTGCAGGAACAAACGCAATTAAAGCAGGTACGGGAGATGGCGCTTCTTTTACAACATATAATTTAAAAATTAATTCTTGGTATGGAATTGGTTTTGGTGATTATCAAGATTTAGCTACTGTTAAAGCCTATATTGATTGTCGAACAGGTAATTACGGAACAAGTGGTCAATTTGTTTCTACAGTTGCTACTGGCACAGCACCATTTTCAGTTGCTTCTACTACTAGAGTGGCAAATCTAAACGTTGCAACTGCTGGTACTGCTGACACCGCAACAACTGCCACAACTGCCACAACTGCTACAACCGCAACAAACCAATCTGGTGGAACTGTTAGTGCTACTACTGGCTCGTTTAGCGGATTATTAATAGGTGCCTCATCAGCCGCAACAAACGTTAATACTGCTAATGACACTGGATCTTTTTCTGTTAGAGGTAATACCAGCACAATCGCTTCAATGTCCTTCCATAGAACTGGTGCATACGCAATTAACATGGGATTAGGTACGGATAATATATTCCGTATTGGGGGATGGTCGGCTTCAAACGATTGTTTGCAATTAACAGGCACAGGAAACTTAACAACTCTGGGTACCATAACATCCGGCGGGAGTTTAACAGTATTAGGAACAACATCACTAGGAGCCGCAGCAGGATCAGAATCCCTACGTGTCACGACTGTTGCTAGTTCAGTTAACTACCTGCAAGTAGAAGGAAGTGCAAGCACTACACCAACACTTTCTGCACAAGGTTCTGGTGCAAATGTTGATATAATATTGACACCAAAAGGCAGCGGTTATGTTGTCATTGACTCAGCATACTCACCAAACCTGACACTAACAGATGCAGCTACAATTACTTGGGATACTAGTACAGCGGGTGGTCAAGTGGCAACGTTTACATTTGTATCTACAAATAGAACAATGGGCGCACCAACAAACTTAAAGAATGGAGGTTTTTATGCTTTAGCTGTAATCCAAAATGCTGGTAGTAACACGTTGACTTGGAACTCAGTATTTAAGTGGGCGGCGGGTGTTGCACCTACATTGTCTACAACAGCAGGGGCTAAAGACTACTTCACATTCCGATCTGATGGCACAAACCTTTATCAACAAGGTATCTCACAGGCGGTGGCATAAAATAATAAATAAACACTTTATAAATATAAAGTAACAATTAACATTAATAAAAATATTTGGAAAAATTATGAACACAACTTATACATGGAAAATTAACAGTCTTTCTGTTATGAATGTACCAGAAGAAAATACAGCAGTAATGAGTAATTTTACCATTTCTGGCGTAGATGGTAGTTTGACTGGTTCGGTTACTTATTCAGTAAATCTCTTACCTGCTGATGCAGATAATTTTACTCCATATGCAGATATTACTCAGACAATGGCTATTCAATGGACAAAAGATGCTTTAGGTACAAGCCGTGTCACAGCAATGGAATCAGAAGTTCAGGCACAGATTGATACACAAAAAATTCCAACGCCACAACCAGCACCATTGCCTTGGGTTTCAACAGAAGATATTAACGTAGCATAAATAGTAGTACATTATTAATACATTAGGAGAATTGAAATGACAGAACAAACTCAACAACCAGAAGCAAAAGATCCAGAACTTACATTGACTCTAAAAATTAGTCAAATTAATGTTTTACTTGCGTCTTTAGATGAAGTTCCACACAAGTATAGTCGTGGCGTTATTGACACAATTCAACAACAAGCCAGTGCTCAAGTACAAAAACTCCAAGACAGTGGAGAAATCCCTAAATTTCAAATGTAATAACATGATTTCTCCTGTTGAATAAATATATTGATAGGAGAATTAATATGTCTACAATTACAAATAGAAACGATTTTGCAGATTATTGTCTAAGACGATTGGGTGCACCGGTCATAAACATCAACATAGATGATGATCAGGTACAGGATCGAATTGATGATGCACTCCAATATTGGCAAGATTACCACTATGATGGTGTACAAAAAGTATACTACATCAAAGGTATACAACAAACGGATATTGATCGAAGGTACTTGGATCTCAGTCAGACAGTAGATGCTCAAAATAATCCATTAGAAATAATTGGTATTACCAGAATATTTCCTGTTTCAGATACCATGTCAAATGTTAATATGTTTGATTTGAGGTATCAACTTCGTTTAAATGAACTCTACGACTTCACCTCAGCCTCATACATCAATTATACTTTGACAATGCAACACTTACGTTCACTAGAACTTATGTTCACTGGAGAAGTTCCTATTCGATATCAGAGACATATGAAAAGACTCTATATTGATTGGGGTTGGGGAACACAAGCCAAAATAGGACAAGTTATTGTAGCTGAAGCTTTTGCTGTGATTAATCCGGATGTTTATGGAAATGTATGGTCGGATCGTTGGTTAAAACAATATGCCACAGCTTTGATTAAAAGACAATGGGGAACCAACATGATGAAATTTGGTGGTCTACAATTACCTGGCGGTGTTACACTGAACGGAAAAGAAACTTTCGCTGAAGCTACTGAAGAAATAACTAAATTAGAATCAGAAATGATTACGAACTACGGTGGACCTTTGGATATGTTCATAAACTAATATGGCAACTTCACAATATTTCAACAACTATTCTGCGAAAAACGAACAACGTTTGATCGAAGATATCATTATAGAATCCATTAAAATAATGGGTTTCGATACCTATTATCTTGCAAATGACAATGATGCGGCTCGAGATTTATTATTTGGAGAAGATCCAGTCAAGAAATTTGAAACTGCTTTTCCTTTGGAAATGTATCTTACTAATGCAACAGAATATATGGGTGACCAAGATTTCTTTTCTAAATTTGGTCTTGAAATTAGAGATGTAATTAAAGTCATTGTATCACATAGGTCATTCCATGAAAGAGTACCAAACAATATTTCTCGTCCCCGTGAAGGTGATTTGATATACGTACCCTTCTTAAATGGTACTGGTGAGTTATATGAGATTAAATTTACCGAACAAGCAAAAGATATGCATATGTTAGGTCGTATAAATCCATATTTCTATGAACTTTCACTTGAAAAATTCAAATATTCTCAAGAAGTTATTTCAACTGGTATACCAGATATTGATGATGTTGTTACTCAATCAGCCTATACATTGAATCTAAACTTATCCGCCAACGGTACAGGTAGTTACACATCTTCAGAGATTGTGTTTCAATCAACCGATAATACGTTGGCCAACGCAAACACATATGCAACAGTACAAACATGGTTTGTTCCATCTAGATTGTTGACTGTAACGAACATATATGGTGAATTTGCAGATAATGTTAAAATCATTGGTGCATCAAGTAATGCACAATTTATATTAGCAAATTTTGATCCATTACAAGATCCAGCAAGAAAAGAAAGTTATGACAATCAAGTTATTAATACTTCAGCCACAACAATTGTTAATAATACAGAAATAAATCCATTTGGTAGATTATAATGGCAAATACTTATTATAATAGAAGTATTAGAAAGATAATTGTAGGATTCGGAAACATTTTCGATAATATAACACTTGTTCGTTATAATACAGATGAATCTGAAGCCGAACGTTTCATTGTACCTATTGCATATGCATCAAAAGAAAGATATGTAATGCGTTTGGAAGGTGATCCAGATTTAGATAAAAAAATACAAATGACTCTACCTAGAATGTCATTTGAAATGAACGGCATTAGTTATGATTCGTCTCGCAAACAAAATACAAATGTGAAAGCCTTTGCACAACAATCAAACGGTAGTGTTAGTTCTCAATACAATCCAGTACCATACAACTTTGATTTTTCATTATACATCTATGTCAGAAATATAGAAGATGGTTCACAAATTATTGAACATATTTTACCATTCTTTGCACCAGACTATACAATTAAAATAAACATGGTACCAGAAATGGGTATAGTTAAAGAAATACCTGTTGTATTAAAAGATACCAAATATGAAGTTGAATATGAAGGTATGAGAGAGAATGATACCCGTGTTGTTATTTGGACACTAAATTTTACCGTGAAAGGTTACATTTATGGAGCTTCAACTCCTAATGCTTCAATAATCAGAACAGCTATTACTAATGTATATGATCAAGTCACCGCAGATAGTACGGTGGTATTCAAAATGGCCAATACAGGCAATGGTATATACCAGACAGGTGAAATTGCATATCAAGGTTATTCTGTAAACACATCATCTGCATCAGGTAAAGTTGTTCAATGGAATACAACGAATAAAGAATTATATTTAACTGAGTTACAAGGCAATTTTATATCAACACAATCAATCAAAGGTCTAAACACAAACGCAAACTATGTATTCAATTCATACGAGGTTTCGCCTTTAAAGTTGGCCAGAGTTGTTGTTGTTCCTAATCCAACATCAGCTAACGCTAATAGTAATTATACATATACTACCACTATAACAGAAACACCAAACACATAAAATGAATACTTTTGATAAGAATATGGAAAAAATATTTGATGTGGTACCTGTTGAAGAAAAAAAGACTCAGGTAATTACAACAAAATATAATGAACCCACAGATATGCAACAGGATTTAAATGATGCATACCAACAGTCAAGAGAAAATCTCCAAGGTATTATTGACCAAGGCCAAGAAGCCATGGCAGAAATATTAGAAATTGCAAAACAAGGCCAACATCCTAGAGCATTTGAAGTCTACGGTACACTACTTAAAAATATGGTAGATGCTAATAAAGAACTACTAAACATACAAAAACAAATGCGTGATATGGATAATGTAAAGAAAGAAGTAAATAACACTAATATTGACCAAGCTATTTTTGTTGGTAGCACAGAAGAATTGAATAAATTACTAAAGAATAATAATGAAAAAAAAGTTATAGATATGAATTAAATCCATTTACATTCATAACCCTTATGTTTTTTTTGTTTCCCCCTGGCAACGGTCATCATTGATTGATAATTTAAATTATTATCTATACAATATTGTTTCAGATTATCCGTAACAACAATATTACCATTTAGATCTATTACATTACAAATTTTATTGTTTAATGGTGGAATTCTTTTATTATCTGGTCTATCGTTATATTTTGATTTTGGATCAGACCAATATAATTTTCTTGTATCTGACATTTTTTGTTTAAATACAACGGTATTGCAAGAGTCTTTATGTTTTTTAATATAATTCAAATTTTTATATATTGAATTTTCTTTTTTATGGTTTTCTTTCATTTTGTTGGATTGTTTTTTCTTTACTTCAGGTTTGTTTTTACCATCAATTTGTTTTTTTCTATATTCATCAGAATTAATATACGAATTTTTATCTTTATGTAATTGAATCATTAAATCACTTTTTAATTTTTTTGATATTTCATATTGTTTGTTTGTAATTTTAATATCATTACTGTTAGACATTCTATGAAAAGCGTGTATCATTTTATGTTTTGGTGATCCTATTAACATTTTTGTTAATAGATGATGTACAGTATAATGTTCTTTGGAAGTTAAATACACCAAATTTTCTTTGTCATTTGAACCACCTAAAGATTCTGGTATAATATGATGTTTTTCGGTGTAACTATTAGGTTTGGACCTAGTTTTGGCTGCATTGATTATGTCATTATACCAATGAGTATATTTGTTATCTAAATACATTTGCTGGCATTCCTATAAAATGTTAGAGTGTATGCGGTCTGAACACCGTCGATACACACCTATTTATATTATCAAGGAATTAAATAATAGTGGCAACATCAAAACAGACGTATAGGGATAATCCCCGATTAAAAAGGGTTGGTGTACCAGTTAATTGGACACCAGAGTTAGTTGAAGAATATAAAAAATGTAAAGAAGATTACATCTATTTTTCGAAATATGTAACCATTATCTCTCTAGATAAAGGTATTGTACCTTTTAATATGTACGATTTTCAAAAGGACATGATTAAAACCTTTGATGAAAATCGTTTTGTTATCGTTAAATGTCCTCGTCAGGTTGGTAAAACCACAACAGCAGTTACATATCTTCTTTGGACAATACTATTCAAGTCTGCACAAAACATTGCAATTCTGGCCAACAAAGGTAAAACAGCAAACGATATTCTAGGTAAGTTACAATTAGCCTATGAATCAATACCTATCTGGATGCAACAAGGTGTCGTTGAATGGAACAAAGGCCGTGTTGAATTAGAAAACAATTCAGTTATTATTGCCAACTCAACATCATCATCTGCTGCTCGTTCTGGTGCATACAACATCGTATTCTTGGACGAATTTGCGTTCGTTCCTTCTAACATTGCATATGACTTCTTGACTTCTGTTTATCCTGTTATTACATCAGGTACCAAAACCAAGATTCTAATGGTATCTACACCAAACGGCATGAATCTGTTTTATAAATTATGGAATGATGCTGTCAATAAAAGAAATGATTATGTACCATTTGAAATTCATTGGTCTCAGGTTCCAGGTCGAGATGAAGAATGGAAAGAACAAACCATTCGCAATACATCAGAACACCAGTTCAGACAAGAATTTAACACAGAATTCTTAGGTTCAACTAATACTCTGATTTCTGGTACCAAATTACAACAGTTGACATATAAACAACCGATTGCCGAACATGATGGTGTTAAGATTTATGAATATCCAATCAAAGGTGATGATGACAACAAGAAAGATCACCTCTATGGTATTTGGGTGGACGTTTCAGAAGGTAAGAATTTAGACTCCTCTACATTCTCCGTCATTGATATGTCTACTACACCTTACAGACAAGTAGCTACATATAAAGACCCCACCGTGTCTCCTATGTTGTTCCCTACACACATATACAATGCAGCTAAATTGTATAATGATGCCTATATTTTGATAGAGATCAATAATACACCACAAGTGGCTGACATTATTCACCAAGACCTTGAGTATGAAAACTTATTTAAGGTATTTACCGGTAATAAAAAACCACAACAGTTGTCGGCTGGTTTTGCCAGAGGTGTACAGTTAGGTGTCAAAATGTCACCACAAGTTAAAAGAATTGGTTGTTCAAACCTAAAAATGCTTATAGAAGGCAATAAACTGGAGTTGGTTGATTTTGATACCATATCAGAACTAACTACATTTGTTGCAAATAAAACTTCCTTTGCGGCCGAAGCGGATGCAAATGATGATTTGGTTATGGGATTGGTTATGTTTGCGTGGGCATCCACTCAAAAATATTTCAGAGAAATTGTTAACCATGATTTGAGAAAACAAATTCAACTTGAAAATATGAATCAAGTTGATGAGTTATCACCACCTACACCTATGATGGATAATGGAATAGAAACTAATTTTGATGTATGGGACGATGATGTGTGGGAGAAAGCAGATGGTGGTGAGGTTTACTCTGGTTATTTTAGAGAATTGTCCAGATAAACTATAAAAGTGGTGTTATATAAATATCATGATGGTATCTTATTATAACTGCCAAAAACAAAAATAATTAAGGAGAAACAAATGGCATTTCAAATCTCTCCAGGCGTATCAATAGCGGAAGTTGATCAAACAGCATCAACTCCAACTATTGTAACTACTGCCGGTGCATATGCAGGTCCTTTTGCATGGGGTCCTGTAAATAAAAAAACTTCTGTACCAAGTGAAACATCATTAGCTGAACAATTCGGTAATCCAGACAGCAACACATTTACATCATTTTTCTCTGCTGCTAGTTTCTTGGCATATGGTAACAATTTAACAGTTGTTCGTGCTGCAAACAATACAACTTATAATTCTTCTGCAAATACAGCCGCTGCCGGTATACAGATTAAAAATAAGGATATATTTGAAACTTCATACCTGTTTAGCAATAACAATAATGCATATGGTGCTTTTGTTGCCAGATATCCAGGTGAATTAGGTAATTCATTAACAGTTTCAGTTGTTGATGCTGCATCATATTCAACATCATGGAATGTTAATGGTATTGGGGTTTCTTCATATTTTCCAACTGCACCAAGCACTTCAGCTCAAGCTGCAGGTTTAGGTTCAGCCAACGATCAAATTCACATTGTTGTAATGGATACAGGCGGTTTATTCACAGGTACAAAAAATACAGTATTGGAAACTTTTTCATTCCTATCAAAAGGATTTGATGCAAAAGATTCATTAGGTAATCCAAATTATTATAAAACAGCAATCTTTAATAATTCAAAATACATCTACGCTATAGATCCAGTTTCATACTCAACAACTAACGCTAGTTGGGGTAGAAATTTAGCTAATACAAATTTTGTGACAATTTCTACTGCACAAACAACAACATTAGTTAATGGTAGTACTGCCACAGTAACAGACGGTGATATTCAGTCCGCTTGGAGTGGATTCACTAATGCTGATACAACAGATGTGTCTTTAGTTATTACTGGTGCAGCAACCGTCACAACACAACAATATGTTATTGATAATATTGCAAATGCCCGTAAAGATTGTATTGCTTTTGTATCACCACCATCTGCAAATGTGGTTAATCAATCAGGTTCGGAAGTTTCAAACATTACTGCTTGGAATACGGCCTTATCAAGATCATCTTCTTATGCTGTAGCCGATAGTGGTTGGAAGTATATGTTTGACAAATATAACAATGTTTACCGTTATGTTCCATTAAATGGTGACATTGCTGGTCTATGTGCATATACAGATTCAGTTCGTGATCCTTGGTTTTCACCAGCTGGTTACAACCGTGGTAATCTGAAGAATCTTGTTAGATTGGCGTGGAATCCAACACAGACGCAGAGAGATTCTCTGTATGCCCTTGGAATTAATTCAGTTGTTTCAATGCAAGGTGCAGGCACAATGTTATATGGTGACAAGACTCTACAAAGTCAGCCATCAGCATTTGATCGAATCAATGTTCGTAGATTGTTTATTGTCTTAGAGAAAACTATTGCAACAGCATCAAAATATTCGTTGTTTGAATTTAATGATTCATTTACACAATCACAATTTGTTGCACTTGTAACTCCATTCTTACGTGATGTTAAAGGTCGCCGTGGCATTTATGACTTCCAAGTTATTTGTGATTCTACAAATAACACACCGAATGTTATTGATGCTAACCAATTTGTTGGTGATATATACATCAAACCTGCTCGTTCAATCAACTACATTCAGTTGAATTTCGTTGCAGTAAGAACTGGCGTTTCTTTCAACACAATCGTTGGTTCAGTCTAATAAATAACTCAACGATATAGGAGAAAAAAATGGCATTTAATGCATCTCAGTTCAGATCACAGTTAGAATTTGATGGGGCTCGTCCCAATCTGTTTGATGTTAACATCTTGTTTCCAACATTTGTTAATAATACAAAAAATCCAAGTGATAAAATTCAATTCATGGCTAAATCAGCTCAACTACCGGGTTCTACAATTGGGATTGTTCCAATTTATTACTTTGGTCGTGAACTCAAATTTGCCGGTAATAGAACATTTCCAGATTGGACAGTAACTATTATTAATGATGAAGATTTTGTAGTACGCAATGCTTTAGAACAATGGTTAAGTGCAATTAATAGTCATGCAGGAAACGTTCGTAGTCAAAATGCTAGTAATCCTTTAGCATATAGCCCTGCTGATGCTACTGTTAACCAATATTCAAAAATTGGTGGCGATCCAATCAAAAAATATACATTTACTGGTTTATTTCCAGTAGATTTAAGTACTATTGATTTGGATTGGAGTTCAAATGATTCTATTGAAGAATACACGGTAACCTTTGCATACCAGTACTGGACTTCGGATACAACAGACGTTTAATTTATATTATATTTCAGAGAGGACTTCGGTCCTCTCTATTATGTTTAATTGATTTGGAATAAAAAGAAACTTATGGCAAATAAATTCAGTCTGTTTGGGTTCACCATTGCTCGTGATCAAAAGGATGTCGAGCAAGGCGTACAGCAATCGTTTACCCCGCCCACAAATGATGACGGTGCTCTTACCATTACCTCTGCGGCTTACTATGGCACTTATGTTGACCTAGACGGTACCGCAAAAAATGACGTAGAATTAATTTCTCGTTATCGTGAAATGGCTATGCAACCAGAGATTGAATCTGCAATTGATGATATTGTTAATGAAGCCATATGTCAAGATGACGATGGTAAAAATATTCAAATTGTTTTAGATAATTTAAAACAACCAGACAAAATTAAAAAAGCAATTGTTGAAGAATTTAACAATGTATGTAGACTGTTAAATTACAATAATATGGCTCAAGATATTTTTCGTAGATATTATGTTGATGGTAGAATGTTTTACCATATCATTATTGACAGAGAAAATCCGACTCAAGGTATTCGTGAATTAAGATATATTGATCCACGTAAGTTAAAGAAAGTTCGTGAAGTCAAAAAACAAAAAGACGAACGAACTGGTGTGGATATAATGAATGTTGTTAACGAATATTATATCTTCAACGACAAAGTGGTTACAGCAAGTTCTTCCAATTTTGGTCCTGTTGGTGTTCGTATTACTACAGATTCTATTATTTCCGTGGTTTCTGGTCTTATGGATTCTCGTAGAGCGGTGGTGTTATCATACCTACACAAAGCAATTAAACCATTAAACCAATTACGTATGATTGAAGATGCGACAGTTATCTATCGTATCTCTAGAGCACCAGAACGTAGAATATTCTATATTGACGTAGGTAATTTACCTAAGTTAAAAGCAGAACAATATATGCGTGATATTATGGTCAAGTACAAGAACAAACTTGTCTATGATGCAAACACAGGTGAAGTTCGTGATGATCGTAAGTTTATGTCAATGATGGAAGATTTCTGGTTACCTCGCCGTGAGGGTGGTAAAGGTACAGAGATTACTACATTGCCTGGTGGTCAAAACTTAGGTGAATTGGAAGATGTTAAATATTTTGAAAAGAAACTATACAAAGCACTTTGCGTACCAGTCTCACGTTTAAATCCAGAATCTTCGGGATTCTCTCTTGGTCGTGTTAATGAAATTACCAGAGATGAATTAAAATTCTCTAAGTTTGTTGCTCGTATGCGTAGTAAGTTTTCTGAATTATTTGATCAAGCTCTACGTATACAATGTGTACTAAAAGGTATCTGTACCGATGATGAATGGAAAGAATTCAGAGAAAACATTTACTACAACTTCATTAAAGATAATAACTTTACAGAATTAAAAGATGCTGAGTTAATGAAAGAAAGACTTTCATTATTGGCTAACGTTGATCCATATACCGGTCGTTATTTTTCTCAAGCATGGATTCAACGTAATGTATTGCGTTTGACTGATGAACAAATCAAAGAAATGCAATCTGAAATTGATGATGAAAAAGAAGCAGGTTTAGGATTACCAGTTGGTGTGATGAATGATGTAACTCAACAACAAATGATGAGTCAAGTTCCACAACAACCAATGAATCCAGCAGATCAGCAAGATACCACTCAAAAAGAAAGTGTTGAAGATACTTCTAAAGATTTAACTATATCCATGACAAAATTTTTTGATACTTTAGTTGAAGATTCCAATGTCAAAAGAGAACAATAATCTTCTTGAAAATTCTGTAACATTAGCGACTTCAATTGCATTTACCAAAAAAGAAGTTGCTAAACTTAAAGAAGAATTTAGAGAACTATTAGAAAATTCTCCTCCAGAAATAATTGTAGAAACCTACGAAGGAACCAAAGGTCCAATTGGACCTGTTGGTCTTACTGGACCTGTTGGTCCGCAAGGTATTCGTGGTGAAAAAGGTTCTCAAGGTGAACCCGGAATACAAGGAGTTCCCGGAATCAAAGGTGACCAAGGCGAAAAGGGTGATACTGGAGAAAAAGGAATTACAGGTGATCGTGGTGAAAAGGGGGACAGAGGTGATCGTGGTGAAAAAGGAGACAAAGGCGACCAAGGCGTTCCTGGTGTAGATGGTAAATCCGGTAGTGCGGGAATCAACGGTAAGAACGGTTTAGATGGTAAAGATGGAACCAATGGAAAAGATGGTATTAATGGTAAAGACGGAAAGAATGGTCTAGATGGCATCAATGGTAAAGACGGAACCAATGGAAAAGATGGTATTAATGGTAAAGACGGAAAGAATGGTCTAGATGGTAAAGATGGTGAACGTGGTGAGAAGGGTGAAAAGGGAGACAAAGGTGATCCAGGTAAAGATGCTGATATTCTTCCAATACAAGAAAAACTTTCAGTCTTTCAAAAAGGAATTGAACAAGACCTAAACAATTATAAAAACAAAATCAATTCTGTAATAACATCAAAAGGTTTTGGTGAAACTGCTGGATCAGGTTCATATTATTTAAATGATTTAGGTGATACAGATAAAGCAAGTATAAAAACTGCTGCAAATGGACAAAGTTTAATATATAATAGTAGCATAAAAAAATGGGTTGCAGGTAATATATCGCAACCAGTTGAATTAATTAATCCTGTATTCACATATACAAATGGATTATTAACAAATATAACATATTCTGGTGGACAAACAAAAACACTTACATACTCTAGTGGAATTCTAACTCAAATAGATCAGAATATGCTAACATATATAATAAGAAAGACATTTAATTATACAGATGGAGTATTAACTTCGATTACACAGGTAACTTTATAATATGGCAACCATTGACGTAGCAAACTCACGCAACCTTACAGCAGTTACTTACGCTCAGGACGATATTATCAACGTCTTGGATGGCGTAACGCTCACTATTAACAGCCAATGGTCAATCAGACCAAGATTGATTCAGGCTCTTGGCACAGGGCGTATTGAGGTTAGCAACTCCAGTAACACAACACCTCATCTGCAAGAGTTTTTTATGCAGAATGGTTTAAGTAGTGCTGCTTTAAATAATGGTGGTTTTACTGTCCAACAGAACGGTGTTCTACAAGTCAGAGGTGACTGGATTACTGTAGGAACGTCTACAGGTGCAAATAACCAGACATTGTTTAGTGCAAACAATGTTGGTGGCGTATCAATTGACTACCCCTCAATGATTCAAGTTGAAACAGCTAACGGTAGTAATGTATGGGAAGTATGGCAAGCTATTCCTGAAGATGTTACTGGTGGTACAAATAACACCTACGGATTTAACGCTAATAATGTTACTGTGGGTACTGTATCTATCACAACTGGTGGTGTGGTAACTGGCAATGGCACAAACTTTTTAAGTTCACACATTGGATTACCATTTAAACTGCCAAGCATTGCCCGTGATTTTGTTGTAAGTGCGCTTACTTCTAATACATCTATTACTATTCAAGAACTTGATGGCACGACTTATACAGGCGGTGTAATTGCAGCGGGTAATACACACATTATTCGTTCTGGTTCTTTAATTAATCCAACACAGGTTGGCGCAAGCGAAGTCGGTAAGGTGCTGTTTTTTAATCCCTTGACTACAGCGGTCAGAACGGGGGATGGAACGAACGGGACAAAGATACCTACAGGCGCAAGGGTTCGTATACCAAACATTCACTTTAACTCTGCGCTACAACAGACTACCCTTGCAACAGCAATCACAGGCACAGGCGCACAGGCTTTTACATTAGCCACAGCAATTGGACCAACAACCAACGGCGCTATTAACGTCAACCAAGCGATTGGTTCTTTTCTTTTGGTTAGTGGCTCAACGATTGAGCGTATTCACTTTCTTACTCGTTCTGGTGCAGTAGTTAGCGCAACCTCACAACTAAGAGGGCAATACGGCACAACGGCTCAAGCTAGTTTTCCAATTGGAACATTAGTCTATTGGATTCCATCGCCCAATAACACAGTCAATAACGCTGGCTTTAGCTGTAACCCATCTGGCACAATTGACATACAAACTTGCAGTACAGGTATGCGGTTTAGAAATGATTTTCAAAACTACGCTGATCTAACGCTTAAAGACTTTGGTTGTTTTGGAACACTCATCGGTAACTCTGCTGGTACTTATAACTTAAACACATTAAGCCTATTAGGAATTAACTGGCAAGCCCCCACATCAGTTAACGCTACAGCTACACTTAGTTCTATGCTTGGAAGCGGCAGTATTTCAAGTATTCATGCTAATTCTAATTATTCGGGCAACACAAGTGGAACAGCTTACAACTTTTCCAACATCCAGAACGCTCAAGTAATCAGTAATTTACGCTCTAGACAATGGGGTCGAAATGGGGCAGCGACTACAGCAGGATTTCGTGGCTTTGCATTTACAACGATTAAATCTGCTACTCCTGTAGATGGTCTTTACATGGCTGGCGGTGGGTTTTTTATAGCTGCTACTACCAACATTGATATTAAAAATATTTTTATTGCATCTTTGCCTAACGGCAATAGCACTAGCTCTACTGATGGAACTACATTTCCAACAATAACCAGCACAGTCAACAGCACGTTCAGAGGCTTACAGGTCTGGGGTGGAGGTATTGTTTCAAGAGGTGCTTTAATCAGCATCGACTCATCTTGTGAAAGCGTTGTGTGTCATAACAAAGGATACTCAGCGATTGCGGGTTCATTACAAGTCCCATCCATTGTTACAGACGCTGGGTTAAATAGCATCATCGCATTTATATCTGTTACAAACCCTCGTGTACAAACAGCAGCTCAAACTTATTTGACTGGTAACTCTATCAGTAACAGCGGTGGATTGTTTCGTATGCTGTTAATTGATTCCGTTACAAGTACAGCGGCTGGTACAGGTGGTGCATCAAAGTCTGGCGTTGAAATGGATATGGTTGCTGGCCCTCATCGAATATTTCAGACAACTGCAATAGCTTCAATTATTCCAAACTTGGTCGATGTGCAGCCCATTATTGTGATGTCAAACACAGCCAAAAGTGTTGGCTCTGTTTATGTCGGTGGCTTTTCAGCACAAAGCTCTTTTAATATGTACACCTTTGGTGGCGGCACATTCTTAGATAACCTTGGTCGTATCTACTACCCTGCTATTAGTGACTCAGTTATTATCAAGTCGGTGTTTGCACTCAAAGGCATCACAAACTTCACAGGCACAGCGTTTGATTTTAACTACAACTTAGGCGGTGGCAACCCAATCCCCGCAGGCACGACTGTTGAATTTAGAATGACCAATTGGGGTACTGCAAACACGGGCGCATGGACAGCGTTTGTTGATAACTCTAGCCTTGAAACGGCAAGGGCTGCACTGACAGGTTATAGCTCGTCGGTTGGTTTAGATTTGCAATTCCGCATTACAGGCACGACTGCGGTGGCTGGTCGATATGTGATGAGCATGAAGTTGCCTGTCACGATTGATGCAGCCTATGACCCTGCCGTATACAGAACAGAGATTGGCTTTACTGGCGCACAAGTTGGTACGCTGATTGCAGGCTATCTAAACGCAGACCCAAATAATCCGTCACTGCAAAGTAACAAAACTCTTGCCAGCGATACTGGTTCTGTACCAATGCCGTATGACTATGATGCTGTTCCCGTGGCGTATCGCTTAGTAGCTCGATTAGCAGGCTGGACGTTTAGTAGTTTGACCGGAACATACCTCAAGACAGCAATCAGCATCCCTATCACGCAAAACCAAGTGTTAGATGTTAATGGCAATCCTCTGTATGTATCGGGCGTGACAGGCGTAGCGGTTGACCACGTTGCTCAGACCATTACCGTAAGTGCCAATCGTTCCGCAGCACAGATTTGGTCAGCGGTGCAAGATAACCTTTCTTTGCTTACAAACCTAGCACGACCAGACCCATTTACAACAAACAACGGTACAGTTTTCGACAGCAGCTACACGCTAGTCGTGACTGGCGGCATTACATCTGGCAACATCGACTCAAACGTAACCCTATCTGGCACACTTGCAAGCGGTGTAAACATTGTTGGTAACATCGCACAAGCAACACCAACCAATTTAACTGGTGTGTCTATCGTTGGTAATTTAACATATAACACAGCTTCATCACCTACTGTAACTTTAACAAATACAAACATTAGTGGAACAGTTAGCAACGCTGGTGCAGGTACAGTCACAATCAGTGCAAGTGGTAGCACTATTGGTACAGTCGGTACTCGTGTTGTTACTCGACCTGTTACTGCTTTAACATTAAATGGTTTAACCGCCGGATCACAGATTTATATTGCTAACGGTTCTGGTACGCAAGTTGCGTATGTCGCATCGTCAGGCACAAGCTACACACTCGACACCACAGGTCAAACAGGCGCTTGGGTTTGGAAGGTAGCTCGCTATGGATTTACATCACAATACGGTGGACACAGCCCCGCCACGGCTTCAACAACGGTAACGGTTGTCTTATCAGCAGACGCATTCATTACGCAGCCTGTAAAGGCTACAGTAGCAGCGTATGAGTTCTTGCCGAACATGGACACCTTGTATGATTACTCAGCCTACTACGAAACGCTAGAGATCGGCATACCCTACTCACGGATCATCACCAAGGCGGGTACTAACGCTTCTGCTGGCTCATATCCTGTAGAAATAAATGATACAGGTGACTTGTTTGTTTTTAATGGTTCATCATTATCAATCTGGTGTGGTGATAGACTAAGTGCTGGAACTACAATTACAGGCGCATTGTTTAGTTCAAGTTCTGTAACGATACCTTCTAACTTTGGCAATACAGCTATTACAGCAAACGTGATTCAGCTCTTTCCAAGTGACTTGTCTGGTATGGTTATCACAGGTAACTTGAGTTACAACGATAGCGCTCCATACGCCTATACTGCAACTATTACTGACAGTACTATTACAGGCACAATTAGTAACATTGGAACTGCTCAAGTTAAAGTGATTAAGGCTGGTACTTCACCGTTCTTTACTGCTGGCGCTAGAGTAAGTGTTGTAGGAATAGCTACCTTTAGAACAACTGATAACCTTGCCTTGACCACTTATGTTACTAAAAACGGTGGTGTAGATTTAGGGTTTGTAGTGCAAAATACTGCTAGGACTGTAGAAGTTTCAGCAGGAGATACGTTTGCGGTATATGCTGTAGCATATGGATACAAAAGAAAGTTATATTATCCTGTAGCTTCAGACTTTAATACGTTTACTACATCATTAATTCCAGAGACTAACGTAGATACAACATTAAATACTACTAATAGAAACTATATTGCAACACAAATAAGCACAGCTCTTGATGGTCAATTGGTTGCAGTATCAATAGGTTCAGACTTACGTGCTTATTCTCCAGCGGATGTTTTAAACGGATTACATTACTACACAGTTGTGTACGGCGAATTGCCAGCTTATGTATCAGTTTTGTCTGGAACCACTGCGGGTTTTGACATCATAACGGGTGGCGTTTATATATCATCTCCAGCGTTTTATGCCAAAGTAAATAACTCAGTAACTACTACAACAGACGTAGGTATCTTAATACCATTGTACTTCCAAGTAGCCGCTTCTGTTTATGTTGCTAATCCAGCATATACCCCAGTGAAAAAGAATAGCTCAGGTATTATTTTACAGACTGCGCCTTGGACACAGCAAACAGCGGTTATTAGTGAAACAGACAAGACTAGTATACGAACTGGTCTTGCCCTACAAGCAAATGTTTTAGCTATTCCAACTAATACTCTTTTAACTACTGATGTTCGTTTGAATAGATTGGATGCCAATGTTTCAAGTCGCCTCGCAACAACATCTTATACTGCGCCAGATAATGCAAATACTGCTTTGATAAAGGTTAAAGTTGATACCTTACCTATACTCACTCAAATCGAAGCATCAACTGTATTAGCTAAAGAATCTACTGTAAATACAAAGGCATCACAAGCAAGTGTCAATGCGATTCCAACAAATACCGTGTTGGTAACAGATACTAGACTAGATAAACTGGATGCCAATGTTTCAAGTCGCCTAACACTTGCAGGAATTGAATCATCTAATGTGGTTGCAAAAGAGGCTTCGGTTACATCAGTTAAAATAAACACCAATTTAATACCAGCACTACTTTAATAAATCAAAATATTATAAATATCTATTATTTGGAGAACTTTATGTCAGATTACTCAACACGCAATATCATTGATTATGCATTTGATGGTGATGGTACAAAATTTAGAGATGAATTATATGGTTCAATTCATGACCGTATTTCGGCACACATTGATGCCAAGAAGCAAGAGATTGCTCGTGGTTTGGTAGGACAGAATGAAGAAATTGAAGAAGTTGAAGAATAATACATGAAATCAATGAAAGACTTCCTCGATTCAAGACAACCTCTACCTGAAGTGGTAGAGGAAGAAGTTATTACGATTGAGGAATTAGAAGCAATGGATGAAACATTGTTTGAAGATGATGAAAAACAAATTCATGGCCATCCAATGGATCCACCAGCCGTACTGGTTATGCGTAGAAAGTCTATTAGACAGTTCCCAAATAATCAAAGAGTGGCAATGTATTATGTGGATAAGATAAATAAGTATGTAACAGTTCCATACTTGGCAATGCAATGGTCTGCTTCAATGCCGGAAGAAGTTTCGGGTAATATTATAAACAGTTTAGTAAATATTGTTGAATCACAAAAAGAAAAAATTGTTCATTTTGATGACGGTAAAACATTTAAAGTAAATGAACAAACAGCCAAAACAATTCTAAAAGTTTATTCTGCATTGAACGAAGATAACAAACAAAAGCTTGCTGAAATGGCACAAATGAATAAAGAAAATTTTGTGAAAGTATTTAACTTTGCACAACAAGAATTATTAAAATAGGATAGAAAATGGCAACCTCAAATTCGACACAGATACTAATTGACACTAATAGACGAACTGTTATCAAACGAGTTGGTATTTTTGATGCCGCCGGTGGTGATGAAAACGAAACTGTCATTATTAATCCAAGAACTTTAAATTATTTAATGAACGCCAACAATTTACCGTATCAGGCCGGCAATACATTTGGACCAGGTTTTGCAAATTCAGCGTTCACAATTACCAGAATTCTTGCTACTGTTGATGCTGAAGTTGGTCACCTTCAATTAAAGTGGGAAGGCACTGGTGCTTCAGCCACAATTTTTGCATTTGGTGCTGGATCATCAGATACTAATATTAACGGTAATTTTCCAGCGATCACTAATAATGCCACAGGTCCTACAGGTAACGTAACAATCAAGACTGTAGGAACAACAGCAAATGCTGCATATACAGTTATGATTGAATTACATAAAAATGGCACCTACTACAGTGGTGGCCAATTCCAAGATCCTGCTGCGTTTAACTATCCTCCTTACAATCTAACACCATAAGGAACTGGATCTAAAATGAAACTTATTAAAGAAATCAACGAAACAATAAACTACATCATCGAAGAATCTGATGGCAAGAAAGTTTTGCATATTGAAGGTCCTTTTTTGGTAGCCGAAGTAAAAAATAAAAATGGTAGATTGTACGAATTCAATACCATGAGAAAAGAAGTACATCGTTACACAGAAGAATGTATAAATAAAAATAGAGCATTTGGTGAACTGGGACATCCAGATTCTCCTTCTATCAATCTAGAAAGAACCGCTATTTTAATTAAATCATTAAAAGAAGATGGTAATCAATGGATTGGTAAAGCAAAAATACTTGAAACACCAATGGGTATCATAGCAAAACAATTAATAGAAGGTGGCGCTCAACTTGGTGTTTCTTCCCGAGGAATGGGATCATTGAAGAATGTTAACGGTGTTAATGTTGTTCAACCCGATTTTTATCTAGCCACAGCGGCAGATATTGTAGCAGACCCTTCCGCACCTGGTGCATTTGTACGTGGTATCATGGAAGGAAAAGAATGGATGTTAATCAATGGTGTTTGGACTGAACAAGATCAATCTGAAGCAATACAACAAATACGTAAAGCAACCAGAAAACAAATTGAGGAAGTTAGTCTAAATATTTTTGGAAGCTTCCTTAAAAAACTTTAAACATAAATATACAATACAGAAAACAAGGAGATTTTCAAAATGGCAAAATTCAATCTGTCTGAAGCCGCTAGTGCAATTCTGGAAGGATCAAAAGAAACATTTGATGCTAACATTGCTGCAAAACGTGGACAACGTGGACAAACAGGTACAAAATCAGAAGTAGGCGATAGTAAGTTGGATGCAAGTGTAGCTTATGGTACATCTGATGCAGGAAAAATTGGTGATGCACCAGAAGCAAACGATGCTGGTTTACCAGATTTCACTAGAGGCGTTCCATCAGCAACACCACCAGGCGCAACACCACCAGTTGGTGCAGAAGCAGGTAGTAAGTTAAGTGGTCAACCACAACAAACTATGGGTCGTGCTGATTTAGTTACTCCAACACAAGCATCTGCAACAGACTATTCAGCAATTCGTGATCGTATTGCCGGCAAACTTGCACCACAAATGATGCAAGCCAATCCAGGTGCTACATTCCAAGCATATGCTGAAGATATCAATGCAATGTTGTCTGGTGAAAACCTTTCAGAAGAATTCGTATCAAAAGCTACCACAATTTTTGAAGCAGCTGTTGTTGCTCGTGCAACTGAAGTTGTTGAAATTATGGAACAAGAATTGACAGAACAATTTGAAGTTGCTGTCGAACAAGTAAAAGAAGATTTGGCATCTAAAGTTGATGACTATCTGAATTACATGGTCGAAGAATGGATGAGAGAAAACGAAATCGCTATTGAAAAAGGTCTACGTGCTGAAATTGCCGAAGATTTTATTAACGGTCTACGTGATTTATTCGTTGAACACTATATCGACATTCCAACAGAGAAAGTTGACATTGTTAGTGAATTGGCTGAGAAGGTTGAAGAACTGGAAGAGTCACTCAATGCTGAAATTAATCGTGGTGTTGAACTAACAAAAGAATTAAATGAACAAAGAAAAATCGAGGCTATCTACACAGCGTGCGAAGGCCTGACACAAACCCAAGTAGAAAAAATGAAATCACTCGCAGAGAGTATTGAATTTACTACTGAATATGAATTTGCTGATAAAATGGAAACATTGAAAGAATCTTACTTTCATCCTTCAGTTAAAACTGCAAGCAGATTAGCTTTAGATGAAGAAGTATTCATTGAAGAAGAAAAGAAAGTTTACAAATCTTCAGACCCAGCAATGGACATTTACGCAAAAACAATTTCGAAAACTTTAATTAAATAAATAAAGTACCAAAGATACTTACCATAAGGAGATTTTAATGTATCTATCAGAAGAACTACAACAAAAATGGAATCCTGTTTTGGAACACCCAGAATTGGAAGCTATTAAAGATCCATACAAGAAAGCTGTAACAGCTGTTATTCTTGAAAACCAACATCAAGCGATGCAACAAGATCGTCAGATGTTAAATGAAACATTGACAGCTGATGGTCCTACAAACATCACTGGTGGTGTTCAAAACTTCGATCCAATCTTAATCAGCTTGGTTCGCCGTTCATTGCCAAATCTGATCGCTTATGACGTTGCTGGTGTTCAACCAATGACAGGTCCTACAGGTCTGATTTTTGCAATGCGTGCTAAGTATGCAACACAAGGTGGTGCTGAAGCTTTCTATAACGAAGCTAACACAGTATTCTCAGGTAAACCATCTGCTGCGAACCCATACGGTTTCCAAGGCACATTGGCATCTGATACAGCAAATACATTCCAAACTCAGACAGCATCATCAAATACTACATCTGGTATTGGTGTTCCAACTGCTAACGCTGAATTCTGGGGTGCTGACGTTGCTGGTCAACCAGTTTTTCAACAAATGGCATTCTCAATTGAGAAAGTTACTGTTACTGCACAAAGTCGTGCATTGAAAGCTGAATACTCACTTGAATTAGCTCAAGACTTGAAAGCAATTCATGGTCTGGATGCTGAAACAGAATTGTCAAACATTCTGTCAACAGAAATCTTGGCTGAAATCAACCGTGAAGTTATTCGTACAATCTATACTTGTGCCGTTCCTGGTGCTCAGTATGGTACTGTAACTGCTGGTTCATTCGACTTAGATACAGATTCAAACGGTCGTTGGTCAGTTGAACGTTTCAAAGGTTTGATTTTCCAAATCGAACGTGATGCTAACGTAATTGCTAAGCAAACTCGTCGTGGAAAAGGTAACGTTTTGATCGTTTCTTCAGATGTTGCTTCAGCAATGGCTATGTCTGGTGTTCTTACTTACACACCTGCATTACAAGCTGACTTACAAGTTGATGACACAGGTAACACATTCGCTGGTCTGTTACATGGTCGTATTAAGGTCTATATTGACCCATACTTCGGTGGTTATACAACTAATCAAGAATTGGTTACAATCGGTTATAAGGGTGCTTCACCTTATGATGCTGGTCTGTTCTATTGCCCATACGTTCCTCTACAAATGGTTCGTGCAGTTGACCAGTTCACATTCCAACCAAAGATTGGATTCAAGACTCGTTACGGTATGGTTGCAAACCCATTCGCACAAGGCTTAACAGCTGGTAACGGCGCATTGAACGCACGTACAAACGTTTACTACCGCTTGTTCTCAGTAAGAAACTTGATGTAATTTACGTTAAAAATAAAATCACCGTAGAGTGATCTTTTAAAGAGGACCCTTAAAAAAGGTCCTCTTTTTTTATGACCTAAATACTAGTAAGATAGTAATTATAGAACCTAAATCACATTTTATTGTTAAAATACTACTATGACAGTACTTACCAGAGTTCCAGAAAATACCAATTACTTACAAGCAACTAAGTTTCTATTAACTATTGATAGAATTACTACCACACAATACTTTTGTCAATCTGTGAATTTGCCTGGTGTTTCGTTAGGAAAAGCAGAGTTCAATACACCAACTTTAGATATGTACGTGGCTGGAAATAAATTAACGTATAGTCCATTAACAATATCATTTACTATTGATGAACAGATACAATCATGGAAAGAATTACATACATGGTTTCTTTCCATTGCATCACCGGATATGGAAGAAAGAGTTAGATTAACAGATTTACAAAGCAAAAGAAAAACACAAAAGAATTATTCAGACGGAACATTGACCATTCTTTCGGCACTAAACAATCCTATTGTCAATGTAAGATTCATCAATTTATTTCCAATATCTCTATCTGACATTCAATTTGACACACAATCTTCGGCTGATAGTATTATTACAGCTACAGCAACATTTCATTACCAGCAATTTGATTTTGCACCTATCTAACATAGATATTGCCACAATAACATTGTATATGTTATAATGCCGTTTTAACGTTAATTACTTGATATCATTATGGAAAATTTGGAACAAATACTTAAACTGTGGGAAAAAGATGCTGATATTGACCAGACAGAACCTGGAAAAGCACTCTTAGAAATACCCAAACTACACAACAAATATCTCACTATTCTGACCAAACACAAGATGGCTTCAAAGAAAGCACATTTTGATTACCTTCGTTTACGTAAACTCAAATGGGAATACTATACAGGTAAAATGTCTAGAGAAGAATTGGCAGAACACGGATGGGATCCTTTTCAATTTACTTTGAAATCCGATGTGTCTACATATTTGGAAGCAGATAACGATCTAATTCGTTTATTGGAAAAGAAAATATATCATGAAGAATCTGTGTCTGTTGTTGAATCAATTATGAATGAATTGAAAAACCGTAATTGGGAGTTGAAATCATTCATTGATTGGGAAAGGTTTATAAGTGGACAATGATGGTCAAATAAGATTCTTTATAAATACTTCAAAAGGAGTGTTTAATGAAAAACATATTTGAAGGACTTAAAGATATTATTAAATATGAGGATATAGATAAACAAGAATTTGAATCTCAAAGAGAATTATTTGTATCTGAAGCGTTAAAAAGAAATTCTATATTTGTTGAATGTCCTCACTGCAAGGTTGTTGGTAATGAACCAAATATGTTACGATGGCATTTTAATAATTGTGATACAGTTTTGAGATGTTGTGAACAATGTGGTAATACAATACCAAGACAAGGAATAAAACCATTTCTATATGATGTTAAGAAGTATTGTAACAGAAAATGTTACATGGAGAGTAAAAAAGGTAAGCCACCTATTGTTATGACCCGTGAGGTTAAAGAAAAAATTAGCAAATCTTGGATTGGTAGAGATATTATCAATTATAAAAAACCAAAAAAGAAAAAAATAAATGAGTGATTTAATTATTTCTAAAGTAAATGAAGTATATGCAAAGATAACTTGTGAGAAACATATATCAAAAGAATTACATGAGTATTTTTCTTTTATGATACCAGGATATCAATTTGTTCCCGCTTACAGAAATAAAATTTGGAATGGTAAAATATATCTTTATCATCTAAACACTTCACAAATCTATCTTGGTTTACTTCCATATGTGGAAGAATTCTGTCAATCTAGAGAATACACATATGAATATACCGATAACTTAGATATAGAAGATGAATTCTCCGTATATCATGCAAAAAAATTTATCGAATCTCTAAACTTACATTCCCGTGGTAGTTCTATTGAAGTGAGGGATTATCAGATTGAAGCTTTCTGTAATGCAATGCAGAAACGGAGAAGGTTATTATTATCACCTACTGCATCAGGTAAATCACTTATCATATATCTAATATTCAGACAGTTATTAGATTATCAAAATCTTAAAGGACTTATCATTGTTCCAACCACATCTCTGGTGGAACAACTATATTCAGACTTTAGTGACTATTCATCTCACAATGGTTTTGATGTTGAAAACAGCGTACACAGAGTATATCAAGGAAAATCTAAAGAGTCAAGCAAAAATTTAATTATTTCTACTTGGCAGTCATTGTATACTTTACCTAAAGAATATTTCCAACAGTTCGATTATGTAATTGGTGATGAAGCTCACCTATTCAAAGCACAATCTTTGACTTCAATACTAACATCTTGCACTAACACAAAGTACCGTGTAGGACTCACTGGAACGTTGGATGGCACCAAAACACACAAGCTTGTACTAGAAGGATTGTTTGGCACGGTTAAGACCGTTACAACAACCAGAGAATTGATTGATAATCAACAAGTTTCAGATTTTGAAATTAAGTGTTTGGTCTTAAAACATCCAGATGATAAATGTTTAGAACTTAAAGATAAGTCTTACCAAGATGAAATTCAGTATCTTATTGCAAATGAACAACGTAATAAATTCATTAAAAATCTTGCAGTTAGCTTAGGTACAAATACTTTGGTATTATATCAAATGGTTGACAAACATGGCAAAATACTGTATGATATGATAAGACAAACAACAAATATAGGTAATCGTAAAGTTTTCTTTGTCCATGGTGGAACTGAAACTGATGACCGTGAAGAAATTCGTAGAATTATGGAATTAGAAAATGATGCAATCGTTGTGGCTTCTTTCGGTACTTTTAGTACTGGTATTAATATTCGTAACTTGCATAACATTATATTTGCATCACCAAGTAAAAGTCGTGTTAGAAACTTGCAATCAATTGGTCGTGGACTTAGACAATCTGAGGGAAAAACAAAAGCTACTTTGTACGACATTGCAGATGACCTCAGATATAAAAAACACATGAATTTTACGTTAAAACATTTCGTTGAACGGGTAAAGATATATACTGAGGAGAAGTTCCCATTCAAGATGTATAAAATAGGATTAAAAAATGGATAACATTAAAATAATCAGATTACAGAATGGTGATGATATTATTGGATCAGTTATTTTTGAATACGATGAATATTATGTAAAAGAACCAATGTTAGTTGGTATAGAATATGTTGGTAACAAATCTAGTTTAATCATGAGACAATGGTTACCTTCACAATTAATTAATACAAATGAAATAAAAATAAAAGAAAGAGATGTACTTTTTGTAGTAGAACCTGCTGAAGATTTCTGTGAATACTATACACATACTGTGGAAAGACTAACTGAGTTGCTTGATTATAAAGAAAAAACAAAGAATATGGATGAAGATCAAATTAGTATTATTATGGATGCATATGAAGAAATGAATCATGGAACTATTGTTCATTAGCATATTCAATGGGGGACATAGAGAACTATACTCTTTGTCAAGCGTTAAGTCAAATTTTAAATAAAGGTATACCACAAAGATATTATGGAAAATAATGAAAGTACAATTGTAACAGAAGAACCTGTTGAAATATTACCGGTCAAAAAGAAACCAAAACAGTATGTTAATAATGCAGACTTTATGGCTGCCTTGACACATTACAAAGAGTTGAGTGAACAGGCTAAAGAAAGTAAACTTCCTTCTCCTCCTATACCGAATTACATAGGAGAATGTTTTATGAAGATTGCCGAAGGGTTATCACATAAACCAAACTTCATTAACTATTCTTACCGTGACGAAATGATTTCGGATGGTATTGAAAACTGTTTGATGTACTTTGACAACTTTGATCCATCCAAATCTAGTAATCCATTTGCTTATTTTACCCAAATCATTTACTATGCTTTCCTCAGACGTATACAGAAAGAAAAGAAACAGACCTATGTGAAATACAAAGCCACAGAGCAAATGGGTATTTTAGATGAGTTTGAGATGTTGGAAATGGAAGATGGTGGCATGAGACACTTTGAACTCTATGACAATATTGCCGAATTCATTGAAACCTATGAAGAGGCAAAGAAAAACAAAAAAGTGGTAAAGAAACCAAAAGGGCTTGAATCTTTTGTGGAAGAATGATACACTATCATCTTTAGGAGTATATTATGTATAAAGTGACTTACTTACCAGAACCATCTGTATCTCAAATTCTTGCGTTTGAAGAATTCGATTCTTATAGGTCTGCAATGTATTTTGCAAACAAATTTCAGGTTGATGGTCTTGTCTTAGAAATCAAATATTATCCAAAAGAAAATAAGAAACTGGATCGCAACTGATGAAAGTAGCAATAATAACGGATCAACATTTTGGTGCTAGAAATGATTCACAACATTTTTTGGATTTTTATGAGAAGTTTTATAAAGAAACATTTTTTCCTAATATTGAGTCTCATGGCATTACTACCCTACTTATTTTGGGTGATACTTTTGACCGCAGGAAATACGTTAACTTCTATACATTAAAACGTGCCAAAGAAATGTTCTTTGATAAACTAGCCGAACTCAATATTGAAGTTCATATGTTGGCTGGTAATCACGACACATATTTTAAAAATACCAATGACGTTAACTCGGTTGACTTATTATTGCGTGAGTATAATAACATTACAATCATTGATTCACCACAGACTATTCATTTAAACTATGAAGATGTAACCCATGATGTATGCATGATACCATGGATATGTACTGAAAATTACGAACAGTCAATGTCTGAGTTAAAAAACACCAGTGCTACATTGTGTATGGGTCACTTAGAAATTGCTGGTTTTACTATGCATCGTGGAATGAAATCGGAAGAAGGACTAGATCGTGGAATTTTTAAACGATTCGACATAGTTTTTAGTGGTCATTTTCACCATCGCTCAAGTGATGATAATATACACTATCTTGGAAACCCTTACGAAATAACATGGCAGGATTATAACGACAGTCGGGGTTTTCACATCTTCGACTTGGACAGTCGTAACTTGGAGTTTGTTGCAAATCCTAATGTAATGTTTCATCGTATTGTTTATGATGATAAGGAAGAATCAATAACGGAAATTAATAATAAAGAACTATCACAATATAAAAACTGCTACGTCAAAGTTGTCGTTGTTAACAAAACAAATCCTTATCTATTTGATAAGTTTATGAACAATCTTTATAATGTTAACCCAATTGATATTACCATTGCGGAAGACTTTACTGACTTGACAGAAGGTGTGGAAGATGATATGATAGATCAAGCAGAAGATACTATGACAATCATTTCGAAGTATATTGATGGTATCAAAGAAGAAAACCTTGACAACAATAAACTGAAAACTATAATGCGTGAATTATACGTTGAATCATTGAATACAGAACAGGCATGATAAAATTTGAGAAAGTAAGGTGGCGTAATTTTTTAAGTACGGGTGCATCATTTACTGAAATTAGTTTTACAAAATCACCAAACACATTGATTGTTGGACATAATGGTGCCGGCAAGTCTACTATTTTGGATGCATTGTGTTTCGGTCTGTTTGGTAAACCATTTCGTAAGATAAACAAACCGCAATTATTGAACAGTATTAATCAACAGGCTGCTATAGTTGAGATTGAGTTCTCTATTGGTCAGAAACAATACAAAGTAATTCGTGGTATTAAACCAAACGTGTTTGAGATTTACTGTAATGGTATTATGATTAATCAAGATGCAAAAGTGATGGATTACCAAGAGCATCTAGAAAAGTTTATTCTCAAACTAAATTTCAAGTCTTTTACTCAAGTTGTTATTCTTGGTTCGGCATCATTTGTTCCGTTCATGCAGTTGTCTCCGTCTGATCGTAGAAACATCATTGAGGATTTACTAGACATACAAATCTTTTCGTCTATGAATAGCTTGGTGAAAGAAAAGTTTTCTGCTATTAAAGACCAGACACAAAAGAACAAGTATGCAATGGATTTAACTGCTGAAAAAATTAAGATGCAGAAAGAATCTATTGAAGAAAATAAGAAACATAATGATACTGAAATTAAAAAGAAGAATTCTGAAATTACAGATAGTAATACTCAGATAAAAAAACTTATTGATGATATTGTTTTGATCCAAAAACATATAGAAGTTCTTGATAGTAAAATTTCTGATAGGTTATCTGTAGAGAAAAAAACTACAAAATTACTACAATTAGAATCTAAGCTTGAATCAAAATTAAAGAAGGTTGAAAAAGAAGAAAAGTTCTATGAAGAAAACGACAACTGCCCAACCTGCAAACAAGGTATCCTTGACGCCTTCAGACATGAACAGCTTAGTGGAATTAATAAGACAAAAGGAGAAGTTGGAGTTGCAATTAAAGATATTGAAAAACAAATCCAAGAATCAAACGAAAGAACACAACAGATACAAAAAATAGTCAAACATATACAAGATCATAATAATGAAATTGTTAAGCATAATTCAACTATTACTGCGGTAAATACATATATTGGTAAGTTACAGAAAGAGATTATTACTTTATCTGAACGTAAAGATAATCTTGAAGATGAAAATGCCAAGTTGAAAGAATTGCGTGAAGAACTTGGTGCTTTGATTAAAGAACAGGAACATTTATCTGTTGATAAACAGTATTACGAATTTGCCTCATCTTTGTTAAAAGATACCGGAATTAAAACCAAAATCATCAGACAGTATTTACCAATCATGAATAAACTGATTAATAAGTATCTGACTGCAATGGATTTCTTTGTGAACTTTAATATCAATGAATCATTTGAAGAAACAATTAAGAGTAGGCATCGTGATGAGTTTTCTTATGCTAATTTCTCCGAAGGAGAAAAGATGCGTATTGATTTGGCCTTACTTTTTACATGGCGACAAATAGCCAAGTTAAAGAATTCAACCAATACTAATTTATTGATTTTAGATGAAGTGTTTGATTCTAGTTTAGATGCAGTTGGTACGGAAGAATTTTTAAAGTTGATACATGAAATGGGTACAGATACAAACATCTTTGTTATCTCACACAAGGGTGATTTATTGTTTGATAAGTTTAGATCAGTAATTAAATTTGAGAAGCATAATAATTTTAGTAGGATATCAAAATGAGTGATGTGATTACCTTCAATACTGAAGATTTGGCCAAGCCAGTCACAGTAAAAACAGAACCAAAAGTATTCACCTTAGTTGGTGAAGATAACCCGATTTTAAAACAGGTGTTACCTGAATTTGATTTCAGTAATCCACCTGTTAATCCAAATGAGTTTGCATCAACATTAGTGGAAACTTGTAAATTACATCATGGTATTGGGTTATCTGCCAACCAATGTGGATTTCCATACCGTGTATTTGTGATGGGTGCTGGTGAAGAATATGTGGCATTTTACAATCCGAATCTGATTGACCAATCAGATAATGAGGTACACATCATTGAAGGTTGCCTTTCTTTTCCGTTCTTAGGATTACGGATTACAAGGCCAGAAAGTGTTCAGGTAGAATACCAAGACTTCAATGGTGTTAAACGTGAGACTACTCTGTATGGCATATCTGCAAGATGTTTTCTGCATGAGCTTGACCATATGAACGGAATCGTGTATACTGAGAGAGTCAAACCCTTGGCATTAGAATTGGGTCTCAAGAAACGTAATAAATTGATGAAGAAGATTAGACTTAAATAATGGCTACACCACTTGAATTTGTAGAGAAACAATGGCAAGAATGGCAAGAGACTAATACCGAAACAGAACACGTTGATGTTGAGGTAATGAAAGAAAAACTTATTGCTGATCTAACTTATGCTTCTCAGATGGATGTTCGTGAATATACTTTATACCAGAAATGGTGTGAAGTCAAAGAACGTTATCCTGTTCATACTATCAATACACTATTTGGAGAAGAACTTCAGATGGTTGATAGTGAACAAGAGAAACTCATTAAGGATGTTAAATCTAAATTCTGGATGCCTAAAGATCCAGATGATTATGCCAAATTAAAACCAATTATGGTTCTTTCTAATGGTGATCTTGCTGAAAGGTGGAATGCCGTTAGAACTTTTTCTTCTACAATGAAGAATAACTCTAATATCGGCCGTAACTTATTTTACACAGTTGTAGATGAAGTTACCGGCAAGTATCTAGGTGTTATCTGCATTTCTTCTGACTTCTTAGACCTTACACCTAGAGATAACGCAATAGGATGGTCTAGGGACGTTAAGACACAGCAACATATGATCAATCATACAGCAATTGGTTCCACCATCGTTCCACTACAACCCTTAGGATTTAATTACATGGGTGGAAAACTATTGGCGCTGATGTGTTTATCTGATACAGTTCAGAAAGATTGGAAAAGACAATATGGAGATACGTTGGTAGCAGTTACAACTACATCTTTATATGGAAAGACTAAGACTGGAGGACTCTCTCAGTACGATGGACTTGAACATTGGAACGCTATGGGTTTCTCATCAGGTTCTGTAGCTTTTGAACCATCTAGACAAACTAAGAAATTAGTGTTTAATTGGATCAAAGAGAATTATCCACGGAAGTATTTTGAGTGGTGGGAAGCCAAGAATACACAAGGTTTACCACTTAAGCGTGACCACAAAAACCGTTCATTGAATTTTGCATATGGTAAATTAGAAATACCAAAAAACTTAATTCGTACCGAACATCAACGTGGAATCTATTTTTCACCACTCTATAATAACACCAATGAATTTCTAAGGAAAGAAATTGGTGATGATCAACTGGTAAAGTCGTTTGATACCAGTGAAGAATCTTTGGCAAATATTTGGAAAACAAAATACGCTAAACCAAGAATTAGACAGCTCAAAAAGAAAGATAAAGTATCCTATGAAACATTGTTTTACTCGGATTTAATATTTTTAAGTTGGGAGGAAACAAAATCCAAATACCTAGGACAGGTTGGTCGCTAATAATTTATTTAACTGCCATTTAGTTAAATTTAACTCTTTCATTGCTTGTCGTTTATGAGTATAAAAAATTCCGTTTATGGTAACCGGTATTGCTTTAGGATGATTTTTACCTGATATTGATACTGATAAATTTTTCAAATGAGATTCAGAAAAAGGTTTTCTTTTTTTACCTATTTTTCCTTTTGAAATATTTTCACACCAATTCACGGAGTGTTTTCTACCTTTAACCTTATTGGTTCTTTTTTGTATTTGTTCTTTACTATGTTTGAATCCTAAAATACCATCACCACCTAAAGTCGAATTGTAACCTTCCGTAAAAGAATTAAATTGTTCTATGAAATAGGCTTCCATAATTTTAAGTGTGTGGTTTCCATCGACTGATTGATACATTAATTCCCAATCAAATTTATCCCAACCATATTTACAAATAGCGTTATAAAATTTGGACTTTGTTTTTTTATGTTGTGATTTGTGGTATCTTTTACGGTTTGGCCAGTTAGAATCAAAGCCAATATAAACTTTACCATTAATGGTATTTGTGGCTTTATATATTGAATATATACTTGACATTAGCTGTGTTTCCTGTTAAAATATGAACATAGAGTAGGTAGGAGCTCCAACTCCGTGACCTACACCTATTTATGCCACAAGTTGGTAGATAATCAAGTATACCACAGATATGCTTGACAAAAGACATACATAATGTTATGATATGTTTACTCGTACTGAAACGAGTTTTAACTTTAATATGATAAGGAATTAAAAAATGACTAAATTATCCGCAAAAGAAAAAATGTTGAACGCACTTCAGAAAACTGAAGGTTACAACACTTTCACCGTAGCACAAGCGCAACGCCGTTTTGGTATTCAAAATGTATCTGCTCGTATTGATGAACTTCGTTCAGAAGGTCATTGCATCTACACTAACACTAAAACTTCACAAGATGGTCGCAAAGTAAGCTTCTATCGTTTGGGTAAACCATCCCGTGAGATGGTTAAAGCTGCGTCACAAATCGCACGCCACGCTTTCTACGCTTAATCTTTAGTGGTATTTGAGGGAGTCCTAGGACTCCCTTTTTGTTTTATAACCTACGACAGAAATATTTTTTACAATGTTTAGATTTACCGTTAACAACTTTCATCATATTACCCTGATCTAAATTATTTTCTATGCAAAATCTTCTAAGATTTCTTATGTTAAAAGTATTACCGGCCGGATCTGTTATTTCCCATTCTTTGGATATTTTATCGCCATATCGTAACATACTTTCAAATAATTTATTTTTGGTTTCTTGACTTTTAATTTTACCTTTTTGTGCAATGGACATTTTATTTCGAGTTGTTTTGTTTCTAAAAACACCTTTAGTTCCTTCTCCACCATAAGTCATGTTATAACCAAAACCAAATTTATAATGTGTATTATCTTGTCTTATAAAATATTCTTCATAATCTTTAATGTGATCTTCATATAATGATTGATAAACTATTTCTTTATTAAAATTATGCCAACCATATTTTCTTATAGCTCTATGTAAAATTGTATTGTAAGATGGTTGATTTTTATTATAAGATTCTGTATAATGTTGATTAAACCTATTTTCGGCGTCATATGAATATCCAAAATAAGATTTATTGTTAATTGTGTTTGTTATTTTGTATATATAAAACATAATTGTTGAATTAATTTAGAGTAGTATTGATGTATTATTTATAAGGAATATTTATGGAAATTAGTATAAAAACAGAAGAATTAAAAAGTAAATCCATTTTTTGTGCAACACCAATGTATGGTGGTATGAACCACGGACTTTACATGAAAGCTTGCCTTGATTTACAAGGTATGTGTATGCAGTATGGTATTCAAATTAAATTCTCATTTTTATTCAATGAGTCATTAATTACCCGTGCTAGAAATTATCTCGTAGATGAATTTATTCATCGTTCAGACTGTACACATTTATTGTTTTTAGATTCGGACATTAGCTTTAATCCGCAAGATGTTATTGCAATGTTGGCCTTAGATAAAGATGTTATTGGTGGTCCTTATCCAAAGAAAGCCATCAAGTGGCGTTCTGTTGCAAAAGCTTTAGAAAAGAATCCTCAAATGGATCACTCTATGCTTGAGAAAGTTGCTGGTGATTTCGTATTCAATCCAGTAAAAGGTACTGCACAATTTTCAGTTTCAGAACCTTTGTCTGTTCTTGAAATTGGTACTGGTTTCATGATGGTTAAACGTGAAGTCTTTGCTAAGATGACTGAAGAATATCCAACAATTCGATATAAACCAGATCATGTTGGCCAAGCAAACTTTGATGGTTCACGTTACATTCACGCTTTCTTTGATACTGTGATTGACACCAAAGAATCTATTACTGGTGGTGGTTCAGATCGTTACTTGTCAGAAGATTATATGTTCTGTCAAATGTGGCGTAAAATGGGTGGAGAAATCTTCTTGTGTCCTTGGATGAGAACTGCACACATTGGTACGTATCACTTCCAAGGTGATATGCCTGCTGTGGCAAATTTTGTCGGAGAAATGTAATGATTGTGGGTCTTGTCGGTTTCATAGGTTCTGGTAAAGGAACTGCTGGAGATATCCTAAATGAATTAGGATTTATCAAAGAGAGTTTTGCCGGGTCAGTCAAAGATATCGCCTCCGTTATGTTTGGATGGCCTAGGCACCTACTAGAAGGTGATACTGATGAGTCCCGCAAATTCAGAGAAGAACCGGATGAAGGATGGTCAAAAAGATTTGGCCGATCTTTTACTCCCCGTGAAGCATTACAAAAAGTTGGAACAGAAGTCGGCCGTGATTTATTTCACCAAGACTTTTGGGTACAAGCATTAGATGCAAAAGTTGATTTCAAAAAACACTATGTTATTACTGATGTTCGTTTTCCAAATGAAATTAATTGGATTCAAGAAAACGGTGGTATCGTAGTTGAAATTCAACGAGGTGAAAATCCTGGGTGGTATGGCAAATTAAAAGAACTAAAACGCCAAGGATATGAATATGGATTCAGAAAACAAATGATGAATGAATTGGATGTACATGAATCTGAATGGGCTTGGGTCGGTCAAGATATTGATTTTAGGATTGACAATAATACCACAAAAGAAGCCTTACAAGATTGCCTCATTGCTGTATTGACAAATCGTTTTGATATGCGTACAATAAGTACATTACATAATGGAGAATTAAATGAAGTTATCGAATGAGTCACTAACAATACTCAAGAACTTTGCCACAATCAATAATGGTATTAAGTTTAGAACAGGACAACGACAGTCAACTATGGCTGAAACAAAGACTATCTTGGCTACTGCAAATTTAACGGAAGAATTTCCGGTTGACTTTTGTATTCATGATTTGAATCAATTTTTATCAGTACATAATTCTTTGTATAAAGATGCTGGTGAACTTGAGTTTGATGGTAATAACAATGTTATTTTCAGAAAAGGTCGTTATAACACCACATATCGTATGGCTGATGAATCACAAATCGTAGTTGCACCAGAAAAAGGTATCAACGTTGATGTGTATGATTTATCTTTTACACTTGTAGCTGAAGATTTAGATTGGGTTTTGAAAACTGCATCTGTTCTTTCGTTACCAAACATTGCTGTACAATCTGATGGTGAGAAAGTAGAAATCTTTACGTTTGATGGCAAAGATGACTCTAAATCAAACAACACAATTCAGATTGGTGATGGTAACGGAACTAAATTTAAAGTTGTGTTCAAAACTGATTATTGGAAGATGATTCCCGGAACATATCAGGTTGATGTTACGCTTAAAGGATTCAGTCGTTTTAAGAATTCAAACGGTGCAATTGAGTATGTGATTGCAATCGAAAAGGATATTTCTTCTTTAGGATAAAAACTATGTTGATTTGGGTAAAAGAGTCAAGGTCGGGTAATCAAATTGCAATTAACACTAAAAATGTTATTGCAGTTTTTGAGGTTATGGATGAGAATGAATCAAAAGGTAAAACAGCTTTATCATTAAGCAATGGTACTGTTGTTGTTGAGGATTCTCTATTAGAAGTTGTTGCACGAATTAATGTCGGAGAACAATAATGGCCGTACAGACACTATTCGGTAATTTTACCGATGAACAATTAAAGAACCTCAAAGGTGCAATTGATGAAATGATTGTTGTCATGCACAAGCAGGATGCTTTGAAACTTGAAATGAAAGATATCACAGATGCAACTTATGATCTGTTAAAAATCCCTAAGAAAATTCTGCGTAAGATGGCAAGAGTACAATACAAACAATCTTTCCAAGAAGAAGTTGCTGAATCTAAGGAGTTTGAAGCCTTGTTTGAGGGAATCACGGAGGTTAAATGAGAACTGAACAGGAACAACAAGACTTTGAACAAAAACAAAAAGATATTGCCAAAGTACATTCAGATTTAGTTTCAAGAATCGGTACACCAAAAAATTCTGAAGAACAACAATTAATTGATGACTCAGAAAAAAATATGAAATCGGCAATGGAGAAACTTGTTTTTGAATATATTGGTCCTGAATTTGTTAAGTTGATGCAGGAAAAAGATAGTAGTTAGTAAATTATATTTTATATTATGGGAGTAGTGAATGAGTCATTTGTTATGGGTGGAGAAGTACCGTCCACATAAAATTGAAGATTGTATTTTACCTGATGCTCTCAAGGCAACTTTTCAAGAGTATGTAAACCGAAAAGAGATTCCAAACCTTCTTCTTTCTGGTTCTGCTGGTGTAGGTAAAACTACAGTAGCCAAAGCTTTATGTGATGAAATTGGTTGTGATTATATCGTCATCAACGGTTCAGATGAATCTGGTATTGATGTATTTCGCAACAAGATTAAGAGTTATGCCTCAGCAATGAGTTTCTCTGGTGGTCGTAAGGTCATTATTATAGATGAAGCGGACTATCTAAATCCAAATTCAACGCAACCTGCGCTGCGTGGTGCAATCGAGGAGGTTGCAGGTAACTGTTCATTCATCTTTACTTGTAATTATAAGAATCGTATCATTGATCCAATTCACTCACGTTGTTCTGTGATTGATTTCAAACTGAATGGTTCTAAAGCCAAGATGGCTGCACAATTCTTTAAACGTGTGGAATGGATTCTTGAACAAGAAAAGGTTCAATACGACAAAGAAGTTGTTGCCGCAGTTATCACAAAACACTTTCCTGATAATCGTAGAATTCTAAATGAACTTCAACGGTATTCTGTATCTGGTGTTATTGATAAAGGTATCTTATCTTCAGTTTCAGATGTTCAACTTGGTGAACTGGTTAAATCTTTACAAAATAAAGATTTTGGAACTACTCGTAAATGGGTAACTTCAAATTTGGATAATGATCCATCCAAGATTTTTCGTAAATTTTATGATGGCCTTTATGATTTATTGAAACCAAATTCAGTTCCACAGTTGGTTCTGATTCTTGCTAAGTACCAGTATCAGGCAGCATTCGTAGCAGACCACGAAATCAATATGATTGCCTGTTTAACAGAAATCATGATTGATTGTGAGTTTAAGTGATGCCTGACTTATTCAAAGAAATTGTACCATCAATTCTACAAACCAAAAAGAATGTAATCCGTGATGAAATAGACTTGAAAGATTACAAGGCCTTTATGGTCAACCGAGCCTTGTCTTATCATCTAGATTGTATTTTATACGCCAATGAAATGAACGTGCATAACCAACTTGATCCGGATATGCAATATTCTTATCTTCTAAATACTATCAGACCAATGAAACGGAAATTTCAACCGTGGCAAAAGGCTGAAGTAAATAAAGATTTAGAGTGTGTAAAACAGTATTTTGGTTATTCAAATGAAAAAGCTAAAGATGTTTTGCGGATTCTAAATGATGAACAAATCGCTGAAATAAAAGCAAAAACAAATAAAGGCGGAGTGATCAAGTAATGATTTCAATCTTAGATTTGATTGAAGTTACATTAAACGAAAAAGATGATTTTCTAAAGGTGAGAGAAACTTTAACTCGTATCGGTGTGGCTTCCAAGAAAGACAAAACACTATACCAATCTTGTCATATTTTACATAAACAAGGTAAGTATTATATTGTACATTTCAAAGAACTATTTGCTTTGGATGGTAAACCAACTGATATTACCGAAAACGACCTTTCTCGTAGGAATGCCATAGCTAAACTATTGCAGGATTGGGGACTGGTAAGTATTGTTAATGTGGAAGAATCTGAAGTCCCGGCACCGATATTTTTGTCCCAGGTGAAAATAATTTCTCATAAAGAGAAAGAAGATTGGAATTTAGTTCCAAAATATAGTATTGGTAAAAAATCCTATATAGCTTGACCTGAGTTCCTGAATGTGTTATAAATAGAACTGTAGATGCCTTCGGGGTCTACAGTTTTTTTTTGACAACTCGCTTAATTTAAGGGGAACTTATGACAAGTTACGACAAACGATTTCCATCTCTGGAAAGCTTCCACAAATCTTTAGATCCTTTCACCATTGGTTTTGGTGATACCATTGAAACTTTCCGTCAGGCAGCTGAAGCTGCACAGAAAGCATCAGGATACCCTCCATACAATATCAAAAAAGTTAAAGACAACAAATATGTCATAGAAATGGCAGTTGCTGGCTTTGGGAAATCAGATATTGAAATTACCACGGAAGGTAAGAAACTGGTAATCAAAGGTTCTGCAAAAGATGAGGAAGGAGAATACCTACACAAAGGTATTGCTAACCGTGGATTTAACCGTGAGTTTACACTTGCTGACAAGGTAGAAATTAAAGATGCCGAATTAGCAAATGGTATGCTTAAAGTATGGTTGGAAAACATGGTGAAGGCTCAAGAGGTCGTTAGGATGATTACCATTAGAGACTAATTGGTAATAATGAGTGTTGTTTTTTAGCAACACTCATCAAAAAATCTATTGACAGGACCTATTATCTATAGTATAATAGAGTCTATACTAGTGGAATTATATTATGAAACAAATGAAATCTAAACAATCCATCTCCCAAATTATTAACGTCTTTAATCAAGATGTTTATTATACTTGTCCTGATTGGCCTTCAAAAGAAATTGAAGGTGTGGAATTTATCGCCGTCAAAATGAAGTTGAAAGATCCATTTACAAGATGGATGCGGAAAGATTCTTTTAAAAAGGTGAAACAATGAGTAAACTTGACGAAGCAGTACGACAACGTAGGTACTTTGATGTTAGTAGTGCATTAGATATTAAATTAGTTAAAAGTTTTTTGATTAAATCTGCTTGGGGAAATACTGGTTGTCCATTTCTTTTAGAAGAACCTTTTACAAATATTCCAGATATGATTCGTTATAAAATTACCAATGTTTTTTTAGGAATTGAAAATGACAAAGAAACTGTACCTAGTTGAAACTATTTCCATGTTTCGTCAACGTTATGTTGTGGAAGCCAAAGAAGAAATGGATGCACTAGATGAAGTTGTAGTGAATGCTAGTTCATATAAAGATGGTTGGCAGGAGTTTTCACAAAAACATCTAGATGAAGTTATTACATCTTCCCGTGAAATTTCAAAAGAACAGTATTTGGAACTTTACGATAAAGACAATGATTATGTAACGGCTTGGTCTGATGATATGAAATTTCGTTATATAAACAAAATTGACTATAAAGATTAATCTGGCGTTCGTATAGTGGACAATACAGTAGGCTTCTACCCTTCTAACGGGAGTTCGATTCTCTCACGCCGGACCAAAGGATTATTATGTTAGAATGTTTGATTTTAGGTGATAGTATTGCAGTTGGTACTAAAATGTTTATGCCACAATGCGAATTACAAGGCAAAGGTGGAATTAACACATGGCAGTTTAATAAGATGTATCCAGGTAGTTTTTATGCAGATACAGTTATTATTAGTCTTGGTTCAAACGATCACAAATATGTTAAAAGCTATGATGAACTGTTTGAAATTCGCCAACGTGTCGGTGCTAAAAATGTATTTTGGATTTTACCGCATGGTAATCTTAAAGCACCACAAAACTTACCAGTTGATGAGATTCAAAAAATTGTACGTAATATAGCCGAATACTATGGTGATACGGTGTTACCTATTCGAGGTATTAGTACCGACAATATTCATCCTACGGGTAGTGGTTATAAAGATATTGTAACACGGGTTAAATAATTATGTATAATTAAAAAGAAAGAGATAGAAGATATTATAAAAGGTTGTTTTAGTGGGCCTATAGCTCAGTCTGGTTAGCAGCAATCGTCTCATAAACGATAGGTCATGGGTTCAAATCCCGTTGGGCCCACCAAAACATCTTTTTAACTAACGCAGTAAAATGATTTTTGGGGGTATGGTGAAATTGGTAGACACACTTGGTTTAAGCCCAAACGCTTCGGCATGAGAGTTCGAATCTCTCTACCCCCACCAAAAGGATATATTATGAAACAAAAATTTATTGATGCGTACATGGATACAGCAAAAAGATTTGCTCAATTATCCACAGCCAGACGTTTAAAAGTTGGTGCTATCATTGTAAAAGATGATCGTATCATTTCCATTGGATATAATGGAACACCTCCTGGTTGGCATAATGATTGTGAGTATTGGGTTGAAGATGGTGATTTGGGTTCCGGTTGGAAAACTAGACCAGAAGTAATTCATGCGGAGGCCAATGCCATCGCTAAACTCGCTAAGAGTTCTGAGTCTGGAGATGGTTCCACAATGTTCCTGACCCATTCTCCTTGTATGGATTGTGCTAAACAGATATTTACGGCAGGAATTAAGAAAGTTTATTTCGGTAATAATTACCGTTCTGATGATGGTATCAATTTCTTAAAGAAGTGTAATGTTGATGTTGAAAAGGTTTAAAGATAAATACGTTTGTGTGACGATAACTTGGATATGAAATTATTAGGTCAACTTTCTAAAGAGGAGAAAACCTGATGCAATTAAGTATAGTTGGTTGTCCTGATAAAAAACTATTCAGACCATACGTCAAACGTGCAATTTTATTTTATGCTGAAGAATTGTTTAGTAAGAAAATGTCAGAAAACGTATTTCTACAAGTTAAATTTAATGCTGAATTAGATGTTTATGGTTACGCTTCCGTTGAAGATTGTAATAGTAGTGGTAAACCAAGAGAATTTTTAGTAGAAATAAATTCAGAAATTGGTGCACCTGATATTTTAAAAACAATTGCACATGAAATGGTTCATGTTAAACAATTCCTTTATGGTGAAACCAACGAAACATTAACTCGTTGGAAAGGCATGAAGATATCAAGTGATACTAATTACTATTGTCAACCTTGGGAAATAGAAGCTCATGGAATGGAAGTTAGTTTGTTCTCAAGGTTTGCAATCAAGGAGAAACTTTGGGACGTATTTGAAGGTGTAAATAATCCGGACGGTCCGGTAAAACAAACGGATATTGGTTGGAAAGAATCATTTTTGAATAGTACGTTGTAAAAATACAACAAGTTTGGTATATATTAAGAAAAATCTTGCCTATATACATATATAAGAGTATAATTGTTATATTGAATGAATTAAAACAAAAGGAAATATCGTGTTATCAATACAGAAACCATCCATGCATACAGAGTATCGCACACCGAGCAATTGGTCAGCGATTGGCTTTGATTGCGTCCGTGGGGTTTGTGTATAGTTAGAAAGTAGTTTCCTCTAAATTTACAAACCCCAAGACCTAAAAAATCTTGGGGTTTTTCTTTTCCTGTTGTACAAAAACAACACTTTAGAAAATAGTTGTTGACATAGTGTGTGGAACCTGTATAATAGAGTCTGTTGTGTAACAAAACGTTCTTTAAAAATTAGAGTAGTACATATGTTGGGGTATCGCCTAGAGGCCTAAGGCATCGGTCTTTGAAATCGAGATCACTGGTTCGAATCCAGTTACCCCTGCCATATTGAAGTACATTCAAGGCGTAGCGCACGCTGATATAGTGGACATAGCTAAGCTCTGAACAGGCATTGTTGGCAGGTTCGATTCCTGCGGAGTGTATTTCAATATGGTAAGTAAGAATAGACGAAAAGTCACCGGTGAGACTAGATGCTTTGGCAACAGAGCTAGGTTTATTCTTGTCGATCTTGGCCAATCGACACCATATTAATATGGTATTAACAAATGGGTAGGTGGTAGAGTGGTCTATTGCTCCAGTCTTGAAAACTGGCGACTGGAAACGGTCCGTGGGTTCGAATCCCACCCTGCCCTCCATTATTGAAAACCAAAATGTACTAAATAAAGTCATACATTTTGGAGATAAAAATGCAAAAAAGATCATCAGCTAGAGATTTAGCTATACAGGAAAATAAAAAAACTTATTTAGCTAAACCTTGTAAATCATGCGGTACAAGTGAAAAATATGTAAGTAGTTATAGTTGTGTGAAATGCAATATTGAAAAGAATTCACATAAATTATTTAATAGTGATTTGATGGAAAAATACAGATCAAAATCAATATTAAATGCAAAAACATATAGGTATCGTTCTAGAAAAAGAAACCAGATGCCTGATGATGCAGATAAAGAAAAGATATTGGAGTTTTATAAAGAAGCAGAACGATTAACTGAAGAAACAGGAATCTTGTATAGTGTGGATCATATAATACCTTTATCGAAAGGAGGTCTACACCATCATGATAATTTACAAGTTATCACATTAAGTGAAAATAGTAGAAAGGGGAATAAATTATGCCAGCCGTTTTCTTAACATCAGATAGCCACTTCGGCCACGCCGGTGTTTGTCGTTTTACACACCAAGATACAGGTGTAAAAATTAGACCATGGACAGATCCAGATGAAATGGATGAAGCGATGGTCAAACTCTGGAACGAAAAAGTAGGTAAGAATGATAAAGTATATCACCTTGGTGACGTAGTAATTAACCGTAAAGCTCTTGGTATTATGCGTAGACTTAACGGTGATAAAGTTCTTATTCGTGGTAACCATGATATTTTTCGTGATGATGAATACCGCCAACATTTCAGAGAGCTTCGTGCTTATCATGTAATGAACGGAATGATTCTTTCACATATTCCACTTCATCCAGATAGTGTAGGTAGATTTGGTACTAACATTCATGGACACCTTCATACGAACCGTGTTATGAAGGCGAAAGGAATTAATTATCCGACTGGAGAAATTATCTACAGCGAAACGGAGATTGATCCACGTTATCATTGTGTTTGTGTTGAACAAACAGATTTTACACCAATTCTTTTTGAAGATGTAATTAAGAGAATTGAAGCACAAGGTGGCAAGGTAGGTTTTCAGAACGGAAATGGGTAGTTGGCCGAGCGGTTAAGGCAAGGGATTGCTAATCCCTCATTGGGAAACCGATGGATAGGTTCGATTCCTATACTACCCGCCATTTTTAATAGTGCGATGGCTGAGTGGTCAAAAGCAACGGATTGCAAATCCGTAAAATCGTCAGTTCAAATCTGACTCGCACTTCCATGTTGTAAGAAAACAACAGATTGTAAAATACTTGTTGACATATTGTGTGGTTCATGTATAATAGAGTCTATTGTTTAGTAATGCACCGTTAGACTTCTGGTGAGGTCACCACCCTTTCAAGGTGGCTAGATGGGATCGTAACCCATACGGTGTACCAGTTTAATGCAGGCATAACTCAACTGGTAGAGTAATCGGCTTTTAACCGATAAGTTGTGAGTTCAAGTCTCACTGCCTGTACCAAAGAATTTTTTGGTGTGACTATGTTGTAACGGTAGCAACGCAGTTTGTGATTCTGCTAGTCTGGGTTCAACTCCCAGTAGTCACCCCAAAAAGTTTTAATGGCTCGTTAGTATAATGGTTATTACAGAGGATTGTCTATCCTCCTATGGGAGTTCGATTCTCCCACGGGTCGCCAAGTTTTGCACCTGGCGTAATGGTAGCGTTACAGGTTAGTATCGAAAGGTATGCCCGAGAGGCGATGCGGGAGGTGCAGGTTCGAATCCTGCGGTGCAAAAAAAGTTTATGCGTTGGATGCTCTAATGGTAGGGCAGCGGGCTGTAACCCCGTGGTTTTAGGACAAGTAGGTTCGATCCCTACCCAACGCACCAAGTTTTATTTGGAGAACACTTTAATTGTATAAATTGTTCAATTTATAAATACTCCAAAAAGGAGTGTGATATGTGGTCTTGTAAACATTGTAACGAAGAATTTAATTTTATTACGACTAGTGAAAAAGGTAATCATACTAGATGGTGTGAAAAAAATCCAAATAGAGTTAGTGTTAATCTTTTAAATTCTATAAAAAATAGAATGATCAATAAATTTGGTGATTATAAAAAATTTGATGTTATTTGTAATGAATGTAATACAATTTTTATTGTAGAAGAAAGATATAAACTTTTTCCTTCAAAAGAAAAATACTTTTGTTCACGAAACTGTGCAAATAGTGTTGGTGGTAAAGCTAAAAGAGAAAAGTATGGTTTAACCGGATATGTTTCTATTGCAAAACAATTTTATGAAGAAAAATGTATAGTTTGTGGTTATGATGAATTAGTTGATGTTCATCATATAAATGGAGATAGGAATAACAATGAAGCAACAAATTTAGTGTTCCTATGTCCAAATCACCATTATCTTTTACATAGAAAAAAATCAGAAAAAGTTAAACAAGCAATTTCAGAATTTATAGAAAAAAAATGGGGTCAAGGTGTTGATGACGGCACACGAGATTTGCAATCTTGAAGGTAGAGTTTGATTCTCTATGGCTCCACCAAGTTTTAAATAGTGTTCTTTGTCTGGGTATATTGTCAATCTGGTAGACGGCCTTGTTTGGAACGAGGAGGCTGTAGGTTCAAATCCTACTACCCAGACAAAGAACATTATGGAAGTATAGCGTAGAGGTAGCGCAGCGCCTTCATACGGCGTAGGTCGTAAGTTCAAATCTTACTACTTCCACCAGTTTTAGGTCCTTAGTAAAATGAATATTACATTTCGCTACGAACGAAAAAGTGAAGGTTTGATTCCTTCAGGACCTTCCAAGTATTAAATGCTGGGGTGCTCAGAGGAAGAGCAATGTGTTGATCTATACTAAATAAGTATAGGAGAGTAAAAAATGTCAAAATTTCAAATAAAATGTTGTTGTATTAAATGTAAGATTGAAACTACAACGGGGCAACTTACACGAAATCATAAAGATAAATGTCCGAGTATTAACGTTGTTAAATTTCCTAAAAATATAGGAAGAACCGCATGGAATAAAGGATTAACTAAAGAAACTTCTGAATCTTTATCAAAAGCAAGCGAGACTATGAAAAGATTAGGTCACGGTGGGTGGTCAAAGACAGCTGCTACAAATGGCGGAAAAGCCGGTGGCGGATATAGAGAGAACGCTGGCCGAAGTAAAAAATTCAAAGTAACAGATTCATTCGGAAAAGAAACTGTCTTGCAAAGTACATACGAATTAAGATGTAGTGATATATTAAATGAATTAGCAATTAATTGGATTCGTCCAAAAGCGTTAAAATACGATAATAGGAATTACTTTGCTGATTTTTACCTGCCAGATTACAATATCTGGCTTGATCCTAAAAATAGTTATAAAGCAAAGCAAGACGAAGAAAAAATAAGAAAAGTGATAGAACAAAACAATGTTAAATTATATATTTTGTTAGAAGAACATCTTACTGAAGAATTTATACAACACCTTTGTAGTTAAATGGTATAACAGCCGCTTGATAAGCGGCCATTACAAGTTCAATTCTTGTCGAAGGTACCAAGTTTTATCGCTCTAGTGTCAACGGCAGCACAACTGACTCCAAATCAGCTGGTGAGGGTTCGAATCCTTCGGGCGGTGCCAAGTTTTAAGCGGGTATGATGTAAAGGTAACCTGACACCTTGCCAAGGTGTATTTGAGAGTTCGATTCTCTCTACCCGCTCCATTTAACAAGGAGAATATATTGTGCGTACTATTGATATTCAAGAAGTAAAATCTTTCATCGAGTCTCAGGGTCCTGATACAAAGATTTATATTGGTGGTGACTCCGAAAGATTTAATCTTGGTAATGTATGGTACGCTGATTACACTCTTGCTATTGTTGTTCATGTGAATGGAAACAATGGTTGTAAAATTTTCGGTGAAGTTCAACGTGAACGTGATTGGGATGCTAAAAAAGACCGACCACGGATGCGATTAATGAATGAGGTTTATAAGATTGCCGAATTATATTTAAAGTTACAAGATGTATTAGAAGATCGTGTGGTAGAAGTTCACTTGGACATTAATCCAAACGAAATGCATGGTTCATCTTGTGTTATTAATGAAGCAATAGGTTACATCAAAGGTATGTGTAATGTTATTCCTTTGGTTAAACCACAAGCGTTTGCTGCTTCTTATGCAGCAGATAGATTGAAGTTTGTTTTAGATAGAGCAGCATAACGGATTCTTAGCACAGCGGTAGTGCGGCTCCCTTACAAGGAGTAGGTCGTAGGTTCAATCCCTACAGAATCCACCAATACTGCTGACTTAGCTGATGTGGTCATAGCGGCGGTTTGAAGAACCGTTGAAGTTGGTTCGATTCCAACAGTTAGCACCAGAATTGCCTCGGTGACGTAATTGGTAGCCGTGTTGGTCTTAGAAACCAAATTCTGTGGGTTCGAGTCCCACCTGAGGCACCAAGTTTACCAATATATCACTTGACTTTAAAACTTGAGTGATATATAATAGTATATAAGAGTTAGCCCTCATAGTATAATGGCCATTACAGTTGACTTGTAATCATCAAATCCTAGTTCGATTCCAGGTGGGGGCACCAAAGTTTTTATGCGGCGTGTTTAGGACAGTGAAGGTGACCAACCTGATCTCTAGTGTCGAAACTAGGCGCCGCTCCAGTTTTTTTATTGTGAGATAATATGTTTGTTAAATTGACCAATGCTAATCCTGCTTTTTCAGGTAAACCACTTCTTATTAGGAAAGATTTAATTGTGACTGTGTACGAAGGTACACTAACGCATGAGGATACTTCTACTGAATCAGTAACGTTTGTTTTTGCACCACCTCATGGTGAGTGGCAAGTTAAAGAAAGTGTTGAAGAAGTATTACGATCATTAAGAATTGCAACAACAAAGTTAGATTGAAGTTTTATTCCCCAGTAGCTCAGTCGGTAGAGCAAAACACTGTTAATGTTTGGGTCATTGGTTCAAGTCCAGTCTGGGGAGCCATTTTATAAAAAAGGTAGTAATATGAAAGCAGTTTTGTCTAGTGTTATATCAGTATTGGCACTTACTGGATGTGTAGTAACAGATCCATATTATGTTCAACCTGTGCCAATATATGTTCAACCTAGACCTGTGTATATCGTTCCGCAAGTTCGTTGTTATTATATGCAACAATGGAATGGTTATAAAAGACAATATCAAACTGTTCATATTTGTCGTTAAGAAGTAAATATGCGAGATTAGTTTAATGGTAAAACTCCTTCCTTCCAAGTAGGTGTCATCAGTTCGATTCTGATATCTCGCTCCACTTAATTTATGGAGATTTAATATGGAAATTATTGCTTTAAAATTAATTACAGGTGAAGATGTTTTAGGTGAACTTGAATCTGAAACAGAACTTGTTGTAGTATTATCTAATCCAGTTGGTATCGCTGTCGTTCGTGGTAAAGACGGTACACCAAATATCGGATTCTCGCCGTTCCCTATTCATGCGGAACAAAAAAAAGACAACTCAATTGTTTTCTTAAATAAACACGTTGTTTATCATTATATACCAGCTGAAGATTTTATTACAAATTACAAACAAATCTTTGGTTCAGGTATCGTAGTTCCACCCCAAAAACAGATTATTACAGGTTAATGAGCAAATATTATACAAACGTTCAATGTTTCGGTAACAGTATTCTTTACCGAGGCATTATAGACGGTAAACGTGTTAAACAGAGAATTGATTATTCTCCATCACTTTATCTCCCATCAAGAAAGAATCCACAGGGAAAATTCAAATCACTAACTGGTCTTCCATTAGATCAAAAAGAATTTGATGATATTCGTGCAGCCAGAGATTTCATCAAGCAATTTGATGGTCTTCCTGGTGCACCTGTCATCTATGGTCAAAATCGTTTTGAGTATGCTTATATTGCCGATAACAATAAAGGTATGGTTGATTACGATCAGGATAAAATTCTTATCGGTGTAGTTGATATTGAGGTTGGTTCAGAGAATGGTTTTCCTGATCCATACCTTGCAAACGAACCAATCACAGCCATTGGCATTAAGTATCTCAATGGTGAAATGGTTGTATTTGGTTGCGGTGATTATGAGAAGAAAGGTACCGAGATTTACGTCAAATGTAAAGATGAATGGACACTATGCAAAAAGTTTCTAGAATTATGGCAAAAGAAATGTCCAGATATCATCACAGGATGGAACACAAAGTTCTTTGATATTCCATATCTCATCAATCGTTTTCGTAAGATTCTTGGTGAAGATGATGCTAAGAAATTATCACCATGGAATTACATTGGTGAACGTAAAACCACCATTAATGGTAAACAGTTAATTGCCTATGACATGATGGGTGTTGCATCACTTGATTATATTGAACTATACAAATGGTATGCTCCTGGTGGTAAGTCACAAGAATCATATCGTTTGGATAACATTGCTCAAAATGAATTGGGTGAAGGTAAAATTTCATATGATGAATATGATAACCTACATTCATTGTATCGTTTGAACTTTCAATTGTTTATTGAATATAACATCAAAGACGTTGAATTGATTGTTAAGTTGGAAGATAAATTAAAGTTACTTGAGATGGCTGTTACTTTGGCCTACGATACTAAATCAAACTATGAGGATGTATTTGCACAGACCCGTATGTGGGACGCAATGACTTATTCTTATCTTTTAGAAAAGGATATCATTGTACCACCACGTATCATCAAAGAAAAAGATGGTATGTTTGAAGGTGCATACGTTAAAGAAGTACAAGTTGGTGCTCATGATTGGGTTGCCAGCTTTGACCTAAATTCACTTTACCCCCACCTTATGATGCAATATTCCATAAGTCCTGAAAATCTTGTGGAAAGAAGTTATATTGAAGATAGAAAACAAAAATTGATCGAGGAGTTAAAGTTGAGAAATACTAAATAAGTAGATGTGGTTACTTATTAGGAGAATCAATGAAATACAATATTACCAAAGATAAACTCTATGAATTGTTTATTACCAAGAATATGAGAAGGAGTGAGGTTGCCGAATATTTTGGTTGTTCGGATGCCAACATTAAAAAATACCTACAAAAATTTGCCATCAAGAAGCCTTTTGATTTAGAATGTAAGAATAAAGAACGAAAGGCCTTGTTGAATTGCTTACATTGTAATAATGAATATGAAACACAAAAGTTTCGGACTGAAAGTGATAAGTATGATTCAAAATATTGTAGTTATTCCTGTGCTCAAAAAAGTAGATATTTGGGTGGCGACCACAAACGTAGAATCAGAAATGAAATTGCTGCAAGGCGTAGAGCAAGAATTCGTAACCAAACACCAAAATTGAGTAAAGAAGAAAAGAAAAAGTTACAAGAATATTATTTGATTTGTCCTAAAGGACATGAAGTGGATCACATACAAGCAATTGCAAAAGGTGGTTTACATCATCCTGATAACTTACAGATATTGACTATGAATGAGAATAGAAAAAAGTGGTGTAAATAATGTTTCGTAATGTAAAAGAATTAACAACCGAAGAACTACAAAAAGAAATTCAGGCCATAGAATTATTTGAACAAGAAATTGGTAAAGTCAATGTTGAGAATATGTTGAACAAATCTATTGATACTTCTTTTCTTGGTCCAATGAAATGCACCATCACACCTAACGGCCAGATGTTTAGAACCGACCATCAAGGTTTCTTACCAAGAATGATGGAAGAAATGTATGAAGATCGTAAGAAATTTAAAAAGTTGATGCTCAAGGCTCAACAAGAGTATGAGTTAGTTTTAGCGGAGATTGAAAAAAGAAGAGGTTTGCAAGAAAAATAATACTAAATAGAGCATGGTCTAAAAAAGGATGATAAATGCCCAATCAATTTAGTGTTATAACAAAAGAAATAGAATCTAAATTAAATGAAATAGAAAGTATGTTGAAAAGTGGATATAGTGTGGGTGAAATTCAAAAAAAATTGATAAAATATAGTTATAGTGGTATATACAATTGTATTCAAAAGAATGGTTTATCCAAATATGTTTCCACTAAAAACATAGGAAAAAGCAGAACATATAAGAAAATGTTAGATGATTATGATAATAACCATGAATTAAATTTTGAAACATTAAATCAGTTATATAATGTTGATAAAAAAGATTTATATGAAATTGCTAAAATGTTTGGAGTTAGTCCTTCTGGTGTATTATATCGTATGAGAAAATTGGGTTTACAGACCCGAAATAAATCGGAAGCTTCTGAAATCCTTTATATGAAAAAACCTGAACTGAGGGAAACTCATCGTAAAAATGCAAATGAAGGTAAAACAGGAATATTCAAAAAAGGAAATAATTATTCAAACACTTGGATAGAAATAGCATTTAGGGAATACTGTGAACTACATAATATACAATTTCAACCACAATTTCAAATAACAAAAGATACTCATAGATATGATTTTTTAATTGGCAAAAACATCTTAGTTGAACTTGATGGAACATATTGGCACAACAAGCCAAAACAAAAAGAGAAAGATGTATTACAGGAAGAATATGCAATAAACAACGGTTTTGTTGTATTGAGGATTACCGATAAACAAATAAAAGAAACAAAAGGTGAATGTTTTGAAATCATTAAACGATATGTCTGATTCCGAATTGATTAGTTATAAAAATGAACTGGAAAGGAGAGTTGCAAGATATAATAATTTGCAACTTGCGAAAAAGGTGTCACTTTAACTCCGCTTACGGTGCTTTGGGTAGTCAGTACTTTCGTTTTTATGATCTGCGTATGGCACTTGGTGTCACTTCTGCTGGCCAACTTTCCATTAGGTGGATTGAGTCTAAAATTAACAATTGGATGAATAAAATCATTGGATCTAAAGATGTAGATTATGTTATTGCATCTGATACAGATTCCATTTATCTTCGTATGGGTGAATTGGTTGACAAGTTTATCAAAGATACATCCGATAAACAAAAAGTAATCTCACTCATGGATAAAATCTGTGAAGAAAAGATTCAACCATTTATTGATAAGTCTTATGTTGAGTTAGCTGATTACGTTCATGCATATGATCAAAAGATGCAGATGAAGCGTGAAGGACTATCAGACAAAGGTATTTGGACTGCCAAGAAACGTTATATTCTAAACGTGTATAATAATGAAGGTGTTCAGTATGCAGAACCTAAGATGAAAGTCATGGGTCTTGAAATGGTCAAATCTTCAACACCAGCTTCTATTCGTGAAAAGATGAAAGAGTCTATTGGTATTATGTTACGTGGTACTGAACAAGATATTCATAAATTCATTGCTGACTTTAGACAAGAATTTAAAAAGTTACCTGCTGAAGAAATTTCTTTTCCACGTGGACTGAATGGCTTAGCTAAATACTCAGATGCAGTATCATTGTATAAACTTGGTACACCTATTCATGTGAAAGGTGCCATTCTCTATAACAATTATTTGAAACAAAACAATCTTACTAAAAAGTATCCACTCATCCAAGAGGGAGAAAAGGTTAAGTTTACCTATTTGAAACTACCAAACCATTTTAAAGATATGGTAATTTCATACCCAAGTAGACTTCCTAAAGAATTAGGCCTTGACAAGTACATAGATTATGATGTACAATTTGATAAGGCCTTCTTGGAACCAATCAAAGTCATTCTTAATTGTTTGGGTTGGACAACTGAAAAGGTAAACTCACTGGAAGATTTCTTCAAATAAATTATTTTGATTAAGGTAAATTATGAGTATTCTTGAAAAAATTAAAAAGAACAGCAGTATAAAAGATTCGGCAATTTTATCCAAATCAAAATTCTTTACTGATAAAGATATGATTCCGACTTCTGTGCCAATTATTAATGTGGCACTAAGTGGTAGATTGGACGGAGGTTTAACACCTGGCCTTACAATGTGGGCTGGTCCATCAAAACACTTTAAGACAGCATTTAGTTTATTAATGGCCAAATCATATTTGGACAAATATCCAGATGCTGCTCTTTTGTTTTATGATAGTGAATTTGGTACACCACAGTCTTACTTCGACACATTTAATATTGATACTGATCGTGTTCTACATACACCCCTTACTGATATTGAACAATTGAAGTCTGATATTATGCAACAATTATCCAATGTTACCCGTGGTGATCACCTTATCATTCTTGTTGATTCAATTGGTAACTTAGCATCAAAGAAAGAAGTTGATGATGCTTTAGAAGGTAAAACTGTTGCTGATATGACTAGAGCGAAAGCAGTTAAGTCATTATTCAGAATGGTCACACCACATTTATCAATCAAAGACATTCCAATGGTTGTTGTCAATCATACATACAAAGAAATTGGTATGTTCCCGAAAGATATTGTTGGTGGTGGCACAGGTTCGTATTATTCAGCTGATAACATCTTCATTCTTGGTCGACAACAAGAAAAAGAAGGTACTGAAATTGTTGGTTATAACTTTATTATTAATGTGGAAAAATCTAGATATGTTAAAGAAAAATCTAAAATACCTGTTTCTGTATCTTTCACTGGTGGCATTAGTCGGTGGTCTGGTTTACTTGATCTTGCACTTGAATCAGGAAATGTTATTAAACCATCAAACGGATGGTATAGCAAGGTCGACCTTGAAACTGGGGAAGTAGAAGAAAAGAAGTATCGTGAAAAAGATACAGACACTAAAGAATTTTGGATGTCAATTATCACAAGTAAAACCTTCCGTGATTTTGTAGAAACAAAGTATAAAGTTGCTTCTACTGAAATTATGCAGGGTGGTGAAGAAAACTTATTTGGAGATATGGAATGTTAATTGAGGGCATCGACTATTGTTTCATATATCCAAAAGACGATGCCCAAACGGTACATATTCGTCTTTTGGTTGGTGAATATAAAGATACGGTATTTAAATTTGGAAAAGTAAAATTCGAAGAAAAGAATGAACAGATGTATTTACTTTTTGCTTATGATGTGTTAGAATCTACTGTATCGAAACCAAAAAAGTTGGAGAAAGATGCCGACTTTAAAAATTACATTGGTGACTTGTTGGTTGAAATTATGTCACAAAATATTGAGGAAGAAATAATTGATGAGACTGGAAACGACCATTCTGAAAAATCTGATTTACAATGAAGATTACCTAAGAAAAGTATTACCCTTTGTAAAGCCAGAATATTTTCAAGATAAAACCGAACGTACAATCTTTAATGAAATATCATCATTCACAACGACTTACAATAGTACACCAACGATTGAAGCAATCGGTATTGCCGTCAAAGAAAGGAATTCTTTTTCAGATGATGAAGTGGAGAAGTTACACTCTTATCTTAAAGAAATTGAAAGTAATAAAGAAACAAGTACCCAAGTACAATGGCTTGTTGATAAGACAGAAAAGTTTTGTCAAGAGAAAGCAATTTACAATGCAGTATTGGGGTCTATTTCAATTCTCGATGGTAAAGACAAAACAAATGACAAAGGTCAGATTCCCAAGATATTATCAGATGCGTTAGCAATAAGTTTTGATGCAACTGTTGGTCATGACTATTTGGAAAACTCAGATGAACGGTATGAATTTTATCATAAGACAGAAGAAAGAATTCCATTTGACCTAGAATTTTTCAATAAAATCACCAAAGGTGGTTTACCAAAGAAAACTCTTAATATCGCATTAGCTGGTACAGGTGTCGGTAAATCTTTGTTTATGTGTCATGTGGCTGCTGGTGCAATGACACAAGGTAAGAATGTTCTATATATCACTATGGAAATGGCTGAAGAAAAGATTGCGGAACGTATTGATACAAACTTATTGAATGTTACCATTGATGACTTGATGGAATTACCTAAAGATGTGTATGACAAAAAGGTCAAACGTGTCAGAGATAAAACCACAGGTAAATTGATTATCAAAGAATATCCGACAGCCTCAGCTTCAACTATTCACTTCAGGACCCTATTGAATGAACTTAATCTCAAAAAGTCTTTTGTGCCTGATATTATCTTTATTGATTATCTCAACATATGTTGTAGCTCTAGAATTAAAGCAGGAGCAAACATTAATTCGTACACTTATGTTAAATCAATCGCTGAAGAATTGCGTGGTCTTGCCGTTGAATTCGGAGTACCAATTGTATCTGCGACACAAACAACACGATCAGGTTTTAGTTCTTCCGATCCAGGACTTGAAGATACAAGCGAGAGTTTTGGTTTGCCTGCCACCGCCGATTTGATGTTTGCTTTGATTACTTCAGAAGAATTGGAAGGTCTAAATCAAATCATGGTTAAGCAATTGAAAAATCGTTATGCTGATCCAACATATTACAAAAGGTTTACTGTTGGTATTGATAGATCGAAAATGAGATTGTATGATATTGAACAATCCGGACAATCTGGTATTGCAGATGCAGGCCATACTGGGCCTACAAAACCTAATGCTCCCGGTTCTACAAAAAAATCATTTGATGGATTTAAAGTATGAAGTTAACTACCGAACAGGCTTTATATTGTTCTAAAGTGTTTGATGATTACTTCAGTAATATTGGAAGTACTGAAGAATATATGCGTGATGAAAAGTTAAAAAATCTTAGTGATTTACCTTCTACATTATTTCCAATAGAAGATGATTTATTTTCTGATTTTTCTATGCATCCAAAAGATATGGATATCACCGTAAGTGAAATTCCAAATACTCAATGGCAATCTTTGGTTGCAATTACTTCATCACATATCAATAAGTCTCCAGTTGGTAAGAACCTTCAACTGGCAGTCAAAGAAAAGAATTCGGGAAAGATTCTAGGTTTCATTCGTTTAGGTTCACCATTGATCTATATGAAACCTCGTAATGAATTGCTTGGACAGGTCTGGATTCAACAACCTGATACATCCAAACGATTCAATGATGCTACAGTAATGGGTTTTGTTATTGTACCATCACAGCCTTTCGGTTTCAACTATCTTGGTGGTAAACTTTTGGCCGCCATTTGTACTAGTCACACCGTCAGAGAAATGTGTAATAAAAAATATGGTATGAATGTATGTCTGTTTGAAACCACTAGTTTGTATGGTACAACAAAATCTGTATCACAGTATGATGGTATGAAACCATTTATAAGATTTGGTGGCCTAACAGAATCAGACATTGTACCTATGATGCATGGTGAAAGATATCATTCCTTGAAACAATATGTTGAAGATATTGTTGGAGATTTATTACAAGGTGATACTTCAACCACAAGTAGAAAATTGAGAACATTCACTAAGATTATTGCTCTCACTAAGGCTGCATTAAAAGGAACAACCGAAGGTGATAAGTTCCTTTCAACAATTGAAAATGCCAAAGAATTAACTGAAAGAAAACGTTATTATACATCAGATTATGGTTTTAAAAATACGATAGATTACATGGCTTGTAGGACAGATACTTTAATTCCTGGTGAAAATTATCACAAACATGAATTAGGTAATATTGTTGAATGGTGGCGTAATAAAGCTATAAATAGATATGAAACCCTAAAAAATGAGGGTAGATTGAGGACAGAATTAGAAATCTGGACTTCTGGAAAATATATTCAAATTATTAGGTAATATTATGACTGCGACTGTGATTATACCAACAACTGGTGCAACTGAAGTTAGAAGTGCTATAGAATCCGTATTAAATCAAACATACGACACAATTTGTTATGTTGTATGTGATGGTAACAAATTCAAAAGCAAAACAAAGGTAATCCTTGATGATTATCTTGGTAACAAAAATTTAAGAGTTTGTTACCTTCCGGAAAATGTAGGTGCAAATGGTTTCTATGGACACCGTGTATATGCATCATTCACACATTTAGTAAATACAGAATATGTGATGTACCTAGACCAAGACAATTGGTTGGAAAAAACTCATGTTCAATCCTGTATAGATACAATCATTGATAAAAAACTCCAATGGTGTCACTCCCTCAGAAACATTTACGACAAACAATCTAACTTTGTATGTGAAGATAATTGCGAATCACTTGGTAAGTGGATGGCATGGACGAATACATATCATATAGATACTAATACATATTTCTTAAAAAGAGAAATTGCAATTAAATTAGCAAGTGCATGGCATGGTGGTTGGGGACAAGATAGAGTATTTTTACAAGTAATCAATCAGTATTTTCCACAAACATATAGTTGTACTGGTGAATATACGGTGAATTATCGTGTTGATGGTGGTGAAGGATCAGTTAATAAAGAGTTCTTCATCAAAGGTAATGAATTTATGATTGACAAATATAATGGAGAATTTCCTTGGAAGAAAAAGATTTAGTAATTGGTTTCATTACAGATTATACAGACTACGGTAAAATAAAACCATATGTGAATTCACTGAATCGTTGTGGATTTACTGGTGATAAGATCATGGTAGTTTACAATATTGGTTACGATATCGTCAACCAACTACAACAAGATGGATTTACAGTTATTGGTTTCGAACGTGATGAAATCAATAATAGATTTGTATACAAACAAAAATTTAATGTTGTTGTAAGTAGATTCTTCCATATTTGGTTTCTACTCAAAGAAATGGAAAAGAAATATCGTTACGTCATATCTGTTGATGTGGCTGATGTTATATTTCAGAAAAACCCTTCAGCCTGGCTTGCAGAAAACATGAATGGTAAAAAACTTTGTGTTGGTGCTGAGAATCTGAAATATAAAGATGAGTCTTGGGGTATCCACAATATGTACCAATCTTTTGGTGATATTGCTGCCATCTATATGCAAGATAAACCAATCTATAATGCTGGTACAGTTGCCGGAGAGTTTGACACCTTCTTAGACTTCTGTTATAATATATTCTTATTGTGTCAAGGTGCACCTATGGATGTTCCTGGCGGTGGAGGTCCTGACCAAGCTGCATTGAATATATTGTTATCATTAGAACCATATAAATCAATTACCAAATTTAATACACATGAAGATGATTGGGCTTGTCAATGTGGTACTACTGTTGATCCAAACAAGATTAATAGTTTCAGACCAAACTTCTTAGTCAAAACCGAACCTGTTTGGCGTGATAACGATAGTGTGTATAATAATAAAGATGATAAGTATGTTTTGGTTCATCAATATAATCGTGTTCCGGAATGGAATGAAAAATTAAGGAAGAAATATGAGTGATGTGATTACATATAATACTGAAACAAATCAATACACTAAACAGGAAGCGCACGTTGATCCATGGGAACATCTAGATGTTGATGGTTGGGTACAGAAACAAGTTGAGTGGGGTGAAGCAAACCCTTCAGGTCGTGGATTGATTCCTTATCTACAGAAGTTGGGTACTGATCTTGTTGGTGCAGAGATTGGTGTTTGTCTTGGTGTTACCGCAGAATTAATTCTAAAAGATAAAGACACAAACATTAAAACATACTATGCTGTGGATAATTATCCAACATATATTGATTGGAATGATTTACCAATTACAACAGAACGCCAAGAAAGAATTAAATTAAACGCATATAATCGTTTATTCCCGCATGGAGAAGTTGCATTTGTTTACGAAGATAGTAAAACATTTGCTGAATCTATTGGTGATGAATCATTGGATTTTATCTTCATTGATGCTGATCACACATACGAAGGTGCTTTGCGTGACTTCAAACAGTTTTGGCCTAAAGTAAAGAAAGGTGGTATTTTTTCCGGTCATGATTTGAATATACCAACAGTCAATAAAGCAATTCGTGAATTCTTTGGTGAAAAGGCAAGTAAAATTATTCCTCTAATTGATAACGCTTGGTTATATTATAAGGATTAATATGTACTGTTCACAATTGGGTCAGGACAAATTAGTAGATGATTACTTAAAAGAAAAAAGAGATGTATATTTTCTAGATATTGGTTGTTGTCATTGGGACTATATGAGCAATACCTGTTTCTTTGAGAAGGTAAGAAATTGGAAAGGTATTGGTGTTGATTTGATGGAAAAGTATGCCGGTGAGTGGGAACAACATAGACCAAATAGTATATTTCATTTAGGCAATGCAGTTGAAGTTGATTATCAGAAATTATTAGATGATAATAATGCACCTATGGTTATTGATTATTTAACCATTGATGTTGATCCACCAACAACACTATCACTTGAAGCCTTATATGCAGTTTTTAAATCCAATCGTAAATTTAATGTGATCACTTTTGAAACTGATTATGGTGGTGATGTTGAATGTAACTTCACAAGACCTGGCACCTGTGATGCATCTAGGGAGTTTTTGATAGATAGGGGTTATAAATTAATCTCTGAAATATATACTAGAAATGATACTTATCATGTAGATGATTTTTGGGTTCATAATTCAATTATTGAGATATAAAATGAAAAAATATAAAAAGATTATTGTTTGGGGTGCAAAGCAAGATACTGGTCACACTCACGCTTTCATTCATGGTGCTATTGTTCGTGCTGCAAAAGCAATGGGCATTGAAACTTATTGGTTAGACAATCGTGATAATGTGACTGAAGAATTTTTTAATGATGCTATCATCATTACAGAACAATGGTTAGCATTTTATAATGGTTATAGTAATAATTTACCATTAAATAAAACTTCTTGTTATCTTGTGCATTATCTCGGAAATAAAGGTAATGTTGAGGGAAATCCTGGTGCAGAAATGTATCTAGGTAAAGTTGGTAAGTTGATTGATTTTAGATTTACTGCCGAACATGGTTGGGGTGTGAATGGTGAAATTGATAAGAATTATGCTTACATTTTCGACAAGAAAAATTACGAAGCATTTAATGATGTTTCTTATTATGAGGCAAATAGTTTTGATTATGATCGTTTCTATTCTATTTGGGCAACAGACTTGTTACCTGAAGAAATAAATTTCGATCATAGATTTACTCCACAACAACGTAGAGCTTTCTTCTGTGGTACTATACGTCAAGATAATGCACCTGTGTTTGAGAATTTTGTTAAGAAATGTGAACAACATCAAATTCCATTTCTATACAGTACACCGTTCCAAAATCCGTTGTCTACAGAGGATGTTAGGAAAGCAGTTGTAGAATCATTGTTGCCCTTGGATTGCAGACCAGCAAATCATTTAGCAAATGGATACATTGCTTGTCGTACAATCAAGAACGTAAGTTACGGTGCTTTGGGTATGACTAACTCAAAATCAATTTATGATTTCTTTGAAGGTGAGATTGCATACGCTGCGGATTCAGGTGATTTATTCGATGTTGCAATGGAAATGCAGAACGACCAAAAGACCAAAGATTTGATTTTGAATCAGATGAAACGAATTAAAGAACAACATACATACATTAACAGAGTGAACGATATTATTAAGGCGGCGGAGATTTGATATGAAAATTTTGATTACAGGTCATATGGGTTTTGTTGGTAAATACTTCATGCGTAAGTACAAAGACCATGACATTACAGGTATTGATATTAAAGAAGGTAATGATTGTCGTGATTTCTTTAAGACTGATGATAACCACTACGACATGATTATTCATTTGGCTGCTATCGTTGGTGGTCGTGAAACAATTGAAAATAATCCATTATCAGTAGCAACAGATTTAGCAATTGATTCTGATATGATGCAATGGGCATTGAGAACAAAACCAAAACGAGTTATTTATTTTTCATCTTCTGCTGCATATCCGATTCATATACAAGAACATGGCGGCTTTAGATTACGTGAATCAGACATTAAATTAAATGATATTAGAAATCCTGATTTAACATATGGTTGGGCTAAATTGACAGGTGAGTATTGCTTACAATTCCTACAAGAAAAAGGAATTCGTGTTCATGTATTCAGACCATTTAGTGGCTATGGTACAGACCAAGACTTGTCATATCCATTCCCATCATTCATCAAACGAGCAAATGATTTAATGAACCCATTTGATATTTGGGGTGATGGCAATCAAGTTCGTGATTTCATTCATATGCAAGATATTGTGGATGCTGTTGATGAGGCAATCAAGCAAGATATTCAAGGACCTGTAAATCTTGGTTCTGGTAATGCAACATCATTCAATAAATTGAAAGAAATTGTTTGTGGTATTCGAGGATATAATCCAGAAGTTAATCACATCGAAACAGCACCAGTTGGTGTGATGTATCGTGTTGCATATCCAAATAAAATGTTATCTTTTTATAAACCAAAAATTAATTTGTATGATGGAATTTCTCGTGCATTGAGGGGTGAAATTTAATGGAATTCATTTATAATACAGCTAATGCGTCCATTGTAAAGAAATCCCAGAATAAAATAATTGACATTGGTTCTGGTCCACATCCAAAACCTGATGCAGATGTTCTTATGGACATTCACCAATGGGGTAATGTAAATTGTTTACATAATCTAATGGACACTCCTTATCCATTTGAAGATAATACTTTTGAGAAAGCATACATGGGTGATGTAGTCGAACACATTTCCATTTTTGATATTAATAGAGTATTAACCGAAGTCTGTCGTATACTAAAACCTGGTGCAACACTAGAAGTTACTGTACCTGATATGGACTGGATTATAGAAAGACTTTATAAAAAAGATTGGAATCACCATGCTAATGTTGATTGGTTGAACCCAACAGATGATCCATGGAAAAATGCTTTATCTTATTTGTTCGGTGGGTTTCATAATAAAGATGAATACAAACTAGAAGGAATGGGACACCTTAACGCATTTAATCAAAAATCACTCAAAGAATTATTAGAAAATAATGGATTTATTGATTGTGACCGTCATCCTGATATGAGAAATCCTGAACCTGCTAGAATGTCAGTTCTTAAAATGGTATGCAAGAAAGCATGAAAATATTATTTGTAGTACATCGTTATGCACCTTATCCTGGTGGCTCAGAATATAATGTTCAAAGAACAGCTGAAGAATGTGTTCGCCGTGGCATTGAAGTCACTGTTGTTGCCGGTGAACATAAAGGAGATTTAAATGGAGTTACTGTTACTTCTGGTGTTAATCCTGATGACTTTGACCTTATTGTAATACATGGTGGTGATGTTTCTGTTCAGAATCTATTTCTACAGAATATTAACAATTTCAAGGCACCAGTCCTTTATTGGTTAATCAAGCCATCAGAAAGTCCAATCTGTTTGCAAGCATTAAAAGACGCAAAATATATTGGCTGTTCTACAGAAGAAGATTGGGAACACGTTGAGAAATGGGGTGTTAAAGATAAGTCATATAAGATTGCATACGGTATCAAAGAAGAAGATGCTGGTACAGTTGGAATATTCAAGAAAAAGTATGGTATTGCTGATGATGTAAAAATGTTCTTATCTTGTGGCGGTTATTGGCCTAATAAGAGAATGAAAGAATTGGCATCAGCATTTAAAGAAGCAAATCTTGAAAATGCAGTTCTTGTAACAACAGGTTATGACAATCGACACGATTTAATGCCAGAAGCCTCACATAATGTTATTCCTTTGATGATTGAAGATCCATCGGAAATCAAAGATGCCATGGCCGATGCATATTGTTATATTATGAATTCTGATGCAGAGGGTTTTGGGCTTGTTTTATTGGAATCCATGTTAAATTGTACACCTTGGATTTCTCGTAATATTGCTGGTGCAAAATTGATGAGTGATTATGGTTGTGTGTATGATACTGAAGAAGATTTGACTCTTATTCTTAAACTTTGGCAAGAAGATGGATGGGGTCTTACCCGAACTGATGCGGCATATGATTTTGTTACTGAAAATAACTTAATTAAAAATACGGTAGATGATATACTTAAAATAATAAATATATAAATAAGTCAAACATCCGTTTTCTTAAAGCAACCATAGTGTGTTGCAAGTCTGAAAGGAAATCATGAAATCATTTATAACTTTTCTAAAAGAATCTACCGAAGGTGAGGAAGGTGCCAAACTAAAGCATATTCACCATGCGGAAGATCGTCCTCTCATGCACGGTGCTGCTGGTTTTGAACACGCTCATGCCGCTTTAATGAAAGCTCACGAACATATCAAACGTGGTGAACATCATTCTGGTCTTACCATGAAATATGATGGTTCACCTTCTATTGTTTTTGGTCATCACCCAACTACTGGTAAGTTTTTTGTTGCATCTAAGTCAGCATTTAACAAAACACCAAAAATCAACTATACACACAAAGATATCGAAAAAAATCATGGTCATGCACCAGGATTGGTCAGTAAACTGAAGGATTCTTTAGATCATTTACCTAAAGTTGCACCAAAGAAAGGTGTGTATCAAGGTGATGTAATGTTCTCACATGGAGATGTTCATAGTCATGAGTAAAGTATCTTTCACCCCAAATACCATCACTTATACGGCTAAGGGTCCTGAAGCCGATAAGATCAAACGTGCTAAAGTTGGTGTTGTTGTACATACACAATATCACGGAAAAGACCTTGATTCAATGAGAGCTGATCCACATCCGGATACAGAAAAATTTAAACAACATCCGGATGTTTGGCATAAATCAGCAGAACATGATACTAGTAAAGTTCATTATGCTAAAAAGGCACAAGATACATTTCAACATCATATGGATGCAGCAAAAGACATTCACGAAAAGCACGGCCATGAAATGTATGCTGCTACAGAAAGACACCAAGGTGATGCAGGTCATTTGTCAACATATATAAATCACACAGTTCGTACAGGTGAAAAACCTACGGCTGCTGGTTTACAAAAACATATCATGGGTAAACATATCCGTGAAGCTGAAAAAGTTAAGACTGATGCATCAAAAGAAAAGAAATTGACTGCTGGTAAAGAACACGTTGAACATATTGAACAAAATAAAAAACATTACAATAATTTGTTGAATATGCACGGACATTTACAGAAAGCAAAAGATGTTCTAGTTCACACACTCAACCAACATGAAGGTGGTTTAGAACATGATATTAGTGGTAAAAAAACACAACCTGAAGGTTTTGTTGTACACCATGATAATGAACCAACCAAACTAGTAAATCGTAAAGAATTTGCAAGAGCTAACTTATTAAAGGTGCGTAAATGATAACATTTAAATCATATCTGTTAGAAGGTCGGGGTATACTAACTGCTTCAGGTGTTACTGGTGAAGATCATAAAAAAAGATATATTGATCCTCATGTAGGTTCAAAAACACCCACTCACGTTTTAGCAAAAGAACATGATGATATTCCAGCAGGTTCGGCCGTAAAAATTCATAAAGTCGAACATATAAATGGTAAAATACACGTTCATGCTGAAGATGAGACTGGAAATCATCATGTAATTCCTATTTCTAAATTACATAAACCTGGTGATCAACCTAAAAATAAAGGTCATGAATACGAATCTAAATTTGTTGAAAGATTGAAAAAACATAAAATTATGCCTAAACATTTATCTGGAGCTGGTTCAACTAGCGGCACTGATTTTTCTGTTCATAATAAGAAAAAAGGAACTTTTACTACAGGTACAGTTTCCGGTCACTTATTGAATGGTGAAACTAAAAATGGCACTACTGCCGCAATGGGACAATTAACAATACATCATGACAGTGAAAAAGGTTGGCATATTAAAGATTCTCAAAGAGCTAAACGTCCAGAATATGCAAAACATATTGAGAAATCTGGTATATTGAAACACATGAATAAACACGAACCTGAACCTGAGAAATCTGAAACTACAGCTAGTGGTCGTACAAAGTCAATTGAAATTAAACATCCAAATTTACATCCAGCTGAAGCTTATTTAAAAGATCATCATGTCCATGTGTTACAAGTAGGTGGCCACGGAACTTATAAAGTTGGTGAAAAAGATGAAACTGGTCACGGTTTACCATCAATTTCAGGTAAAGGTAAGTGGAGAATCAGAGAAAAACAAAAGGGCAATAAGAGTGCTAGAACTGTGGCTTTCCATCCCGATGGTGTTAAAGGTTTAAATAAGAGTCATGTTGATTTAGATAAAGATGAAGATTTACATAAATTTAAAAAGACATTAGGACATTAAAATTAATGAAATCATTCCTACAGTTGGTTGAGGAACAAGACAAGGCACATAAACCTGTGGTGATGGCATTCGGTCGTATGAATCCACCTACCACGGGTCACCTGAAACTTATTGATAAAGTTCGTGAAGTTGCAAAAAAACAAAAAGCAGAACATACTGTTATTGTATCACATTCACAAGATAGTAAGAAGAATCCTTTATCTGGTGAACAGAAAGTAAAACATCTGAAAAGATATTCACCAGGTACTAATTTTGACACTTCAAGTAAAGAACACCCATCAATATTTCATCATGCTGCCAAATTACACGCAGCTGGACATGATCATTTGACGGTTGTTGCTGGTTCAGATCGTGTTAAAGAATTCCATGATGCACTACACAAATATAATGGTGTTCATGGCAAACATGGTTATTACAATTTCAAAAAGATTTCGGTAGTTTCTGCTGGGGCTCGTGATCCTGATGCTGAAGGTGCGGAAGGTATGTCTGGTACTAAGATGCGTGAACATGCCAAGAATAATGATTTTAATTCTTTCCGTCAAGGTGTTCCTTCACACGTTCCAGACAAACACGCTAAAGAATTGATGCATGATACTCGTAAGGGTATGGGTTTGCATGAAGATGTGAATCGTGGTCGATTTAAAGCAATATTTGTTACTGGTGGTCCTGGTTCAGGTAAAGATATTATCATTCGTGAATCTATTGCTGAATCACGCATTGTAGAATTGAATTTCATTCAAGCATTTGACTATCTAACCGACAAACAAAAATTATCAGAAAAATCAAATGATTACCGTAGAGAGTCGATTCGTACCCGTGGTCCATTGATTGTTAATGGACCTGCTGATGATGTAGATAAAATATCTTATATCAAAGAAGAATTGGAAGAACTTGGTTATGATACCATGATGGTATTTGTTAATACATCAAATGAAACAAGCAAAGTACGTAATTCCTTATTATCTAGAATGATGTCAGAATCCGTCAGACAGGATAAGTGGATGAAATCACAAGAAAATGGTGATTTTTTCATGGAAAAATTTAGTACCTTCATTTCCTTTGACAATACAGGAAACATAGATACTATAGAAGAAGATATCACTAATGTTTATCAATCTACCAAAATGTTTTTGGATGAGAAAGACCTTAATGAATCTGCATCAACATGGTTGGATAGAAATTTAAACATCAATGATAAAATTAATTCATTGTTCAAGGAAAACAAAAATGTTAAAGAAAATGCTAAAGAAAATTCTAAATCTATTCAGAAAGCAAACCTCAGAACCAAAGGCTGTGGAAAACACAGATTCCTTGCCGACAGCACCTGTAAAGGTTGTCTTGCAGTCAGAGGTCCAGCAGACGTTACGCCAGACAACAGAGGTGGTGCAACCGGTCCTTACGGAGACTCCATCAAAGGCAACACATTCCCGAGAAAAAACCCCAACGGAACAACCTACACCTTCGGTGCAGGAGCAGGCGTCTACGCCGAAGCCAAAACGCCAACGATCAAAGTCAGTCCGACACCCAAAGAGTTCAACTTCCAAAAAGACGCAAACACGGAAAGATTAAAGAAATTTGGTGATAAGTCACTAAGTGCATCTCGTGTTGGTAAACCCTCAGGTATTGGTCCTGAATATGATACCCGTGCTGGTGGCCAAGGTGCTGCAGCAGGTGCAGGTTTAGGTCTACAAACATATAGTGAATCTCAGGAATATAGTAACGCACAACCATCCAGTGCAGCATTGCCAGGTAGTTCTGCATTACAACCAAACCCACTTAGTAATAGTTATGATGTAAAAAAAGACTTTTCTAGTTTCAGAAAGAAAATTAAAAAAGAAGCCATTGATGATCCAGGAGCAAACGATATGGGTGTATATGGTGTTCTTGGTGGTGCAGGAAATAAGGAAGGCATGGATACTTACAAAGATCCTATGCGTAACATCGGTATCACTATTAAAAAGAAAAAAAAGTTCAATGAGGACCATGTAAAAGAATTAGAAAATGGTTTACATGAATTAGATAAATATACCTATCAGTCTATCAATAAATTAATGCAATCTATAGCAAAAAGACATGATATAACGGGTAAAGATTTACATGATGATTTTAAAGATAAGCACAATAAAACTCCTGATGATTGGATCAAGAACAAAAAATGAAATCATTTAAAAATTATCTTGAAGAAGATTTACGACAATGGTTCAAGCAAAAATGGGTTCGCATGGACACCAAAGGAAATATTAAAGGTGATTGTGCTAGAGAACCCGGTGAAGGTAAGCCAAAATGTTTACCTCAAGCGAAAGCACAAGCTTTAGGTAAAGAAGGTCGTGCTTCTGCTGCTCAAAGAAAACGTAGAGAAGATCCTAATCCGGAACGGCGTGGTAAACCAATTAACGTTAGCACAAAATAACATGAAAAAATTTAAAGAATTTAAAGAAATTATATCAGAAAAAAATGTTCCCACTAGTCCAGAAAAATGGGCTCGGGCAAAAGCAGCTGCTAAATCCAAGTTTGCTGTTTATCCTTCTGCTTACGCAAATGGTTGGGCATCTAAAAAATATAAGTCAATGGGTGGTGGATGGAGAAGTACCCAAGAAGAAGTTGAATTGGAAGAAATTTACCATGATCCTTGGAAAGATAAACATTTTGGTCCGACAAAAGTAATCAAACAAAAATATAAAGTTAAGACAGATACCAAAACATATAATGTTAAAGCTGACAGTGAAAAACACGCACATGAATTGGTAACCAATCATGCTCCGGGTTCCAAAATTGTTTCTATTGAACATAAAGGTCGCTTCATGGAACAAGTTGAAGAAAAAGATGATGGGGATGATTTACCAGAACATGAAGTGGAAGTATTTGATTATGATACAAACTACTTTCATATATGTCCTTCTGCTACTAAATTATACAAAGATATTGAAGATAAAGTAGAACCTGAAGATCATGATTTATTTGAAGGCATGGCAAAACTACAAGATTGTATTTTCTTTATTGAACAACATTTGACAGAAAAAAAAGGTTCTGCAAAAGAAGATGACATGGGTTATCTTTTGATGGCACAGAATATCAAAGACCAACTCGACCTTATGCTTTCTATGACAACTCCTGAAATGCGTATGGAACACGGATACCTACAAGGTCATATTGAGGTAATTAAAGAACTTCTTGATTGGGAAAACCGCAAAGAAGAATTAGATGAACAATATGAATGGTTAGAAGAATCTGCTGCATGGAAAAGAAAAGAAGGTAAAAGTCCCACTGGAGGATTAAATGCAAAAGGTATCGCTTCTTACCGTAGAGAAAATCCTGGTTCAAAATTAAGTATGGCCGTTACAGGTAAAGTAAAAGCAGGAAGTAAAGCAGCTAAAAGAAGAAAGTCATTTTGTGCTAGGATGGGTGGTATGCCTGGTCCAATGAAAAAACCCAATGGTGAACCAACAAGAAAATCACTTGCTCTAAGCAAGTGGAAATGCAGATAACAGGAGAATTATAATGTTTGCAAAAGACAAAGTATCACAATCAATGGTAGACGCAGTAAATTCCGTATTAATGGAAAAGAAAATGCATGATGTTGAACTAGATGAAACTGGTCTACGTAAAGCTGCATATGCTGCACACAAATCAGGTCAAACTCATTTTGAATTTCAGGGTAAAACTTATCCAGTAAAAGTTCAAGGTAAAAACATTATGGCCGGTGAATCAGTTGATGAAGCCTCTGTCAAAGTACCTACCAAAACAGGTACAATGGTTTATGGTGGAGCTAAAGGTGGTTCTGGTAAAGCATATCTACAACAAAAATATGGTGATGATCTTGCTGACGTTCACGGTCCTTCAGATAAAGACCTAGAAGCAATTAAGCACGAAAAGAAAAAGAAAAAAGAAGTTGAAGAAGATTTCAATATTGAAGATTTCTCATTGGAAGAAATTCAAGATTTCATGCAAACTGAAGAATACTACCAATTGGATGAATTGAGTAAAGACACTCTCAAAAGATATATTCCTACTGCGGCCGCAGATTTAAGTAAAAAAGGCATTAATGCTGGTATTGATGCTAAATCTGGTAAAACTGGCGTAACAAAAGCATATGGTGATCATTTTCAAAAAAGATATCGTGGTATTCTTAAAGCAACTAATAAATTAGCTAAAGAAGAAGTAGAAGGTGTGAATGAAGGTCTAATGAAAACTATTGGTGGTATTCTTGGTGGCAAAAAAGAAAAATCAACAGAAAAATCAACAAATCTTTTTGATCAACCTGATGTCAAGAAAGACACAAAAGATTATTTGAAGAAATCTGCCAAACAACCAAATGGTCCAAATACAGTTAAAAATATTTTTTCAAAAGAAGAAAATACTTCATTTGCTTACCGTCTACTACAAAGTATTAGAGAAGGTAAGGGTAATCAACCACAAGAAACATTCACCGACAACAATATTGGTGAAGCCGGTGTTGATCCTTCAGTTAAAACAACAGATACACTTTCTGGTCGTAAACCTGGTGGTAAATTAAATCAACATGGTCCTGATCCTAAGATTAAATTGAAATCTGAAGAAAAAGAGGAAGATGAAGGCCATGAAGATGAGAAAGAAGATAAAAAACTTATCAAGAAAATGGTTAAGTCTGATTGCGTGAAAGAAGAAGATGTTACTGAAGCAATGGATACCCGTGCTGACGTACCTGCTTTCTTACGCAAACAACGTGGTGACAAACCTTTGACTCCTGATGAAGTTAAAGCAAAGAAACCAGACACAAGATCAGCTCCAGGTAATGTTAAAGAGGCTGAGGAAAAAGAACCTCCTTTTGCTGGCCCTTATACAAAATCAAAAGGTACTGTTACAGACAAATCTGGTGCAAAACATACTCCAATGTCCCGTGTTAAAGATTTAGCTCGCCAATCAATGAAGAAAGTTAAGACTGAAACTTTGATGGGTACGGCTGGTGCAACTTCAGAATCAGTTGAAGAATTGGATGAATTGAATGATAAAACCGTGGCTTCCTATATCAGTAAAAGAATGACAGGTGTATTGGGTGGAGAATATAAACGGGGCCAAAAAGATCAAGAGGCAAAATCCCGTACAGGTGGTTTTAATCCATTTGATGCGAAAGCACATAAACGAAAAGAAGGATTAAAAAGAGCTGTTGGTCGTTTAGCTAAAGAAGAAGTTGAAGAACTTGATGAAGATGCTATGTTGGATGTTTATCTAAAGTCTAGAGGCCTTAATCCTGCAACTATACCTACAGACAAAAAGATTGCATATGCAAAAGGCTCAGATTTTCTGAGATGGAAGCAAAATCATTCTTAATAAGAAAAAATATATGTCTAAGAAACTAAAAGATTTTATTAAGAAGAATCCTGAACCAGCTGGCGGAACAAATAATAATCCAAGCCAGTTGGGACAGTATTCATCAAAATATAATATCAGTGAAGCTCCCACATTGGATCGTTATCTATTATCAAGAGGTATAGATCCAAAACGGACTGCACTTTCAACAAAGATTGGTCACTCTAAATCTTCGTTGTTTATGAAATGGAAAAATGATCATCAATTTGAAGAAGTTGAACAGACTTATGGTAAAAAATCAAAGATAAGCAAAGAATCATCAATTGGTGAAAATAAACCATCGGCTGCTTCAACCTTAACTGGCGGTAAAACATTAACAGGTAATTCTAGAGATAATGTTGAAATTGATCCGATGATGAAAACCAATAAACCAGATCAACCATTAAAAGATAGTACTGAAAAGAAGAAAAACTTTAGTGGTCTCAGAAAAGAATTAAAGATAAATAGGTAACATAACCCAAGGTTAAAGGAGATAGAAATGGCTTTATGGGGAACTACAGATGCTGCTAACAGCAAACCAATACTTCCGGTAGAAAGAGAAGTCGTATCAATTACATCATTAGTAACACAAAACGCAACTATTGCAACCGCTAACACAATTACGTTTCAAAAAATTGCTGGTTCCAATTCTATTCCTTCAAACATTATTGTTGGATCTTTTGTTTATTCATTAGATGCAAACAATGCTGTTTCTAGGTATACTGATGGTACTATCATTACTCAAAATGAAGTTGCTTTCTTTAAATCAAATAATAGGGTCGTTGCAGTCGATAGTGCTAATAGTACTGTTAGATTAGCAAATACATTAGTTGCAGTTTTAGCTAATAACTCGACTGTTTGGTTTGCAAATTTGATCACATACAAAGCAAACACACAAGCTAATACTTATTACTTAGATACAGTTTTGATGACACCCGGTCGTGTTGCTAATAACAGAACTTCATCGGCCTCACCAGCTGTAGCTAACATTGGTAATATGAATCAAGGTTGGGTACACGTTCAAAAGAAAACTAATGGTGGCGATGGTGCTGTGCGTTATATAACTGAAACATTGGTTGCACTTGCTAATACATCAGCTGCTAATACTGCATCTGGTAATACAAGTTTTGGTAGATTTGTTTCTGGTCTTTAATTAAATTTAAATAAATTATGAAAAAATAATATGATTATTACTGATGTGAAATATGTTTGATGACTTAAATGAAGATAATTTTCTGATTTATGCGATAAAATGTTATATCGCTCCAAATTATATAATGTCTGAATTTGAAGGTGATCTTAAAAGAACAAAATATCTTAAAAGATTATTTCGTAGATATAAGGTCACCAAATCAATTAAAGAACGATTGATATTAAATCACATTATTTTGTTGAATAATGTTTTTGGTCCAGAAGCAACATCAAGGATATTATTCTACAAGATAGATGAAAGAGATTATGACATTCTGAAAACTTTTCTGATATATCTTAATATTATGCCAGAAACAGTTTTTAACATAAATGGTAAAAACATATACTCTACTGATATTCCAGTGGATTTACAAGCGGCCGAGATATTAAGAAAAATATGATAAAATTCAAACAATACTTAGAAGAAGCCGATAAGAAAGATACAGTCACAGTTGATATTCCTTTACTGATTCGTTTACTTGAACTCGCACGTGAAGATATCAAGTCTGATATGGATTTACATCGTGTTGTTGAACGACTCATTGATATTCGTAATAAAGGCATACTAACAATGGATGATTATGATTTCATTGCACATATCAAAGAAGAATTTGTTAATGAACACATTGTTAAAGTCGGAGATCAATATAGATTAGTATCAAAAAGTACAGGTAAAAATCTAGGAACATATCCTTCAAAGTCCGGCGCAGAAAAACGTGAAAAACAAGTTCAGTATTTCAAGCATATAGGTGAAGATGGTATTGCTGCAACAGGACCAACAAATGTAAATGTAGTAGGTGGTGGTGCTATAGCAGGTACAGGCGGGCTAGGTGGTGAACCTGGTGTTAATTTACGTAATCGTAAAAAACAAAATCCAATTGTAATGGCTATGGGAAAAAGGAAAGCACTAGAATAACATAAATTGGAGTGAATATGTGGATTTTAAGTTGGTTGCCCGAATTTGTATTTCATTTGATTTTAACAATAGGACTTTTAGGACTAATTTCTAGTTTTTTACTAGGTTTAATTCCCTTTGTAAATACATATAAAATTCCTATACAGATTGTTTCAATACTTTTACTAGTTATTGGAATATGGTTTGAAGGTGTAATTTGTACAAATAAGGCTTGGGAACAAAAAGTATCTCAATTAGAGCTTAAATTAGCTCAAGCGGAAAAACTCTCATCTGATTTGAATACTCAATTGGTTGAACAGATGTTTGAGAATGAAAAGAAATTGATTGAGTTAGTGAATGAAAACAAAAAATATCTTAATTCTGTTAGAGTTAAGGTTGATAATGAATGTAAGATTGGTCCAGAAGTTATAAATCTACATAACTCCTCAGCAAAGAACAAGGCAATCAAATGAAATATTTGATTATTTGTTTATCCCTACTAGTAACTGGTTGTGTAATGCCAGTCAAACAAAACTTTCCATCCGTACCAAAAACTTTCTTAGAACAACCACAAGAGTTGAAAGAAGTTCCCGAAAACTCATCATTTTCAAATATGTTAGATATTGTACTGGACAATTATGGTTCATATTACATAGTTTCAGAAAGACTAACTGCATGGCAAAATTGGTACAAACAGCAAAAACAAATATTTGAGGCAATAAAATGATTACATCTGATAAATTAAAACAATTCATACCAGATAATAAACATATAGATGAATGGTGTGTTTCTTTAAATAATATACTTCCAAATTACGATATTAACACAGGCAAGAGAATATCCATGTTTCTTGCTCAATGTGCCCATGAATCCGGAAACTTCAATACCTTATCTGAAAATCTTTATTATAGATCACAAGCATTGATGCGTACTTGGCCTTCTAGATTTCCAACAGCAATGATAGCCGATCAATATGCAATGCAGCCGGAGAAGATTGCAAATCGTGCTTATGCTGATCGTATGGGTAATGGAAATGAAGCGTCTGGAGACGGTTGGAGATATCGTGGAAAAGGTTTAATTCAAGTTACTGGACATGACAATACTGTTAACTTTGCTAAGTCAAAAGATATGACAGTTGAACAAGCTATAACCTATCTACTCACATATGACGGTGCCGTGGAGTCTGCTTGTTGGTACTGGAAAGTAAACAATATAAATCCATGGTGTGATGTTGAGGATGTAAAAAAAGTTACACAAATCATTAATGGTGGATACAATGGTTTGGATGATAGGATTAATAAATATAGTAGAGCAATTGAAATCTTTGGATAATTGATAATGCCGATTAAAATTGTAAAAGAATTACTGACAGGAAGAGATAATCAGACCCACGATATAGCAAGATGGTCCTGGATGATTACAACTGTTGTTATAATTATCGGCGCTTCATATAACGCATTTTATACCAACTCATTTGGAGTTAGAGAATTTGCGGAATCTATAGGTATTATTGCTGGTGCTCATGGTGCAGCAGTTTTTATGAAAAAAGATTCTGAACCTGCACCAGTTCCCCTTGAACAAAATATGGTTGAAAATAAAAAATGACAGATTCGAATCGAGATGACGTAGAAGTTAAAATAGATATTGGTGTCTTAAAGACCCAAGTTTTGACGTTATCATCTCTTTGCAATAAGATGGATACCGTCATTGAAAAACTTATCGAACAACAAGAAAGGTATATCGGAAAAGTTTACACAGATATGGAAACACGTAGAAAAGAAACGGAAGCTGATATTGGTGAGATTCATGGTCGTATTGATACCGTCCTCGATAAAGTTCAAAGTACCGAACTTAGAATTATGGATGAAATAAAATCTCTCCGTAATGATATGTTTAAACATAATAAAGAAGAAAAAGAAGCTTTTGAGAAATTAAATCAATGGAAATGGATGATTGCTGGTGGTATACTAGTGCTTTCATGGTTGATTTCTCACATAAATTTTGATACAATACTACATATACCCCTGAAGTAATTTAATTCTTCTTATTATAATACTATATTATGAGCATTTTCATCGACAGGTCTTTCCTGTTACGTATGTCCCCTAAATTGGATAGGTTCGCCAAGAAAAAAGACGACCTATACAATTTCAGATGTCCGCTCTGTGGCGACTCACAGAAAAATAAAACAAAATCCCGTGGTTACGTTTACCGTAAGAAAAATGACTATTTCTATATGTGTCATAATTGCGGTGTCAGTACAACTTTTTACAATTTCATAAAACTGTTAGATGCTGGACTATTGGCTGAATACCAACTTGAGAGATATAAAAATGGCGAAACTGGAAATAACAATTACCCGAAACCAAGTTTTGATGAGGTTAATACAGAAAAACCAGTATTCAGAGAAAAGTTACAACTTCCCACGATTGAGTCATTACAGGAAGGTCACTTTGCTAAACAATATGTACAAAAAAGAAAGATCCCTGAAAGCTACTTCACCAATCTTTATTATGCAGAAGATTTCAAAGAATTCGTTGAAAGCTTTGGTATACAAAAAGAGTTATTGGCTGGAGATAAACGACTCATTATCCCGTTCTATGATGAAGAAAAAAATCTCATCGCTTTTCAAGGTCGTGCTTTAGGAGAGTCTAAGTTACGGTATATCACAGTCAAGTTACATGATGATAATAAGAAGTTATTTGGACTTGATAGGATCAACCAGGAAGAAAAGATATATGTAGTTGAAGGGCCAATAGACTCAATGTTCCTAGACAATTCTGTAGCTACCTGTGATTCACATTTAGAAGCTGCATCAGAAGTTTTGAATAGATCGAATTTGGTATTGGTATTTGATAATGAACCTCGTAATAAAGAAATAGTTAGACAGATAGAACGTGCCATTGATAACCATTTTAACGTGGTAATCTGGCCTGAAATGATTGAAGAAAAAGATATTAATGATATGATACTTGCTGGCTTTACATCGGATGATATTAACGATATAATAGACAATCATACATATCAAAACCTTAGAGCAAAATTAGAATTTATGAATTGGAAAAAAATATGAAAGTGAAATTAATTTCATCAACACAAGGTGTGGATGGCAAAAACCTACTAGAACAGGTTGCTTATGCAGCAAGAGTATCAAACCCAGCAAACCAGGACAACGATGGAACTGCTGAAAAGTTAGTTCGTTATCTAATCAAACATCAACATTGGTCACCACTAGAAATGGTCAATGTCTGCCTAGAGATTGAAACAACAAGAGATATTGCACGACAGATTCTCCGTCACCGATCATTTTCATTCCAAGAATTTAGTCAGCGTTATGCTGTGGCTGATTTAGGATGGGAGTTAAAAGAAACTAGACTACAAGACACTAAAAATCGCCAGAATAGTATTGCCGTAACCGGAACAACCTTAACTGAACAGAATCTAATGGAACAATGGAAATGGAAACAAGAAGAAGTTATTTCCGCTGTTGAACATTCATATAAATGGGCTATTACGAATGGTATCGCCAAAGAACAAGCTCGGGCTGTACTACCAGAAGGCATTACACTAAGCAGATTATACATGAACGGAACCTTGCGTTCCTGGGTGCACTATATACAACTACGAAGTGGAGTGGAAACACAAAAAGAACACCGTGAGGTTGCTCTTGCTTGTGCTGATGCGATTGAACCTATTTTCCCAATGATTAAGGAATATGTGAATGTATAATGATGTTGTGAAGTTTATTGAAGCGTGTGAACAAGAAAAATCGGAAGATAATCAATGGTTGTATTCAAATTTAATTCAAGAAGAATATGATGAATTTATAAATGCGATTCATTCAGAAGATGATATAGAACAACTTGATGCTTGCATGGACATGATTTGGGTTATTCTTGGTTTCTGTTACATGAAAGGTTATAATGTCAAAGGTGCATGGGACGAAGTTGCACGTTCAAATCTTAGTAAAATAAATCCAGAAACAGGTAAAGTAATTAAAAGAGAAGATGGTAAAGTGTTGAAGCCTGAAGGCTGGACACCGCCGCAATTAGAACAATTCACAAAATAAGAATAAGGTAATTATGGAATACTTAGGTATCAATATAGATTTAGAAAGAGATAAATTATTTGATGTGTTGGGCATTAAACGATTACAAGAATCGTACATGAGAGAAGATGAAACATCACCACAACAACGATTCGCTTTTGTTTCTAAAGCATTTGGGAGCAATCCAGATCATGCACAAAGATTATACGATTACAGTAGCAAACATTGGCTCTCTTATTCTACTCCCATTCTTTCTTTTGGTCGCTCTAAGCGTGGGTTGCCTATCAGTTGTTTTCTCAATTATATTGAAGATACTGCGGAGGGATTAGTTGATAACCTATCAGAAACTAATTGGCTTTCTATGTTCGGCGGCGGTGTTGGTATTGGTTTTGGTATTCGCTCTGCCGATGATAAGTCTACAGGTGTTATGCCTCATCTTAAAATGTATGATGCAAGTTCTCTTGCTTATCGTCAAGGTCGTACTCGCCGTGGTTCTTACGCCGCTTATCTTGATATTTCTCATCCTGATGTTATTTCATTCTTGGAGATGCGAAAACCGACAGGAGACCAAAATGTAAGGTGTTTGAATCTACATCACGGTATCAATATTCCAGATGCTTTCATGCAGATCATTGAGAACTGTATGGTTGATCCTGATGCAAATGATGATTGGAACTTAGTTGATCCAGCATCAAGCGAAATTCGTGAAACTGTATCAGCTAAAATGTTATGGCAGATGATTATGGAATTGCGTATGCATACCGGTGAACCATATCTACATTTTATTGATAGAAGTAATGAACATCTTCCGCAATGGTTGAAAGACAAAGGTTTAAAAGTAAATCAATCTAATTTATGTTCTGAAATTATTTTACCTACTAACGAACAACGTACTGCTGTATGTTGTTTGTCCAGTCTCAATTTAGAGACCTATGATGAATGGAAAGATGAACCACTATTTCTCAAAGATGTGGCAGAAATGCTTGATAATGTTCTTCAGTATTTTATTGATAATGCTCCAAGTCAAATATCCAGAGCTAAATATTCTGCCGAACGTGAGCGAAGCATTGGTGTTGGCGCTCTTGGTTTTCACGCTTATTTACAAAAGAATGGCATTGCTTTTGAAGGAGTAATGGCCAAAATTGCAAACAAGAAAATTTTTAGTTCAATCAGAAAAGGATTAGACGATGCTAATATTCAACTTGGAAAAGAACGGGGTGAAGCTCCTGACGCTGTGGGTACTGGTTTTCGTTTTAGTCATGTTATGGCCATTGCTCCTAATGCCAGTTCTTCCATTATTATGGGTAATACTAGCCCTAGCATTGAACCTTATCGGGCTAACGCTTACCGTCAAGATACTTTGTCAGGTTCTTTCTTAAATAAGAACAAATGGTTGGATGAATTAATTCAAAATAAATTGGCTAATGAATTGAATGAAATTAGTTCTGATGAATATGATGATATTTGGTCATCAATCATTGCTAATGACGGTTCAGTACAACATTTAGATATTCTAGATGAAAATGAAAAGTATGTGTATAAGACAGCATTGGAAATTGATCAACGTTGGGTTATTGAACTTGCTGCTGATAGACAAGAATATATTGACCAAGCACAATCATTAAATGTATTCGTTAGACCTGATGCAAATATTAAATATCTTCATGCTATTCATTTTATGGCATGGAAAAAAGGATTGAAAACTTTATATTACTTACGTTCTGAAAAGATTGGTAAAGCAGATAAAGTATCAAAGAAAATTGAACGTCAAGTTATTAAAGAACTTGATATGACACAATTAGCACAAGGCAATGATTGTATTGCTTGCGAGGGTTAAATGATTAAGAAGATTGATAGTAAATTAACAGATACACGGGATAGTTTTAAACCGTTTAGTTATCCGTGGGCTTATGACGCATGGTTGAAGCATGAACAATCTCACTGGCTTCACACAGAAGTACCAATGAATGAGGACGTAAAAGACTGGAAAAAGAAACTTACCAAGGAAGAAAAACAATTCCTGACACACATCTTCCGTTTCTTTACTCAAGGTGATATTGATGTGGCTGGTGGATATGTAAAAAATTATCTTCCTTATTTTTCACAACCAGAAGTTCGTATGATGCTTCTAGGATTCGCCGCCAGAGAGGCGTTACACGTTGCTGCTTACTCACACCTCATTGAGACACTTGGCCTGCCTGACACCACTTATAATGAGTTCCTAGCATATCAGGAGATGAAAGATAAACACGATTATGTCCTGGCCATTTCCGATAAGAATGGTACCAAAGAAAACACAGCATTACATATTGCTGTATTCTCAGCCTTCACTGAAGGTATGCAATTGTTTAGTTCCTTTGTTATGTTGTTAAACTTCCCTCGACATGGTAAAATGATAGGCATGGGTCAGATTGTTACTTGGTCAATTGTTGATGAAACAATGCACGCCGAGAATATGATTAAATTGTTCAGAACATATATCAATGAAAACAGAGAAATCTGGAATGATGAATTGAAATCAAATATCTACACCATTGCAGAAAAAATGGTTGAACTTGAAGATAGATTTATTGATCTGGCTTTTGGTTTGACTGAAATGGAAGGTCTAACAATTGATGAGTTGAAAAAGTATATTAGATATATAGCAGATAGACGATTGATTAGCCTAGGAATGAAAGGCATTTTCAAAGTTAAACGTAATCCTCTACCGTGGGTTGAGGAAATGATCAATGCACCTACACATACTAATTTCTTTGAAAACAGAGCAACCGATTATGCAAAAGGTGCTCAATCAGGTGATTGGAGTGACGTTTGGGCTAATTAAAAATAATAAGGAAGAATATGACGCCTAAGACAGTATCGGGAGATTGTGGAAATTGCGAGTCCACATTTCAAATAGAATATATGCAAGAATTTGTATCGGAAGAATATCCAGAACACTGCCCATTCTGCGGCGAATCAATAGACGATTTATCTGAAGAATATATAGAAGATGATGACTCTAATGATGAAGAAGAATGGGACTGAACTGGATATTTCAAGATAAAGAATTTACGGAAGACTTGGTTGGTGATAACATAGGGTTCGTCTATGTGATTACAAATCTGACGAATAAAAGAAAATACGTAGGCAAGAAATTATTTCATTCTGCCAAAACCAAACAAGTCAAAGGTAAAAAGAAACGTTATAAAGTTCCAAGTGATTGGAAAACTTATTATGGTTCTAATGAAGAATTGAAGAAAGATGTTAAAGAAATGGGTGAAGATAATTTCATCCGTGAGATTTTACATCTTTGTAAATCTAAAGGTGAATGTTCTTATTTGGAAGCAAAGGAACAATTTAATCGTAATGTAATGGAAGGTGATGAATATTACAACGTATGGATTATGGTACGGGTAAGAAAATCACATATTAAGGACTATAATGCTAGAATTTCTCAAAGAAGTAGCTGAATCGGATTATGATACAATATTTTTTGTACCAGGACCAGAAGAAGATTCGGTTCAAGTAGAAGGCAGTCAGTATAAAGACCGTGGTGTAAAAGTTGGTGGCAGCAATCTAGGAGATGAATTTCATATTATTCTATTCAAAGAAGATGAAGATGGTAAACCCTGTGAATTGGATAAATTTGATGCCATTCTTGGTGAACCATTGGAATACATTTCAGTATTAATACCAATGGACTGGTATGGTATAGTTTGTAGAAAAACAACAACTTCTGGTAAATTTGTTAAGAATTTGTTTGACAACCTTGTAAATGTATGATATGATGGTAGTTCGTTGAAACTTTAAAGTTTAATTATCATGATTCTCATTGATCTAAATCAAGTAATACTAGCCGGTTTGATGGCTCAAATTTCCAAACAAAAAAATGTAAAGTTGGAAGAAGATTTAATTCGTCATATGGTTCTAAACATTATTCGTACACATATAAACAAATTTCGTAATGAATATGGTGAAGTTGTATTGTGTTGTGACAATCGAAAATACTGGCGGAAAGAATTCTTTCCTTTCTACAAAGCACACCGCAAAGCAGCCAGAGAAAAATCAGACCTTGATTGGCATCTAATTTTCGATATGCTTGGTAAATTCAAGCAAGAATTAAAAGATAATTTTCCATACAAAGTCATTGATGTTGACGGTGCGGAAGCCGATGATGTTATTGGCACTCTCGTACCTATGTTTGCAGATAAAGAAAAGATGTTAATTCTTTCTAGTGATGGTGATTTTCTACAACTGCAAAAATATGGAAGCAATGTCAAACAATATAATCCTTCATTGAAGAAATATATTAAGTCTGAAAATCCATTGTTGGAATTAAAAGAGAAAATTATCCGTGGTGATAAAGGAGATGGCATTCCAAACATCTTTTCACCATCAGATTGTTTCGTTCGTGATTTACGTCAAAAAGCTATCACAAAGGGTGTATTAGACAAATACCTAAACGAACACTATGGTGATTGGCAGGATGAAAATGCAAGAGTTGGTTTTTCTCGTAATCAAACACTTATTGATTTAAGTTTGATTCCTGGTGACATAAAGCAGAAAATAATAAATACTTTTGATGAAACCAAACCGGCAACCAAACAAAAGATGTTAAACTACTTTATTGAAAAGAAACTTAAAAATTTAATGGATGTAATTGAGGAATTTTAATGAAAAATATGTATGAAGTATTCGATGAGTTTGAAGAAGCTACATCAAAGAAAGAACGGTTGCAGGTAATAGAAAAAAACTTATCACAAACACTAGTACAAGTATTACAATTAACATTTCATCCAGATTATCAATGGTTGATTAATGAATTACCAGAAAATTACATAATACCTGATACATTACCTGGAATGTCTAGAGAACAATTATCTTTACAGATTAGAAAGTTGTATTTGTTTCGTAAAGGTGAACCAACAGCTGAAAAGTTGACACCAGAGAAACGTAATCAACTTTTATTACAGATGTTAGAGTCATTAGAACCTCGTGAAGCAGAAGTTGTTGTCGGTATTTTCAAAAAAGATTTGGGTGTTAAAGGTTTAACATACAAATTTGTTAAAGAAGCCTTTCCCAATTTACTGCCATAAAAAGATAGGAGATTAAACAAAGTGACGAAGTTCGTAGGCAAGTTTCGTAAACATAAAGACTATAGAGATGATTACGATTACGCAAAAGATTACCTAAATGTTAAAAAGGTTAGAAGTGAACATACTGAGGTTCGCAAACAGTTGAGAGAAAAAAACTGGGAAGAGGAGTATGTTAAGGAATTCGGGAATGAGGAAGAACGAACATAATCTGTTGTTTTTTTACAACATTCTGAGACCTGTCTATTGACAGGTTTTTTTATTTGTGTTACAATGGTATATACTTATTGGAGATATTATTATGATGGTATATGGCAAAATTCCAAAATCCAAAATTCGCAAAGTTACTAAAAAAGTGCAAGAACAGCATGATGAATGGTTAAAAACACATCAACCAAAAGTCATAGTTACTAAATCCTTCAAAAAACCGTTATCAAGACACCTTCCGAGGGTACCAGTTGGTCGTGAAACGCCAAATTACCCATCCTTAGCGACAAATTTTTCGGGAGCACTCACAAAATCTGGAATTATGAAGGAATATCATCTAATGACAGCTGATGAGCGAAAGAAAATTGATGATCTTGGTATGTGTGTTGCACCGTTACACAAAGGTAATTACATATATGTTACTGAAGGTATGAATCCTGCTGGTTTTGGCAGAAAAAATGAGGTATTATGATGAAGAAAATAAATTTTACAATAAAGTTAGAGCGTCCTCATTGCAGGACACCTATTCCTGCTCGTCAAAAGCATAAAATTGACACTAAGTACACTCGTAAACCTAAACACAGGAGAAAGAGTGATGATACCAAATTGGTCCAAGAGTGAATGGCGTGAAATGAGCGAATATCTGTCTAAATTGCCCGCAAAAAAACTAACGGATGAACAAAAATTCTTTAAAGCTTTGATAAAAGCTAAAGAATCCGGTAAACTTTATCAAAATGATCAAGAACATCAATTACACTAAAGGTAAAAAATGCATTACGAATGGAAAATGTTAGAAACGATTATTCGTCAATGGGCTGTTTTGTCTGGATTTGAAAAAGATTATGAAGAATATAGAAAACTCAAAGAAACAACTGATGCAAAGTAATACCTACACAGCAAATGTTGTTAGTATTGAATCTAACGGTGATGCAATCCTTGAACTTCCTCAAAAATTGTGTGATACAATGGGTTGGGGTGAAGGAACTATACTCGACATTTCCACGGAAGTTGGAACTGGTGCAATAATTATAAAAGAAGTTAAAAATGTGTAGGATGTTGTATAAAAACAACAGTTATACAAATATTGCTTGACAGAAATCACGGTTCATGAGATAATAGTACATCTACTGGAGAAATTACATGGAATTAATTCAATCTAAATCATTACTTGCCAAATTGATGGCAACCGAAAACTTGATTGTTGAGCAACGCAACGTATCTACCGCATCTTTTAATGTTAAAGATCGTGTTCTCACTTTGCCAATTTTAGATAAAGATATTTCTGCCGAACTTTACGATTTATTGGTTGGGCATGAGGTCGGCCACGCTTTATGGACGGATCAAGAATTGCTCCTCCGTGGTATTGATTTGAAAATTGCACGTTCTGTACTGAATGTGATTGAAGATGTTCGTATCGAACGAAAAATCAAAAACAAATATCCTGGTATCCGGACATCTTTCATTAAAGGTTACCGTGAACTTATTGCGAAAGACTTTTTTGGTACTGCCGGTCTTGACTTAAACGATCTTAATTATATTGATCGTGTCAACCTGTATTCTAAAGGTGGCGCAAATGCCGGTATTAAATTCATTGAGGTTGAACGTGACCTATTGAAAGAAATTGAATCTACCGAAACACCGGATGATGTTATTGTCGTTGCTAAAAAAGTAATGGAATACCTGAAAGAAGAAAAAGAGGAAAAAGAGAAACAGAATCCAAAACAGGAAAATGATCAATCTGATGATGAATTGGAAGAATCTAATTCCGATTATGATGATGAATCTGATTATGGTGATGAAGATGAAGATCAAAACCAATCTTCTTCCAATTCTGAATTTGGTGAAGAAGAAGGTGATGAATCGGAAACCGATAATTTGGGTTCACAAGCTGATACTGGTGATAAAGAAGAATCGGAACAACAGGAAAGTACCGGTAGCGAAGCTGGTAGAAAAAATGAAGAATTGAAATCACATACTGATGAAAATTTCCGTCAGAATGAAAATAAATTGTATGTTGATGACAAACGTGTTTACTACTATGGTAATGTTCCTAACATTCCAACCAAAGATGTAATTGTTTCACATAAAGTTTTGTGGAATCGTTATCGTGAATTTTTTGTTGATTTAGAGAAAAACAGATATTACACTGGAAATGGTCATGACCATAGTGATGCATTGAAGAACTTCCAAAAGTTGCGTACTGAAGCAAATAAAGTTGTTTCATACTTAGCTAAAGAATTCGAATTGCGTAAAAATGCAGATCAAATGAAACGGGCTTCTGTTTCTAAGACAGGCGATCTTAATATGAATAGAATTTTCTCATATAAGTTTAGTGAGGATATTTTTAAGAAGATCACCGTTATTCCTGGTGGTAAATCACATGGTTTGGTTATGTTTATTGATTGGTCTGGTTCTATGAGTGACCACCTTCAAAACACCATGAAACAATTGATTAACTTGGTTATGTTTTGCAAGAAGGTTAATATTCCATATGAAGTATATGCTTTCACAGATAACTATGACGATAACTTCCAAATAGAAAGAAAAGTCGGTGATATTTGTGTTGGTGATTTCAAATTGTTGAATATTTTATCAAGCAAAATGTCAGCATCAGATTTTTCATATGCTGCATCAGCTCTTGTTCGTTACAGTTCATCAAGACGTAATGTTATTTGGCCTTCATGGTTTTGTCTAGGTGGTACTCCACTAAATGAAGCCGTCATGGCAGCAATGAATGTTGTACCTGAATTTCAGAAAGCATATAAGCTTCAAGTTGTTAATACCGTATTCTTGACTGATGGTGAAGGTGCAAATAATTATAACATTTGGACGGAGAATCCTAATCCCGGCGGCGCCTTGTACGAAGGATTCGGAGATACAAATTCATCATCTAATTATAGATGGACTCGTTACTTGACGATTCGTGATCCAATCACAAAAAATCAGCAAGTTGCTGGATCTGATTCCAATCGGGTTTTGACTTCACATTTTATTAAGTTGTTGAAAGCTCGCACCAACAGTAATATCGTTGGTTTCTATGTATTGTCTGGTCGTGAACTTGGTCGTAATTTGTATTCTTTCTTTGGTTCTGCAGCAGATAATTCAAAACTGAAAGCTACTTTCCGTAAAGAAAAGAGTTTAACGGTTACTTCATCAGGATTTGATGAATACTATTTGCTTCGTTCTGAAGGTCTAGATACGGAAGAAGATACTGAATTGGAAGTAAAAGAAAATGCCACAACCCGTGGTTTGGTTTCTGCCTTCACTAAGTTTTCTGGTGGACGCCAATCAAGTCGTGTTGTTTTAAATCGTTTTATTAATATGATTGCCTAAAAAGGAAAAAATATGTTTAAAGAAATTGCAGCAGAAAACAAACGTGTTCGTATTGAACAGTCTGATATAGGTTATTCGGTAACTTTTTATATGGATAACCGATTGATGAATAAATCTACCGTTCAGTCATTACATGAAGCCAATGAACTTGCCGATCAGTTTATTGAAGATAACATTTCACCAACTTTGTTGAATGAAGCGTCATGATTGAGTTTGATGACCAGACTAGGGAAGCCTTGTTAATTACACAGGAAGAATGTGCTGAAGTAACACAGGCTATCTCTAAAGTATTCCGTTTTGGATTTGATTCCGTTTGGCCAATTGATGATTCATCTCCAAATAACAAGGAACGGTTGGAAGAAGAAGTTGGTGATCTTCTTGCCATGATTGACATCCTTGTGGAGAAGTGTATAATATCAGATTGGAATGTCAATCAAGCAAGACATAAAAAGAGACAGAAATTAACCATGTGGTCTGGCATCAAATGAATATTCATGAATTAATTAATTTTTTACATCGTGTTTGGTGTTGGATACCGCATGATAATCCGGTTAGAAACGAAGTAAAAGAACTAATCAATAGATTAAAATCACAGATTAATTAAATTAAGAGTAAAATGCACTTTTCATTGTATAACGTTCATACTCTTTAAGAATCCGTTCAACGTCAGCAGGAGAGGTTGGGCGTTTTGAGGCAACATATAAGTCGAGGCGTGACTGTAAAATCTCAGAATTAATGTTGAATAGTTTGTTAAGTAGCCTAAGAAATGTTTTCATTTGAAGTCCTTTGTTGTTTATGATATACTTTTATTTATAAGATAATTAGTGTAACTACTAATGTATTTAAAATTATTTTTAAGAAAATATGAAATCTCAATCTGCTTTGTATGGTAAATTTAAAAAAGAATTTATAGGTCCAATTTTACCTAGAAAGATAGCTAGAGAACGTGGTATTGGTTTTGGTGTTCCTATGCCTGCTGATAAACCACCAAGATGCGATAAAAAAGATAAGAATTTTAAAATTTAATGAGGAAATTATGATTAATGTATTAAAAAATAATGTAGCAGTTGAGTTGATTGAAAAAGAGAAGGTAACGGCTTCTGGTCTCATTCTTTCGGCCGCCGATCCAACTGAAGCCAACAAAGGTATCGTAATTGCTGTTGGACCTGATGTTACTTCCGTTCAGGTAGGTGATATTGTTTTGCCCAATTGGAATGGAAATACTGGTAAATTCACACATGAAGATCAAGACCTTTGGATTATTCCAGAGAAACAGATCGTTGGTATATTCGATTAGAGGTTATTATGGACGTAACGGTAGAAGAAAAATTCTTACATTGTATTAATTTGGTTTCTAAATTAAGTAGATCAATCAACAACAATACAAGAGTATCCTTTCAGTTGAAATTGCTAGTTGATGAACTTGTTAAACTTAGTATAGAATATGACGAAGGTCCTAAACTTGCTGATCCCACAAAACCACTTCATGGTTTATATGATGACCACAAGATGGATTATGGTGTCCCTTTACCTGAGAAGGATATTTCATGGCTGACACAGACGAAGTAAACGAAATAAAAAAACCAGTAAAACAGAAGGTTGAGTATGACGGTTATTACCGTATTGATTCAACCACTCGTGATGGTAAAGTTGTGCACATATATTGTCGTGGCCATCAATTGAAATCATGGTTAAATTTTGAGAATTCAATGAGCTCCATCATATTGTCGGAGTATCACCAGGTGACAGAAATGGAATATATGGATCATCATTGGACGGCTTATGCTTATCCTATTGATGAAGAAACTGTAACTGTTCATATTAAACAACCAGTAGAGAAACCTTTGGTCGTACAGAAACAGAAAGTTCCAAAGAATAATATCAAGACAAAGAAAAAAGTATCTAAGACTGATCGTAATATCGGTGATCTTTCCGAATTTATGAAAAAATAAACAAAAGTATTTTAAATGTTAACAAAATATAAAAGAACTTCTAAAAAGACAGGTAACTTCAGTAGAAGAACAAGGACAATTAACGCTAATGGTCGTGTAACTGAATCTTTTTCGTATAAGACACCTGGTAAAAATGGAGTAAGAAGAACTGTATCAACAAATAATAAGAGTGGTGCTGTTAAAACTACAATAACATCATTCAGTAGTAATGGATGGACTCAAGTAAGAACGAATACAACGAATACACAAAGTAAAAAGTCTAATGGAAATTCTGTAAAATTTTTGTCTCCATCGGAAACTGGAGCACTTGCAATTTTATTACTAGTTGTAATTATTATTTGTTTTATTGTTTATTATTTTTATTGGATAATAGTAGCTTCTGTATGGGCATTAGTATTTTATACAGTATGCAAAGTGTTCGATAAACATCAAAAAAGACTTGATGATGAGCATAACAGCAGAATTTTTTACGAACCTTATATTAACAAAGATGATTGAAATGAAACAACTAGAAATACAATTTTTCTGGCCACTAACAGAACAGATTCCCATGGATCTAGACTTTACCGAATCTGATCGGTATGCCGAAGAACTCAGAGAAGAAAAGTTGAAGAAACAAGCAAGAGAGAGTGTTGTCTGTAATATTGGTCCCACCACCACGACATGGGGAATGCCAACGATGCCTTCATTGGTTATCAATGGTAAAGATACAATTAGTTACCTGAATGTGGGTAATACTAAACTTGGTTTGAACAGTATTCCAAAGTGGTATCAGAAATTATTATATAAATTATTGGGTTTTTCATGGAGTAAGAAATAAAATGGGAATGTTTGACCAGTTATATTACAAAGACGTAGAGTATCAGACCAAAGATACTCCAGATCAAGCCTTATCGAATTACAAGATTGAAGCGGATCAGGATTCTGGTCATGAGTATCTGTGGTTGGAACATTGTGATACTGAATGGATCAAAGATGAAGGTCATATCTTTGGTGCTTACTTACAAGAATCTAATCATCATTGGGTACGGTGTGATGACTTTGATGGTAATATTGTATTCTATCGTAATACAGATAGGACGTATAAGAAATGGAATCAATACTCTGCTCTCTTTATGAACGGTAGAATGATTAAACTTACTAAGTGGGAAGGTGCTGATTATGAATGAACGAATTAGAGAACTTGCTGAACAGGCTGGTATCACAACCAATTTGAATACTGATTACTTTGAACGAGATATCAACAAATGGATTGACTATTATTCGGAAAAGTTCGCCGAGTTAATTATTAAACAATGCTGTGATGCTGCCGATGACTGGTATGAAAATCAATATATGATTCATTGTGATCCTGCTCAACATATTAGAGATAATTTCGGAGTTGAAGAATGATTAAACTATCAATTAAAGATTTGAAAAAGATCAAAGATATTGTTAATGAACTTGGTATAGAGGAGTTTACTCTTAAACAAGAAAGTGTAAGTGGTATTGGATCAATATTGATCTTGGAGTGTGGAACATTTGTTGCAGATTATCCTGCCACAATTGTGGTTGAAGTTAACGGTGTGGAGGCTTGGTGATGAACGAACAATTACAGGAATTTTATAGACAAGCAATACAATCCACTAATACGGATGAATGCCTTGATATGCCAAATAAACAGGTACAAAGGTTGATTCTAACAAAGTATGCTGAATTGATTGGGAAAGAATATCTTGACTGTATTGATATTATGGAAAAGATTGCTAATAGTTCTAACGCCAGTATTCCTGAAAACTATGACAAATACACCTATCTTAAAACATTAGATGATCTGAAAGGTTTATTGAAAGTACACTTTGGAGTTGAAGGATGAACCAAGAAGAATTGAAGAAAGACTACTCACTCCCATGTGTGGTATATTATATTATTGCTAATAAAAATTTCAGACAAGTATACACTATTGATGACATTGAGAAACCATCAGAAGAACTTTTTGATTGGCATGTGTGTGATTTGATGACTTTGGGTAGATCAATCCCAGAATATGAAGATTGGGCTAGAGGATATATGGAAATGGCTTTGGAGAATAAGCAAAAAAATGCTGGATATTTACTTACATTAGAAAAGTTTTCGATAACATCATTTGACGATATTGAGACATTTTTTGATGAAAATTGTGATAATCTAGCATTTCAGTATTTTGCTGATGATAGGCTTAATAACTATTTTGAGATTATAAAATGAATCAAGATAGGGGCGAAGAATGACCCGTAGAGCAATTAAACTGCAAGGTACTGATACCGTACTAGAGTTATCCAAGTTTGCCACGCCAAAGACCGACAAAGAGTTTATTCATTTAGACAAACTGCCTGACGGAACATGGAGATTACTGTATAATGTAGTTGGTACTGATATTAAGAATGTTTCTGCATTAACCATTGTGAGAGAAGAATGACCTTTATGTCCTTTGAAGAATACAAAGCGATTTTTCCTCCATCCGAAGAAATGGTAGAAGGAATAACCTATGAAGTCCTGAGAAACAAATACTATGATGGGCACGAATTGACTACTGACCAGATTAAAGGTCGGATTGCTTGTGATATAGAAGTAATTCTCAGATATGACTACGAAGTACTAAAGAAAGTAGTCGAGGGAAAAAACACTGGAAGTCTCTGAGGACCTCCTGGAAATCCTCCGGGAAATCCTCCGGGAAAAAATCTGGAGACCTCTGGGACCTCCTGAAAAAAATTCTGAATCCTTCTGGTGGGCTCCAGAAAATAAAAATTTGAAAGATTTAGTTTGACCTGGTGGGGCTTTTTGTTGTTTCCATACAACACAGCGCCCCGCCTCACCACCATTGCGTCTCCAGACACCAGCCCCAGCGCCGAAACCGTACCACCACACGCTCTCCGCAGCGCTCATCGCCGAAACCCTGAGCGTCCCTGAGCATTTTCTGTTGTTTCCATACAACACTTTGTTGTTTTTGTGTCACTCTGTCGCTTTCCGGCACAATATCTGCCGATACTGCTTGCTCAACCCGCCAAAACCTGTATAATGGTATCTGTTGAGTCGAGAGTGGTAGCAGTTAAAAGTGTTGTTTTTATACAACAGGTGCTTGTGACAAAAAGCAACAGGTCGCAAGATTTTAATTGACACCACTACCAACTCCTGTATAATGGTTTTATTGAGTAGTTAAACAGTCATTTCAAAGGAAATCATATGACTAATTTCGTTTTCGCTTGTTCGTCCGTTAACGGACTCACCCTTCAACAAAAGCGGGAAACCGTTAAAGCGCTCCGTGCCTCGATTGCTGAGGAAGTGCTGTACCGCAAGCACGCCAAATCTGTCGCTGCTGACGAAAAGGCGCAGTTGCGTCTTGCCAAAGCAGAAGCGCAAGCGCTGAAGCGTGAACAGGTCGCTGCTAAACGCATGAGTGCTATCGCTAAGGCGCAGGCACGCCTTGATAAACTCATGGCGAAAGCAGTAGGTCCTGTCGGGCATAAAGCAGCACGTGCTTCGAAGCGCCCCTCTAAGGTTGTGACGTACGGCGCTGAAGATAACGCTATCGCCGCTGCTTTGGTTGCTAAACGTGTACAAAAGGAGTTATTCTAATCATGAGTAAAACCCTCACTCTGGTCCTTACTCAGCACCAAATGGATGTGCTTTATGACGCTCTGACGGAGTATCAAAACTCTGCAGAACCCGATGATGCTGAGGTTGCTTCTGAAGTTATATCGGAAATGTACAATCAATTGACGGCGCAGGGATAATGAGTAAAATCATTTATGACGCTGTTGCGTTGCTGTGCTTTTCGCTGTCCGTTCTTTTCGCTTTTGTTGTCTTATCTGAGGTATTCTGAAATGCATGAAATGAATCGCTGGCACGCCAAGTGCATCCAAGACCGTGATCGTGCTGCTGAGCTTGCTCGGGTGCGTGCTGAGTTAAAAGCAAAGTTGGAAACTGCTCTGCTGATGCATCGGTTGTGCCATCCAAAAGGTAAATCGTAGGTTAACTGAGGTATACTGAAATGGTTTAAATTGCTCGCTAACATTGCTGTCGGTCTGAGCCCCGACCTGAATATGGTGAGATTCCATATTATAAGTGATTTCCGTATGAGTTGCGATAACATCAATGCATAGAATTCGCTTATAATATGTTATTTTAAATGGAGAAGTTATGCAAGATACCACTTTTGTGCAAACCTACGCTTCTGATGCGGAAAACGAATTCGACATTTTCCAGTATTCTGTGAAGGTTGGTTATTATGTCGAATACTTTGCACACCCTGAAACTGGCGAGAAATTCTATTCACCGGTCTATGAGGTTTACTATGACGATCAAGGTACCGATGAGGAACCCGATTATTGTTCGTCCGTGATTTTTGATGATTTGAATACCGCACGTACTGACTTTGAGTATTTTGTTGAAAATTCGATATACTGAGGAATTGATTATGTTATCATGGGAAGAAATGACGCCTATTGAGCAGGCGCAATTGGTGTACTGGGATGCCTATAAGGATGCCTACGGGTTCCGCCCCCGTAATATTGACACAACCGAGTGGTTGTTGTCGGATTTCCAAAAGGAGATTCTGGTGCTCGAGCAGGTTATCGCTGAGAATGAAGTCCAACGTAAACTGGACGAAGCGGTTGCTGCTGATAAGGTCGAGAGGACTATTCTGAACCTCTTGGAGTCCGGTGCAAAAGATCGTGAAATGTGCATCCGTTGGTTGTTAGAAGCGCATGATGCCGGTGAGGATCGGGATTATCTGTGTTTTCTACTCGGTGTGGAGTACGGGTACTTTGATGAAAAGGTCTGAGGTCGCTCGGAGGTGCTCTGGGATTAACCAGGATTATCGGAGGCGTTGTGCCTTCAGACTTAAACCTGCCCACAGCACCACCAGTGCGACTTCACCGGCGACAATATTTCATAATGCGAAAAGTTTCATAATATGAAATGTGGTTATTAGTGTCATAAGTGAAATTCACTGTTTTATTGGTTTCTCTAGTGGATTTCACTGATTACATTCGTAATTCCTGATTACATTATACAGGTTTCTGTATTATTCTATTATTCTCTACTATAAGGTTACTATGACTAGTGATAAAGTGAAGGTTTTTATTGTACGTGCTGAAAATGGTGGTTGCCCCGAGAGTTATATTATGGGTGTCTATCCTACTGAGGCATTGGCGGAGGCACGTTGCGATTCGTTGGAAAACGATGAGGAATACTGTTTTGAATATATCTGGTTCCAAACGGTTGAAGTTGGTGCTGAAGGTGTTGATTGTGAATTGTGTAACCGATAGGAGTTATTATGAAAATTAAAGAAACGTACAATGGCAATATCAAGATTAAGCTTACTCCTTATGAGTTTGCTTTAATTGAAAGGGTGTTCGGTGAGTTAACTTCTGGTATTATGAAAGAAATGGATCTTGATGTGGATCAACGGAAAGATACATTACGAATTTACGAAGAAATGAATGAATTTAGTGGAGATACTTTTGGACTCTAATGACGATCGGTTTGTTTGTTATGAAATGATTGCTGATACGGTTTCTGGTTATTGGTATTATGATACGGATGAGCAGGATTACGTTTTTGTGCCTGCTGATCTAAGTTAAATTCTCTTTAGTGTTGTGTGGATACAACACTATTATACAGGCCGCTTGAAATTGCTTGTGGTTTATCAGGATTCCTGTATAATGGTATTTGTTGTTTAAAGAAAAAGGAATTATTTTGGATAAAGAAACTGAATTGCACCGACAATTGTTGGAAATCGTCAAACAGTATTCTTCTGGTTTACTGATGGACGTTGAAATGTTAATGTGTTGTGAAACACTTCTAAAGATGTATGAGGGCGTTAAGTTGAAGCATGACCCGAATACTGGTCTGCGTGTTCCTGAAGGTTATCTCTTTACTAAAAAGGCAGTTTAAAATATGAAATTACTATCTGTTGGTAACCCAAAAGTCTTAAAAGGTATGTCACAAGGTTATATGACGTACATTCTGCACCTTGCACCGGCAGATGAATCAGGTTATAACGTATGTGCAAAGGCAACGATTGGTTGTAAATCAGGTTGTTTGAATAAGGCAGGTCGTGGCGGTATGTTCAAGAAAGGCGAAACGACCAATGTTATTCAGAAAGCCCGTATTCGCAAAACCAAGTATTTCTTTGAGAATCGTGATGCTTTCATGTTGGACTTGGTTGCGGATATCAAACGTGGTATCAAGCAATCATTCAAGAAAGGTTTAATTCCTGTTGTTCGTTTGAACGGTACTTCTGACCTTTCATGGGAAAAGTATCTGGTTCCTGGTACTGAAATGAATCTGTTTCAATACTTCCCGTTCCTACAATTCTACGATTATACTAAGGTGTTAGGTCGTAAAGTTAAAGCGTTTTCTAATTATCACCTGACATTTTCTGCTGCTGATGGCAATGATGTTGACGTTGCTCGTGCAATGTTCGATGGTTACAATATCGCTGTGGTATTCGGACTGAAGAAAGGCGCTATGATGCCTGAAACGTATCTGGAAATGCCGGTGTTTAACGGTGATGATTCTGATCTCCGTTTTCTGGATCCAAAAGGCGTGGTTGTTGGTTTGTATGCCAAAGGTCCTGCTAAGAAGGATACGACTGGTTTTGTAAAGAATGTGGTTGTTCCATCGGCGTTCAGTAAGATTATGCCGATGCCTAAGTTTCCTACTTTTTACGCAATGGTGGCCTGATTATGAATAAGTTTTCTGATGGTTTTCCTACTTCTGATGATCGTGATGAAATCGAAGAATTGATGATTAACCATGTTATTGAAGGCTTGGATATGTCCTCGTTAGTACAGTTTGCTCGTGAGGCCTTGTACAAAGCGTATGCCGATTACACGGACAACGATTTGTTAGAGGAAGTTGAACGATTTGCACCACACCTTTTAGAAGAATATGATGATTTGGAAGATGAGGAAGAAACAGAATCGTCCATGATGGATGAGTATATCGACCAACACCGATCTAACAAGGAAGGATTATGAATTTAAAACCCTATTATACTGAAACAAAACCTTCCATTGTTTATGGTCGTGCTATTCAAGAGGTATCACTTTACAAGAATATCCCGATCAGTGAGTTGGACAAGGTGAGGGCATTTCTTAAAAGTAAAGGAATTACCGTTCGTATTCGGTATCGTGGTCCACGTAATGAATTTAGTGATATTCGACCAAAGCACCGCCGTATGCAAGATTGTTTGAAACAGTTTGCTAACCGTTTTTCTGTTTACTTGAGGTAATTATGACTGATGCTCAATATGATCGTCAAAAGTGTATCGAAGAATTGGTAAATGATGATCTTGTCAATAATGAACACGGTGATTTTCTCAAACACCTTCTTATTGTAGGTTTCAAAGGTTACGTTAGTTTTACCGATGAAGAAATTATGGCAGAATTAGAAGATCGTGATATTTCGTATTTGTTTGGTGATGACGATTATGAATATGATGGTCAACCAGACGAAGCCCAAGAATGGCATGATTTTGATCCGGACGCTTAAATTATGAATAAATTGACTGATTGGTTTTCTGAGAATGTTAATCCTGTCCATGTTGGAGTTTATCAGGTAAACCGTGACAAGCAGGGAATCTGGTTCCGACATTGGAACGGTTCTTACTGGTCGCTTTGTGCAGAGAAACCTGCATATGCCGAAGCGGCAAGGACTGTGAAATCACCGGCACCTGCCTTTCCGTGGCGGGGAATTGCTAAGGGTTAGTATCCACTCACTACGGTGTTGTTCCTATACAACACCATTATACAAAAGTCTTGCCTACCAGCAGGATTCCTGTATAATGGTATCTGTTGAGTCAAAATTATTGGAGTTTTGCATGAGCGAAATCAAATTTGTTAGCGGTAAATATCAGGCGATGGTTAACGGCAAAATCGTTAAACGTACCAAACTGGCACACCTTGAGTATGTTCTACGCAAGTCTATTGAAGAAACCAATCCTGTAACGACCTTTGCTACACAACCGTCTAAATTCACAATCAATCAACGATTTGAGTTTGTTCGTAAGTTGGTGAATATGGTCTCTAAAGAGATTCAGGTTTCTGCTATCATCACCGGCAAAGGCGGTCTAGGTAAATCTTACACCGTCACCAAGACTTTGTTAGATGCCGGTTTCAAAGATATTTCAGACAAAGAAGATTTTCAGTCATTCAATGGTCAGAAGGTTTTTCGTGTAATGAAAGGTTTTTCAACAGCACGAGCATTCTATAAAAACCTGTATACTAATAATAATGCCATTTTGATCTGTGACGATATGGATTCCATCCAACGTGACAAAGATGCTGTTGGTATTATGAAAGCTGCACTAGATTCAAACAATCGCCGTATTGTGACTTGGGGTGCAGATAACAAGAATGAGGATATTCCAAATTCTTTCATTTACACAGGTCGTATCATTTTCATTAGTAACATGACGCCAGATTCTATTGACCAAGCAATTCGCTCACGTTCAATGATGATTGATTTGTCGATGACTAAAGATGAAATGATTGATCGTATGGAGTTTATTTCAAAAGAAAAAGACTTTATGCCTGATTTTGATACCAAACATAAAGCTGATGCTATTGGTTTTATGCGTAAGATCAAAGATAGTGCAAATGATCTTTCATTGCGTTCATTGATTTCTATCGTTAAGGTTCGTGCAGCAAACAAAGATTGGGAAGATATGGCCGAGTATATTATGAATTGATTTTAACGCATCTATTTCGGTGCCACCTGTTATAATTGGATAATCCTTTACCCGATTTACCACAATGACAGGTCCATTCAAACTTAGATGGGTGCGTTCCATTCTTCATTCTTTCTTTAGTGGAGTTTATTAAGTTTTTAGTACCATGAAATTCATCACCTTTTGACAATGCAAGGTGTTTCATAAACTGACTTCTTTCTAAATTAGATTCAAGTGAATGGTGTTTACCATACATACCATTTTTTTCACCAACGACTTTTCTTTTTTCAATCCATTCACTTGTTTGTTTTTTACCTTTACCTTTTAAACCACCTTTTCTACCACCCTTTTTACCTGCAAGTGAACAAACCTCTTTTATGATTTCTTCTTTTGATAACATACCAGACAAACATTGCCAAGCTAGTTTATCTTCAGGTCTATTGTATTGTTCAAAAAGAATACGATGTGCTTCTGCGTGTTCAGTAATAGTTAACTCTATCAAATTCGATGCGTCATCAGATCCACCTGCGTGTCTTGGTATTATGTGATGTTTATGCTTTATCATGTTGAAATCTCCTTATTATTATTTATTTATAATTATCGAACTTTGTATGACAACTGGGAGTTAGTATGAGAATCCACAAACGCAGGTACTTGAATGCCTTGAAAAAGGCAGCCAAGATCAACCGATACCTCAAGAAAGGTTATCATGTGTTTTACGGTGGTGATCGGATTGATAAAGGTTTTGTATTAGAAGATAATCAACAAATAGTATTAAAACTATCTGATAATTTTTCTGTGATATTTTACGAAAACAGTCCCGATTGGGACCACGGATATTGGACAAGTATCAAGAAATACAACGAAGAATTTTCAGAATATTTTGAAGTGTATAAACCATCAGCAAGGATTGAATTATGAACGAAATAATCGAGAGGTTGGCTAAAGATCATTTACTACACGAAAAGTACAATAGTGACGGTGATGTTATTGAAGGTGATTACTATGAATTCGATAAGCAAGAGTTGTTAAAATTCGTGGAATCTATCGTTGATGAATGTATTGACCATGCTGCCGCTGAAGAGCATGATCAGATTTATTACTTGTCTAACCATTTTGGATTTAAATGATGAACGAAAAACAAATTGATATTAATAAAATGTTTACCTATCTGGAACAAGCAGAATCACTTGTTGATTCAGTATATCATTATGCCATAGAAACAGGCAACAGCGAATTGCAGGAACTTATGCATATGGCCGGTACTGCGTGTAATGATGGTCGAAATATGTTACCAAAACCTGGTATGTCGAAAGATGAAATCATGAGTAAATTGGATTTGGCACAACAATTGCTATCTGATGTTTACCATGATGCCTGTGAAAAAGGTAATTCAGAAATTGAATCTCAAATGTCTTGTGCCGATTCTTGTATCGGTGAAGCAATGGATAGATTGGAGAAAGAATGAGTTTTATGCAAGAAGCAGTCCGTGAGTGGACGTGGAATGTAGGCCAAGATCGAGCAGACCAACAATGGATTCTTTCCGATTATGATACATGGGAACGTAATCCACATTATACTGGTCCCGATCAAGGTCATCCTGAAGATGAACCTTATGAGGATGAAGAATGAATGAAAGATTGAAAAAGTTGGCTGAGCAAGCTGGTTACTTTATTAAGTTTGAAAGAACTGGAGATAATGTTACTGTGGTTTATACAAAGGAACCAGGTACTGATGGTGACCTTGCGTTATTCACCGAGTTGATTGTGAAAGAATGTGTCAAGGCATTATGGACTGAAGATTGTAATGTTAGCGATCTAGCAATAATTGATTTTAACGAAAAGAAACGTAAAATTTACGAACATATGGGAGTAGAATAATGGGTACCAGAAGCCTAACGTATGTGTATGACAAGGAAATGTCAGATTTGCCATTTATGTGTATGTACCGCCATTATGATGGTTATCCATCCGGTCACGGTGCAGAGTTGGCCAAGTTTTTAAAGGATGCCGATCACAACGGAATCCCTTGTTTGGCGGCATCAATGGTTGCTCACTTTAAAACTGGTCCTTACAATATCTACCTTTATCCACCTGATCTTGACCAAGATTGTTGGCAAGATTATGAATATCATGTTTATAACGGATATGTGAAAGTTACCAAGATTCGACAAGAGAAAGTTTTATTCCATGGTACATGGGAAGAATTTACCGAATTCTGTAAAGCGGATGAAACGGAAGAATCCGTGGAGTGATGTTGCCAAAATACAACACCACGCAAAATAGTTGTTGACATTCTCTACCAAACCTGTATAATGGTATCTGTTGAGTCAATCAGGAGATTTTATGTTGAAAGTAAATATCGGTGATGTTATTCGTTCCTACGATTTCAAACCAATGGTTGGTCGTGAGGATTGTTTTGTTGAAGGTATTGTAGAACGTGAAACAAACGAAAATGGTTACAATGCCTTCAAGATTACGGTAATCAAGGATTCGTGGTCTGATTCGGAAGATAAAGGCCGAGTCGGCAAGATTGTTTATGTACCTGTGAAAGTTAGTTACAATGATTATCCAGGTCGTGTTATTAATTTATCAAGGATTTGATTATGGGTAAAATGAAAGAGTTGTATCAGGATATTGTTGATTTGTTAGATGATTCGGAAAATACTCCGTTGATTATTGCTAATAAATTGAATGTGCCTGTTGAAATGGTTTTAGATGTTATGTCAACTTTAGAGAATGAATATTATGAATAAAAATGCAAAGTTGTTTGTTGATGCGGCCGAAGCAATCTTTGGTGTCGGTGCAATTCTGACCCGTGATGGTGTTAATCACGTTGTATCCGAATCAGGCGCCCCCTATCCGTTCTGGCTTGTCACTAAAGCCGAACATCGTGCAGGTCGTGGACAGTATAAACTGCCTACTTCCGGCGTCTCCAAAACGTCTCCAACGCCCGTTGAGTCCGTGTTAACTACTAACGAACAAGAACCTATGACCGTTGACCTTACATCACAGGTATTATCGTTCCGTCAACCTAAACTGATTGATGAATCTGACTCTGCTGTGCCTGCTGTTTTCCCTGATTATGTGCCATTTGGTTTCTACAAGGATTTGGTTAACATTATCAGTTCTAAGGCATACTATCCTGTGTTTGTTACCGGTTTATCTGGTAACGGCAAGACCTTGATGGTTGAGCAAGTATGTGCCAAACTTAAACGTGAATGTATCCGTGTTAACATTTCCATTGAAACCGATGAATCTGATCTACTCGGTGGTCCCACTCTGGTCAATGGTAACGTGGTCAATCGTGATGGTCCTGTTATTCAGGCAATGAAGAAAGGCGCAGTATTGCTGATTGATGAAGTTGATCGTGGTTCAAATAAGTTAATGTGTCTACAAGGCATCCTAGAAGGCAAACCATATTACAACAAGAAAAACGGCGAAATGGTATTTCCCGCTGAAGGTTTTAATGTGGTTGCCACGGCTAACACTAAAGGACGTGGATCTGATGAAGGCAAATACTTATCGCAAATTCTTGACGATGCGTTTCTCGAACGTTTTCCGATTACAGTTGAACAGGAATATCCTGATACTAAGACAGAGAAAAAGATCCTTACTCCCCTGATTGAAGATAAAGAATTTGTTGAGAATCTTATTCAATGGGCAGATGTGGTTCGGCAATCTTACTTTCAAGGTGCAACCGATGAGATTATCTCCACTCGCCGTTTGGTACACATTGCAAAAGCATATGGTATCTTCAAAGATCGTAAGAAAGCAATTGAGTTGTGTGTGAATCGTTTTGATACCGAAACTAAACTGGCATTCCTTGATTTGTACAGTAAAGTGGACGGTTCAATCAATCCGGTTGATCCAATTGCAGTGGCTGCCATGGAAGTCTTGAAGAATGAAGAAGTACCATTCTAAGTCTGGTATATTTGAATACGGATGGTTGCCAAGGGGTCTACCATCCATTATAATGAGTATGTAGCCCCTTAGATTTACATTATATTAACTTGATTAGGAAATTATATTATGATTCGTACTGGAAAACAAAATCGCCATGAGAAAATCACCGTAACATTGCTGTCTGGCAAACCTGTTACACCTGCTGAGATTGCTGACGTATTCAAAGGCACAGACCAAGAAGCTGTATTGTATCGACTATCAACCAATATCTATAATATTCGGTTAGATGGCGGTGTTATCAAAGTACACAAGTCTGGTCGTTCCGTGACTGCCTACCAATTGATGAACCCACAAGACTTTGATACTACTGGTCGTTACAATCGGGCTGTATATCAGAATACCAAACCTATTGTAGTTCAAACACCTGTTGTTAAGTCTGTAGAACCTGTGGTTGAAACAGTAGAATCTGAAGTATTAACTGCCTAACATTAAGTGGGTTGAAATATACCCACCATATTGAAGTACATTTCAGGTAGGCTAGCCAACATTCTGTTTTATCGAACAGGATCAGGAGTGTACTTCAATATGTTTTTTTACCGTGAGGAGTTATTATGTTATCATTTACAGAAACAAAACCTGGTTTATTCCCTGATCAGGAAGAAAAGGATCAATTTAAAGATATCTTACGCAACTATGTGGTTGATGTTACATTCACCAAGAAAGATGGTACAGAGCGTAAGATGAAATGTACACTCAAAGAAGATATTATACCACAAAAAGTTACATCCGAAAGTATTGTACAAGTTAAAGTTAACCGTACATTTTCAGATGATGCTTTGCCTGTGTATGATATTGAATCCAATGGTTGGCGTTCATTTCGTTGGGATTCGGTTACATCAATCGAGTGGTCATTAGGAGAAGATGAATGAAAGTTAACTTAACCGGTTTCGTTTGGTTATCATTCTGTGCCTGTGTTGGTTATCTTATTACTAATTCATTGTATGGTACAATTGCAGGTTTGACCGTTGGTCTTTTTCTAACTTTACTTGCTGAGATTTTTCTATGAAATATCCATTTAGTTCGATTAAAGATTGGTTAGTTCTATCGGCAATGTTCATTGCTGAAATGGGAACTCTCGCTGCATTTATTTTTATTGGTGTGAGTGTGTTATCATGAAAATTGTTTTTACATTACTCACCTTGTTTATCATTATATTACCTTTTAGTTTTTTTATATGGGCAGTTAATGCATTCAATGGAAGTATGTGATGACTACAGAAGAAATTGTTAATCTAATTGCTGATCTTGCCAAAGAAGTTGACTTGGAAGATCCCATTGATTTTGGAATGTTGTTAGTTGATGAAGATACATTATGGAAAATGATGGCATCAAATGTATTAGAACTTATGCGTGTTGATGGTATCAATGAAAAGATGGTGATGATGGCAACGATTACTAAGTTGTTGGTTGAAAACTTTGTGCTTCATGCACAGATGATGAAGATTCTACAAGACCGGTGAAGGAAAATAAATGTTTGTTTTTGATGTGGAAACTTTAGGTAAAGAATCGAATGCTGTAATTTTATCAATGGCGTGTGTCCATTTTTCAGATGAAACTAAATCATCATTTCAATACATGAAAGATACATCATTCTTTGTTAAATTCGATGCCATAGATCAACGTAAAAGATTGAAACGTACATTCACCATGTCATCATTAGAATGGTGGAAGAAACAATGTCTGAATGTTAGAATCAAATCATTTAAACCTGCACCTGATGATGTAAAGTTGGAAGATGGTATTGAATTGATGAGGTCTTGGGCTAGTCAATTCAGAGAATCTAAATCGTGGGTATTTGCCCGTGGTAATCTAGATCAATTGGTATTAGATTCGGTTGAAGAACAATTAGGTATTGAACCTGTATTTCATTTTGCACGTTGGCGAGATATAAGAACGGCTATTGATTTTATGTACAACACAACCACCGGTTATTGTAATGTAAATTATCCGGGGTTTGATTCTTTTTTAAACATTACTAAACATGATCCCGTTGATGATTGTTTACTTGATGCGATGATGTTATTACATGGAGATGGAAAATGAGTGCGTGGTTGATTATTGTTACTGGTTTGATTTATGGTTACATTGCTGTTGAGCAAGGACTCAAAGGTAATCTTGCAATGTTCATTATCTATTCCGGTTACGCTTCCTCTAACATTGGTCTTTATATGATGGCGGTAAAATGAAAATACCTTATGAAGTGGCAGATGCTATTACGTTGAAAACTTTGAAATGGCAACGTAAGTATCTAAAGAAAGAATTGAAACATTTTAAAGAAGATCCACGAACAGATGAAAATCCAGATGGTTATTGGATGCATCCTGAAGATGTGGGTAAAAATGCCAGAATGATTGTTACATTAACTGAAGTTATTAAATATTTTGGAGGTGAGTGAATGAAACACAAACACTACGACATGATCGTTGCGTGGGCGGAAGGTAAACAGATTCAAGTTAAAGCTTTTAATTTGACATGGGACGATAGAGAAAAACCCCTTTGGTGTTTAAACAGGGAGTACCGCATCAAGCCTGATCCAAAGCCTGATGTTGTGCGAAATATTATTATTGAAGCAACGTATTCGGATTCTGTGGATTTTGTGCAAGTATATGTGTCAAAATATCTACCATCCAATTTACGCCTGACTTTTGATGGCGAAACAGGTAAACTTAAAAAGGCAGAAGTATTATGAATTTATATGTCGGTAATTACTGGTGTCCGTTTCCTCGTTCAGAATACGGTGGTGTATGGATTGTTGTGGCTGAAAATGGAGAACAAGTTTGTCAGATGTTGTTAAAAGAACAAGGCGATTATAATGGAGAATATGATGATCGTATTCCGGGTGCCGTGTTAAAAGCTGAAGTGTTTCCTCTTGATACATCTAAAATGTTACTCAAGAATCCTCGAATTGTTGATACCTTTTTCACATAGGATTTATTATGAACTATATTGCCAAACCAAACCTGTTTAACTTTGAACACTCTAAGACTTTTAAAGATGCCAAGAGTGCCATTGTGTATCTGAATAACCGATTGTCTGACAAAGGCGTACCTGAGCATTTAGATTATATGTTTGTTGCACCTAAAGTATCAGATAAACAATTAAGATTTGCTATTGAAGAATACTGTGGTATTGGTAAATTAATTATTGAGGAATAATATGAAAGTTGTGATTAATACTGATTGGGGTGGGTTCGGTTTATCTGATGACGCAATTCGCCGTTATGCCGAACTCAAAGGCATTACTTTGGTAGAAGAAACCAATGAATATGGAATTACTTTCTATGTTGATCAAATAAACGATGAAAGTTATTTTGAGGCTCATGATTTTGATCGTACTGATCCTGCTCTGATTCAAGTGGTGGAAGAAATGGGTGATGCTTCATTTGGATGGGCTGCCAAACTAAAGATCGTAGAAATTCCTGATGGTGTGGATTGGTATGTTTCCGACTATGATGGTGTTGAACACATTGCAGAACGACATAGGACATGGCATTGATATGAACGAACGAATTAAAGAATTGGCCGAACAGGCTGGGATACCAACTTACTATCCAGCAGGCATTGCAGAAAGACTGGAAAAGTTCGCCGAGTTGATTGTGAGGAAATGTATTGACTCAACCCTGAGCCTACATGATACTGCGATTGATAATCAGTGGAATTTGGATGAAACATTTCATGTGATTGTTGATACGATTGTAGAAGATTTAGATATGCAACACATTTTTCGGAGTTGAAGAATGAAATTCAGAAAGAAACCTGTAGTGATTGAATCAATACAATGGTTTAAGAACGGTGACCATCCTAACGTAGTGCCTGATCCGGTTGGACACCCTTACGATAGTTATTATGGAATTCATACGTTAGAGGGATTTATGCGAGTTACCCCTGGAGATTGGATTATTACAGGTGTACATGGCGAACATTACCCATGTAAACCTGATATTTTTGAATTAACTTACGAAAAGGTAGAATAATGTTTATCTACACAGTAAACGACATAATCGGTGCAATTTTTTTAGGGTTGATGTTATTGCTTGGTTTGTTTATTTTAGTTTTGTCTGTTATTGACAAAGTGAAACGTAAATTTAGGAGTAAGAAATGAACGCTGGATATATTCGCAAATTGGTATCTGATGATCTAAGGGAAACTCTGTTTTTCTGTGGTCTAATTAAGGATTGGCATTGTAAAACCAGAGAAACCGATAGCAAGAATAAGACTCGGTATCGTATGGAAACGACCATAGGAGACATATTCGTATACGGACCTAGGCAGATATACTTTAAGGATCAGAAGTTCTCCTCCCTCGATTCCATGCGTCAGGAACTAGGAAGATACTTGTAAAAGTGTTGTTTTTATACAACAAAATGGTTGACCTGGATCTGGATGTATGTTATAATAAGATATAGATTAATTATAGGAAAATATTATGAAAATTGCAGTTTGTTCAGACCTTCACCTTGAATTCGCTGATCTGGTTTTGAAAAATGATGAAAATGCCGATGTGCTGATTCTTTCTGGTGATATCTGTGTTGCTAAAGAATTGCCATTTGCCGATTCACATCAAGGTGAACGTTTTCGTGATTTTTTCAAACGTTGTTCATTGGAATTTCCCAATGTTGTTATGATTGCCGGTAATCACGAATCGTATCACGGTGATATTTCCACAACTACACAATTGTTAAAAGATGCGGTGTCTGATCTTACAAACTTTCATGTATTGGAGAAAGAATCATTTGTACTTAATGAAGTGACTTTCGTTGGTGGTACATTGTGGACTGATATGAACGGTAATGACGATTTAACCATACGTCATATTTCCCGTGCGATGAATGATTTTCGTTTAATCAAAAACAGTAACACTATGGTATCATACAAAGCAATTGCTGAAGATGGTACTGTTGAATTCAAGGAACGTCCTTCTACATTTTCTCCGCTTGATGCAATTGTAGAACATGATAAAATGCTTGACTATATCATGGCGGTAGTAGATAATAGACCAACTGAAAAGTTTGTTGTTGTTGGTCATCACGCACCTAGTAAATTGAGTACCAAACCACAATATGAACATGATACACTTATGAATGGTGGTTACAGTTCTCACTTGTATCAGTTTATGTTGGATCGTCCACAGATCAAGGTTTGGACACACGGACATACACACCATAACTTTGATTATGTGATTGGTGAAACTCGTGTTGTTTGTAATCCTCGTGGTTATAAAGGTCATGAACAACAAGCAGAAGATTTTAAATTACAATACTTTGAGGTTTAATTATGAGCGATTACTTTGATTATTTGGAAGAACTACGGCAGAGTGGGGTCACCAATATGTTTGGTGCTACTCCATACCTAATGGAAGAATTTGGACTAAGTAGGCATGAAGCCAAAGATGTTCTACTTCAATGGATGAAAGGTTATGAACGAAAAGACTAAACAAATTGCAGGACAAGTGCTAGATGAATTGGTTCCTAATACTTGGGTATCATTAGGATATGATAAGATTAAAGAGATTCAATATCGTACATCTGAGTTGATTGTACTAGAATCTAGTAAATGGATAGTAGATAATTCTAGTTCTATGGCACTTTGTAAACATTTTGGAGTAAAATAATGATTGAGTATGATATAGACGATAAAAACATAAAAAGAGATATATCATTCGGTCAATGGTTTGCCAAAATTACCTGTAGTATTATTATAATTTCTGCTATCATCTATTACATTTGGAAATAAAATGAAAGTCAAAATTGGAAAGTATAAGAATTTTATCGGCCCCTACCAAATCGCCGAGGCTCTTTGCTTTTGGGCCAAAAAAGAAACAGATGAATATGGATTCAAACATAAACCCGATTGGGTACATAATTTCGGCACTTGGTTATCAGGCGGTGAAGATAAAGAATCATGGCTTCACAAATTTTGTATTTGGGTTGAGTCTAAACGTACTCGTACAATCAAAGTAAAGATTGATCGTTGGGATACATGGTCAATGGATCATACCTTGGCTCACATTGTTTTACCTATGTTGAAACAACTAAATGAAACCAAACACGGTTCTCCTTTTGTTGATGATGAAGATGTACCAGAAGAATTGCGTTCTACCAATGCAGAACCAAAAGAGAATGAGTACGACACCGACAGTAATCACTTCAAGCGTTGGGATTGGGTCATGGGAGAAATGATCTTTGCCTTTGAATGTAAACTTGATGACTCATGGGAAGATGCGTTTCGTTCAGGTGAAATGGATCTCAAATGGGTTCCTACTCAGTTTGATGATAATGGTAAACCAAAAATGTACAGTATGGAAGATGGACCAAATCATACCTATGAGTGTGACTATGAAGGTATGAAGGTTGTACAGAAACGTATTTCAAATGGTTTTCGTTTGTTTGGTAAATATTACGAAGGACTTTGGGACTAATCATGGGAATGCTCTACGAATATGAATTTAATGATGAACCGACATTCAAAGTTGGTGAACGTGTGTTTGTTAAACCACTAGGTGTTGAAGCTACTGTAATTTGTCAGATTAGAAGTTATGATGGTGATGAATGTTTTTGGGGTAATGTTGAATTACAATATGATGATGGTGGGAAAGGTGTCTCACACTCTTGGCAATTAGAGAAACGATAATGGCAATATCAACTGGTTCTTCTGGTATGAATACTCTAGGTACTTCAATAGTAAATCCAATGTACACGGATAATAATATTAGAGAAGTAGCAATCAAAGGTGAATGTTTTTCTGTTTCTAAGTCTTTTGGTTTAGGTATGATTAATGATGATGTAATAACACCAGATGAAATCAAACGAATGTTGATTAGAGACCTTCTTGAAAAGATGTTGGATAGTAATTTCATTGAGTTTACTAAATTACAAGATTATGAAAAAATAACTTTTCGTGCTAGAGTATTTGTAGTACCTGATTCACTAGTTAGACTTCTTAGATTGGAAGGAGTAATTGAATGAGCGATGAAGATCAAAAAGAGTACGTTTCAAAACGTCTACATAATACACAGAAGCACATTGATAGACAGCTTCGTATTGCAAAAACATCCGATCTTGATGTTTCACAACCACATAGATATGCCAAGATGCACGCATTAAATTGTGGTGATCCTAGATGTATTATGTGTGCAAATCCTCGTAAAGTATGGGGTGAAAAGACAATGCAAGAAAGAAAGTTTGAACAGACTGCTAAATGGATAGAGGATGATAGAGATGAATGAAGATCAACCACATAGGGAAAAGTATTGGTGGGAACATTACCCATTACATAAGTGGTGGTGTAACGATGCTTGTCCATTAGTACCACGATTTACATATCGTAAAGGTGATCAATACAATACCAATAATTGGACTTTGCATTGGTTGATAATTACTATTTGGACAATGGATCATTTCTCTTTTGGTATTGATGCTGAGATTGGCCCTCATGATGGTGCATATGTTGGTTTTATTTTACCTTATTTGAGAGTGACAATCGGCATCAGACATACCTATTATCAATGGCAATGGAAACTATCACAGTTGCTTAGTAGGAAACCAAAAGGCACAGGATTCCCTGATGATTAGTATAATACATTACATTTCTGCCATTAGGCGCTTGAAAGAGTCTGAAAAAACTGTTATGATGATGGGAGGCGAGAGTGAATGTCAACCTATGATACTGGCACAAAGGGATTATATAAAAATGGAAGTTGGATATTATAAATCCAAAGCTTTATTTTGGTCAATTATACTAGCAATACTTCCAGTTATTCTTATTCCTTTTACACCAAACATATATGGTTTCGTAACGAACATTATAATGTCTAGCGGCATCAAGTAAACTTTCAAATATTTTTCCATTTGGATCAGATACTTTTTTTGCGTTTGGATTTTTAGATGCACTCAAACCATAACAAGGATTATTTTTACCTTTAGTTTTTTCACTTTGATTTTTCTTCCTTTCATATGCAAATTCCCAATGTGAGGTAACTATCTCAGAAAGTTTTTTTCTAACTTCAGTTTTACAAGCTGGATTATTATCACCTCTCAAATTTTCTTTAAATTTTTGAGTTCTAATTGCACCAGCACCACCTTCACCACCATCAGTTTTGTTTCTAAGAATACCAGTATTAATATCTTTACGTCCATACCAACGAATCATCCTACGTTCCAAAGCAAAAGCACCAAGTTCGGTAAGATTGGATTCAATTATGATTATTTTTGATTTGTCTTTAGGTGGTTGTATTTCTTTTTTGAAATGTTTCCATGCTCTATTTTCTTTACCTTTACCAATATAGTAAGGTGTACCATCTCCTCTAAGATAGGCATAAATGTAGAAAATATTTGAATATATACTTGACATGGCTGTGTCCTTGTGTTAAAATTTGACATAGAGTAGGTGGGATTGTGGTGATCCGTGACCTACACTTTTATTTATATAATTTTAAGGGGTTAAAAATGTTATTAGTCGAAGTTGAAAGTGTTGAACGTAATTGCAAAGTGTTGATTAACATGGATTTGGTTGTTGAAGTTGTGCCTTTGATGGCTGGTGGAACAACTCTATTCTTTGCTGATTCGGCTGCCGTAAATGGTAAGACTGCATATCAAGTCAAAGATTCTTTCCCTCAATTCCAACAATTTGCCATGCAGACTGTTACTGCTGATGATGTTGCAAAGAAAGTTAAATCATTGAAAGTTGCTGCAGGATTGGAGATTCCTAAACTATGAAGTTTACCCTAATTGCTGAAGATGAACCTTGGTTCACTAGTGGTACTGGTACAAATGCCACAACCAAAAGAACAGTTGAATTTAGAGCTGAATCATTGACTGATATCATTACTGAATTTGATTTGTTCCTAAAAGGTTCAGGTTACATTTTTGATCATCTAGAGGTTCATGATGATAATGAAGATGATGAATTTTGTGAATCAGAAACACAAGAAGATTTAGTGTTTGATGAAGAAACTGCTGGACCTGTTTTACATCCTTATGCAAAAGTGAAAGTTATTTAATCATCGACATAACACATCCTATGGTGTGTTATGTCTCTTTTATGATATATTATGAATTGTCAGAATTCTTATTTTTATAAATAAGTTTATATGAATACTGACGGAATGTAAAATGAAAAAAACAATGCCTCAAATGGCAAGAACTGGTAAAAATGGCCATGGAAATCCAAGACCAAAAGTTATTTGTTTGGATTGTAAACAATCATTGGCACAGAAATTCTTTTCCTATAAAGTTAAAGAAGATCCTTCCCAAGGCATAAGAGAAAGATGTAAATCTTGTTCAGCTTTAAGAGCAAAAAAAGAAAGTGATAGAAGAAAGAATGATTGGAAATATCAACCAACTAAACATATGTTAAATAATTCTAAACAGAGAGCTAAAGAATCAGGAAAAGAACATACATTAACAATAAATGATATTGTTATTCCTGATTTTTGTCCTGTTTTAGGAATAAAGTTGGAAACCGGAGACCGAAAAAACCATTTTAATGCACCAAGTATTGATAGAATAGATAATACTAAAGGTTACATTAAAGATAATATAGTGGTTGTTTCAACAAGAGCAAATCTTCTTAAAAAAGATGCTACTATAAAAGAACTTATTATGATTAGTGAATTTTATAAAAAATATGGAGATTAAAAATTAATATTTTCTATCTTGATCCTATACCAACCGTATGTGCAAAATATCATGTGGATCGTCATGTAACGAAAATGGTACTTGAATATGCTCAACTTCTTTCTACTGCTCACCGGTACCTTGATGGTACTCCCAATGATATACGTTCAACTACAACTGGTAGAAAGCAAGTTCGCTATATCCTTTCTGATAGTCGTAATGATTTGCTTTATAGTGCCACTCATATCAATCACCCGTCAGCTGTTTGGGTCAGGCAGTCTGTTAGGAACTATATGTGGTTATCAAATCTTCTGGTAGAATTATGTAAAGAATATACCTATCGTTATGGTAAAGTGCATAAGACTGAACGTGATGGTTTGGTGAAATTCTTACATGATGTAATACCAGATAATATTCCACTTACCACATTCACCGAACCTACACCAGCCATGCCTGATGAGGTAAAAGTGGCAAACGATTCACTGAAGTCATACAGAAATTACTATATAAGTAATAAACAACATCTAGCCTCATGGCAAGGTAAAGTTAATTCTCGAAAGGTGCCTTCATGGTATCAAATTAGGAGTAGTAATGCCATCATATGATATGCGTAATAAAGAGACAGGTGAAATTGTCGAACATAGAATGAGTTATAAGGTAGTAGATAAATTCTTAGAAGATAATCCTCATCTGGAACATTATCATACCGCTAAAAATCTTCCAATTATGTCTGATGGTGCTCGTATGAGTGTACCTGGTATTGGACAACCTCATGCGGCATTTGAACGTGGGGTTATTCAGAGAATGAAAGAAACTATTCCAGGCAATACTATGTCTGGACATAAAACCAAACTTCCCAGAGAATGGTAATCTTTAAAACATATTTTATTCATAATAAAAAGAGGTGTTATTAATGGTGACAAGAGCATCAAAGTCCAAAAAAACTCCCATAGAAGAAGTATCATTCAAACAACAATTTGATACAACTACAAAAGAAAATAATTATGAGGATAAGTATCAATCTCAAAGTAAATCAAGTAATCATTTAAAGATTCGTATTGATGATTTAAAAACATTCGACCCACTTACAGAAAACCAAAAGATTTTCTTTGATTCTTATAGGCGTGGTGACTATTTTGTAGCATTACATGGTGTGGCAGGTACAGGTAAAACATTTTGTGCTTTATATAAGGCTTTAGAGGAAGTTTTAGACAAGAGTAATCCTTTTAAGAAGATTATTATTGTAAGGTCAGCAGTACAGTCTAGAGAGATTGGACATTTACCGGGTGATGTAAATGAAAAGATGGAAATATTTCAGCAACCATATGTTCAGATTTGTGACACATTATTTGGTCGTAAAGATGCATATCAAAGATTAAGTGAACAAGGTTACATTGAATTTATTTCTACATCTTTTATTCGTGGTATGAGTTTTGATGATGCAATCATTATTGTAGATGAAATGCAGAATCTTAACTTTGAAGAAATTGATACAGTAATGACCCGTGTAGGTTATCGTTCCAAAATTATTTGGTGTGGTGATTATAGACAAACTGATTTGAATAAACGTAAAAATGATATGACTGGTATTCTTAAATTCTTTGATATTGCTATACACATGGGTGCCTTCACTAGAATTGAATTTACTGCCGAAGATATTGTTAGGAGCAGTCTTGTGAAGGACTACATATTAGCTAAGATGAGATATGAGGATAACGAAAAATAATAATGTTTAACTATTGCCCACCAATTCAACTGCCAGATATAAAATCAACAACCTTTCCTGATGGGAAAAGGTACTATACACTCCCTGATGGTACTCGTTTACCTTCTGTTACAACTGTAATTGGTGCTCAGAAGAAACAGTCGATCATGGAATGGCGTCAACGGGTTGGTGAGGCAAAAGCTAATGAAATCTCCCGTAAAGCAACAGGCCGTGGCACCAATGTTCATACAATCTGTGAGAATTATCTAAATAATAAATCAGATTTTATGAAAGGTATCATGCCTGATGCTGTAGAGTTCTTTCTAAGTATCAAACCATATCTTAATAAAATCAATAACATACACTATCAAGAAGCTGCACTTTGGTCAACTAAATTACAAATGGCAGGTCGTGTGGATTGTATTGGTGAATATGAAGGTGAACTATCCGTTATTGATTTTAAAACTGCAAGTCGAACGAAAACCAGAGATCAAATCTTAGATTACTTTTGGCAAACTACCGCATACGCTTTGATGTATGGGGAATTGGTAGGTGTTCCTATAAATAAATTGGTTATTATTATGGCGGTAGAAGATAAAGAACCTTTAATCTTCATTGAAAAGACTGAGGATCATATTCAAGGTCTGGTAGATGCTATTAAATTTTATAGAGAACAGGCTTGACATTGTATGTTTTTATAGTGTATAATGTAAGTTATGGTTGTATGAAGTAAAGAGAAAAGTGTTGATTTTGGAATTATTATGAATTTAAATAAAAAACAAATTATAGATGAAAAAGGTCAAATCAGAACAACCAATTTTTGGAATATTGAAATAGATTATAATAATATTACAGAATTAGAAGAACTAAGAAAAATTATAAGTGGACAGATTCAAAGTATAAAAAGTAAATTTAATGGATTGAAAAACTTAAAAAAAGAAAGATTTGAATCTTGTATAGACATTTACAATACTGACATTTCTCATCTTTATTCTGAAATAAAATTAGACGAAAAACCAATCTACTATGTTTATGCACACTGTATGTCAAATAAAATTGCAGCGAAAAAAGATGGAATAACTACGTGGGCTGCAACTATAGGATTTACTCACATACCATTCTATATTGGAAAAGGTACAGGTAGAAGAGCATTTGATTTAAATCGTAACGAAACTCACAAAAAAGTTAGAGAAAAATTAAAAATTTTTGATAAAAATATAGAAGTTAAAATAATAAAAGAAAATTTAACTGAAATGGAAGCATTATGTTTAGAATCAAAATTTATTGATATTTTTGGTTTGATGGGTAAAAGTGGTAGACTGGTAAATTTAGATGAAGGTTTAAAATCTAAAGAAAGACAGATGTTATACCGAGATAGTTTAATTAAATTAAATAGTTTTTATGAGAATTCGTTGAAGGTATAGTAGTGACGGACAGGACGGGAGGTGACTGCTCCCCAGGTCCACCATAAAGTATATTGACCCGATAAGACACTCTAAAGTCTGAACTGGGAAAACTGTATATTAATATACTTTATAATGGGCCTGAATAATGTCGAATCGACTGACGGAACAATGATACTGGAGAATCGTGAAGCACTCACGTAAAATAGCGCAAAAAACGTAAATGCAAATGACGAAAGTTTTGCTTTAGCAGCCTAAACACTGCTTAGGGTATTCGGTTGGTTTCCCTCGTAACAGAATTAACCAACCATTTCACACACAGCAGTTATACACACTAAGGAGAAGTAAAATGAGTTTAAATCCATATGAAGTACGTTTAGAAGTTTTGAAGATGGCCGCAGGAATGCTTAATGATGAATATTATGGTAAACGACAGGTAATTGATGAAAATTTTCATACACAGGTTGCCACCGCTAGGGAAAATAATACTACACCACCAGATCATCCTGGATTTCCCGATTTTCCAACAGAAGAAAAGATTCTAGAAAAAGCAAACAAACTTTATAAGTTTATTTCAGAATCGAAGTAATGCAATAGGTTCGATGGGTTCCATAATACCCATCACCTTATTAACAACAGGATATATAATGCCTAGTCGTGAAGAAATTAAAGATTTTAGTTTGATGATTGAACATCTTTCTATAGAGAAAAAAATGGGACTGATGGATGCAATCTGTCATTATTGTAAAGAAAGTGGGTTGGAAGTTGAAGTATCCGCCACTCTCATTTCACCCGTATTGAAATCTAAAATCCGTGAAGAAGCAGAATCACTTAACCTAATTAAAAAGACTAGCAAGTTACCAATATGACAGAAAATACTGGCTTCTCTGCGTTTGCCATGTATAATTCTTTTAAGTTACATTTCACTTCCACATCCTATGATTATTTTAAGTATCATGGGAAAACAAATGTAACCAAAGAGAATTTCATGCGCCGCAAGGACCGATATTCTTTCTATAAGTTATCAAGAAAATATTCTATAGATGAATTGAAAGAGTATTTGGTTGCAAACTTTGTTTATGGTACTAGTACATGGGTGGGAGACTTACTGACACCAGAAGGTGAAGATGCACATAAGAAGTGGCAGAAGATTCACCAGTCGTTATCCTATACGTTTGAGAATGATATGGACTATCTATTGGACAAGTATGGTATAAAATCTGAAGAAATCTTTAGAGTGGATCGTGGACAACATCCAGCATTATTGAAAGAGGTTATGTCTGGTTCAGTCAAGATAGAAACATTGGTAATACTAAATGATCTTACCAATTTTGTTGAAGGTCATTGGCAACCAAGGATAGAAGATAATATTATTTGGCCCAACTGGTATCTCAAGATTAAGAAATATACTCCGTTTGTTACCTTTGATAAAACTAAGTTTAAAAGTATATTGAAAGAAAAGATACAGGAATATATGGTATAAATAAGTGATAATAATAACTTTGGTGTAATTATGAAATCAATACAAGAACAAATTTACAGATCACGAGCTGGTTTGGCTGAATCTAGAAAAGATACGGACGAAAAGATTTTGCGTTTATTTACGTTTGGTCACAAGTCACATGAAATTGCTAAAAAATTAAATATTGACCACGATGATGTAAAAGATTATATTCAAAATAGAATGCCTAAATCACAAGACAATAGTAGTCGTGGTTATAGTTCTGGTCGTACAGTTGGTCATGGCATGAATTAAGTTTTGGTAAACAAGTCTTTCGGGGCTTGCTTTCTAGTAGTACCTGTAGTATAATATATACTGTAGTTGATTATGAATTAAGTGAAATACTCCGTTAAATACTCCGTCTATACGAAAGGAAATAAATTATGTCATTCGCAAATCTCAAACGCCAATCAGGCAACCTTGACAAACTCTCAAAAGCAATCGAAGCACTCAATGCCTCCTCATCCGAAGGTGCATCAGATAAAGAATTATTCTGGCGTCCCGAAGTTGATAAAGTTGGCAATGGTTATGCAGAGATTCGTTTTCTCCCCGCACCAGAAGTTGATGGTGAGGATTCTCTGCCTTGGGTCAAACTGTTCTCTCATGGTTTCCAAGGTCCAGGTGGTTGGTTAATTGATAACTGTCTCACAACCAATAACAAACAATGTCCTGTTTGTGAGTACAATTCTACATTATGGAACTCAGGCATCGAAGCCAACAAAGATGTGGTTCGTAAACAAAAACGTAAGTTGAATTACATTGCTAACGTGTATATCGTTTCTGATCCAAAACATCCAGAGAATGAAGGTCAAGTTAAACTGTTCAAGTTTGGTAAGAAAATCTTTGATAAGATTACTGAAGCCATGAATCCTGCATTTGAAGATGAAAAGGCAATCAACCCATTTGATTTATGGGAAGGTGCAAACTTCAAGTTGAAGATTCGTAAAGTTGAAGGTTATCAGAACTATGATAAATCTGAATTTACATCACAAACTGCGTTATCTGATGATGATGCAAAACTAGAGAAAATCTGGAAAATGGGCAACTCATTGAAATCAATGACTGCTGACAAAGAATTTAAATCTTATGATGACCTCAAAGGTCGTTTAGATAAAGTTCTTGGTCTGAACGGTGAAGCACCACGTACTACTGTGGAACAAGCTAGAGCATCTGCACCAGCATCACGTCCAGTTGCTCAGGATTCACCAATGCCTGCTGCTTCTGATGATGACGATCTAAGTTATTTTAGTAAGTTAGCTGAACAAGACTAAATCTAAATAACTGCAACACGGCCCACCCCTCTACCGAAAGGCACGGGTGGGTTTTCTTTTATACCGTGCGATAATTAGCAAATTGAAGTTTTCTCATTGTTATGTCAGCAGTTCTTATTGCTGTAAGAACTTCAATACCTATATCTCCACCACCATTATTAATAATGTTTGTGACAGGACTATTCACTAAAGCAGTGAGTCCCATAGCCTTTTGAAATTCACTTTCATCATACTGTCCAAGTTTTAACGAAGATTCAGTTGAATCTATTGGTTCAGGTACAGGCGGTGCCTCTATAGGTGTGTTTTTATTATTCGAATCCATAGGTTTTGTATCAACACCTGTTGCGGAAGATGTATCTTCTTTTAGAAAACCCTTGTTTTTTACCGTATCAATCCACATTTTTTTAAAAACGGGATCTTCCAAATGTCGAATTGATATCGGATCTTTTCCTAATTTATCCCGTTCTTCATTATATAAATTATAAGCTTCTTCTTCTGCCGCATTTAATGGACTTTTATATTCAGTTTTTGGTACAGGTGTAGCTGTACTATTGTCTGTTTTTGGTTGAACAACCGGAGATACACCAGTTTGCGTAGGTGTAACTGGTGCAGTTGAACTTGTATCTTTTGGTGTTGGTGTAACTGGTGCATTTGAACTTGTATCTTTTGGTGTAACAGTTGTAACTTTTACTGAAGAACCTGCTTCTGCTTTTATCAATTCATCTATATCATCAGGTAATGTTCCGTCACCTAATTTTGAAGGAGTTAACAAAGCCGTTAGTGCGAATGTCACAGGATTTTTTGCAAGTACATTTCGAGCTTGAGCTAAATATTCCAATAGTTTTTTTATATCATCTTTAAGTTGTCCTTGTTTTGGTTTATCAATTTCGTCAGGTGTTAAATCCGGTGGTAGTGGTTGTCCTGGTTTATCTCCTGGCTTTTGACCTGTTGGTTTTGGTTTATCTTTATCAATTTCGTCAGGTGTTAAATCGTCAAATAAACCACCCATACCTAAACCAGCACCTATGCCGCCGGCCGAAGTTTTTGAAACTTTTTCTGCGGTTGGTTTTGTTTGTTCTTTTTTACCACCAAGTTTTCCTAACAAATCATCTAAGAATTTTTGTTTTTCTAATTCTCTTTCTTTTTTGAAGTTATTTTGTAACTCAAATCTCTTTTTTTCTTCTTCAGCTTGGCGAAATTTAAGATTGTAAAGTTTGGCTAACACATCAGCAATCGAATCACCTTTGGCAACACTTGTTGATCTACCAGGAGAAACTTTACTATGTAATACATCCTTTTTTACTCTCTTTCTTTTGCCTGTAGGTTCACTTTGTTTGAAATAAGGTTCTAGTCGTTCAGTAGTTTCTTCTGATACATTTAGATTTTGTGTACTTGGTCTAATACCCGTAAAATAAGAAATATCTTCTGTACTACGACCAGTAGCACGACCAAATATGGTTGCACCAAGATTTCCACCTAATGCTTTTGCAATATTAAGTGAGTCGAAATTCTTTTTGAAATCGAATTTTTCTCTGATACCTGTTAGTGTGGCTTTTGTTTTGTCTGATATTGAACCTTTTATAGATTTGCCGAGACTTTCACCAGAAATCATCTTCTGTGCAATTAAACGTGTTAGTCCAGTTCGTCTTACATCTTCAGCTTCAGCATATTCCCGATCTTTCTTTCTATATTCAACAGAACGACCGGTGCCTTTGATAGGTTCTTCTTCTTCTTCTTTAACTTTTTTAACAGATTCTTTTTTAAACTTTTTAATAGCTTCTGTTTTAGCCTTTTTAGCAGCTTCTTCTTTAGCTTTCTTTTCAGTATCTTCTTCGTAAACATCCGGTGATTCAGGTATTGTATCACCTAATGGTGGTTTACCTAATAATACTGATTGATTTTTACTGGCTGCACGACCTAGTCCACCTTTTGTGCCCAAAACAAACCAGTATCCTTTGCCTTTGAAAGCATTAGGATCCCATGCGTAAACTTCATCTTTTAATTTTTTCGTTATCATTTTACTATCCTACTGATCGTGTTATATGTGGACCTACAAAACCAGCAACCATAGGATAATCCTGTACATTAGGAGCAATTAACGTTCTGGGTTTAGATACACTACCTGTCGTAGTTGTTTTTGGATTATTTGTTGCAATAAAATTACCTTGATTTCGTAAATTTTGATTCTCTGTTGAAATTGAAGATATTTTTTCTCCAGTAGTTTGTGCAGTTTCTTGAGCTGGAACTTGACCAACAGGATTAACTTGTGATAATGCATTGGTTAACGGATCAACTGGTTTACCTTGTTGTAATATTTCATAATGCAGATGTGGACCTGTACTAGATCCTGTTGAACCCACACCACCAAGTTTTTGTCCTTCTGTTACTTCATCGCCGACTTTAACATCTATTGATGATAGGTGAGCATATTTTGTTATGACACCGTTGCCATGGTCAACAACAACCAAATTGCCGTATCCTTGTTTCTTATCTGCTCCTGGTTGTAGGCCTGCAACAACAACTCGACCTGATTTAGTTGAGTTAACTGGTGTTCCAGGAGTTGCTGGTATATCAATACCCGTATGATCAGATTCTTTCCCTGAAAATGGGTCTTTTCTTCGACCAAATCCACTAGAAACGTTAGTGGCTGATGGTGGTTGTACATATTCAGATGCTGTTTTTTCTCTCAAGTCTATACGATTAACAATGCCTTGTTTATTTTTTGGGTTTGTTTTTAAATAACTTGAAAATGCTGTATCAATATTAGCTCTATCATATTCTGAAACTTTTTTAATAAAATCGTCAGAGGTTGAAGCTGATGCTGCTGCTTTTAGTGCATTAGATTCATCGTGTTTACCATATTGATTTCTTCTGTCTGACATATACAGTAAAACTTTTTCATCCGTTGCCAATTTTTCAGGTAACACTTTCAATAAATCAGATTTTAAAGGTGATTGTATGTATTTGTTATACCATGCAAGTTGAGCCTGTAACATTTCTTGTGGTTTTTCTTTCGCCACTTTCTTCCATTCTGCATCAAATTCTTTTGATGCAATAGTTTCTTTAAAATTAAATTGTGGATTATCTTTTATAAAAAGTCCAACAGACGATTTATCACCGCCACCCGAATTCAAACCAAGTATACCATAAGAAGAAACTCCCGGTTTTGGATCATTTGGTACAACTTGGCCAACTCCTTCTATTGCTCGATCAGGAGATAATCCAGTTTCACCTTTGATCGTCAAAGCCGCTGCTGCTGATATACCAGTATTTGTGTTGTTCGATAATGAACCATTTGGTTGTCTAGTTGCAGTTGGGTTTTGTGTATTTGATGTAGTTGGTGTATCTTTTTTGTCACCAAAAGTGTTTTCTAACCATTTCTTTTGTTGTTCAAGAATATTATCTAGCTTTAATCCCACCATTTTTTCCGTATCACCAAGCAATTTATCAAATATTTCATATCCAACTACACCAGCCATTGAACCGCCAATTAATTTGGCCATTACGCCAGCTTTGCCTTTTCCTAATCCTGTTGGAAGTTTGAAAGATCCAATTCCATCAAAATCACCTCCGCCACCAGAGTCTTGTATAGTTTCTTCTTTTGGTTTTTCTTCTTTTTTAGTATCTAATTTTTTTAGTATTTCTTTATACTTTCTTTTTTCTTCAAGATCAGATTCTTTTTCAAAA
>Ga0209500_10000023_pt1 | contig 154266 bp, 127 predicted proteins | sample S_140212_EF_Meta_FD_187323 | JGI IMG/M metagenome (GOLD analysis project Ga0209500, IMG submission 187323) | Freshwater microbial communities from Lake Simoncouche, Canada to study carbon cycling - S_140212_EF_MetaG (SPAdes) (version 2) | ecosystem: Environmental > Aquatic > Freshwater > Lake...
GTCCACTGACATAGCTTGCCAGGTGACACGATAGACCTCAGGGGCAAGCAGTGGTAAAGGTAAAGTGATGGTTTCACCAAAAGCTGTAGATTGACCAATACTGTTGCGCGGCAAGCGTAAATCGATACGAACACCCGCAGCATTTTCAAGGTGAATGTTAGTAAGGGTGACCTGGCCCATAAAACTAAAGACCAATTGGGTAGGGGCCTGGGCTAAAACAGCATCATGATCGGGAATGGTAACGGCCATGCCAGTATGTGCACCCAGCTGCGCCGACCACAAGCACAGCACTACAAGCAGTAATCTACACATTAGGATATGAGTTCCAATTAGGTTCTTTATTTAACTATTGGAATCTGACTCCAATCAAGTTGTCATTCAAGCAGTTATTCAAGTAGTTCCCGGAAAATTTTATGAACACCACAAGCAAGAAAGTCGGATTTATTTCTCTGGGTTGTCCCAAGGCCCTGGTCGATTCAGAACGTATTCTGACTCAGTTACGTATAGAAGGTTATGACATTGTAAACACTTACGAAAATGCCGATGTTGTAGTGGTTAACACGTGCGGTTTTATCGACAGTGCCAAGCGTGAATCACTGGAGACCATTGGTGAGGCTATTAATAAAAATGGCAAAGTGATTGTGACTGGCTGCATGGGCAAAAATGCAGAAGACATTCGTTCGGTGCATCCGCAAGTTTTAAGTGTGACCGGGCCACATGCTTACGAAGCAGTTGTTAATGCCGTGCATGACGTGATTCCACAACCGCAAAATCACGACCCTTTCATAGATCTAGTGCCTCCACAGGGCATCAAGCTTACCCCCCGCCATTATGCTTACCTGAAAATTTCCGAAGGCTGTAATCACCGTTGTTCGTTCTGCATTATTCCTTCTATGCGCGGTGATTTGGTCAGCCGTCCGGTGGGTGAAGTAATGGATGAGGCTGAACGTTTGGTGGCTGCTGGTGTTAAAGAGTTATTGGTTATTTCACAAGACACCAGTGCTTACGGTGTAGACACTCGTTATAAAACAGGTTTCTGGCAGGGCAGTCCGATCAAAGCCAACATGCAAGGACTGTGTGAAGCACTAGCGCACTTGGGAGTATGGGTACGCCTGCATTATGTCTATCCCTATCCGCATGTAGACAATGTAATTCCGCTGATGGCCGATGGTTTGATCTTGCCCTATCTCGATATTCCGTTTCAGCATGCAAATTCCAGAATCTTGAAATTGATGAAACGTCCGGCTGCAACCGAAAACAACTTAGAGCGTATCAAATCCTGGCGTGACCAGTGCCCGGAACTGACCATCCGCAGCACCTTTATTGTGGGTTTTCCCGGAGAGACCGATCAGGAGTTCGACGAACTGTTGAATTTTCTGCAAGAAGCCCAGCTAGATCGTGTGGGTTGTTTCAAATATTCGCCGGTGGCTGGTGCCAAAGCTAACGATTTGCCTGATCACATCGGGGAAACACTTAAGCAGGAACGTTATGACCGTTTCATGGAAGTTCAACAAGTTATCAGTGCGGCTCGTTTGCAGGCGAAAGTCGGGCAGAAAATTGATGTGTTGATCGATGAAATTGATGAAGATCAAGCTATTGGTCGCAGCATGGCGGATGCCCCGGACATTGATGGTCAGGTATTTCTAGCCCATCCGGAAGGGCTGGAAGTGGGGGACATCGTTACCGTAAAAGTTCTCGAAGCTGACGAATACGATTTATTTGCCTGAAAAAATTACAAATTTTCGTAAACAACCGCCTGTTTACTCATCGCTAGGCGTGCACAGGTAGTAAGGCTGTGCGCGCGTAAACCCAAGTCAGGTCACTGCCCCGACTCCGACTATCTGTAAACCTCTCACACTAATTTATACCTAAAGACCTCATCAGCAATGACATAACGCTTCTGTTTTTATTCTTAAATGATAATAATTATCATTTGTATTACCATACGCGTTAGTGTTAGGAGTGAGTGCCAGTATGTTGCGAAAAATTGTCTTTTGGTTACACCTTAGTTGTGGATTATTGGCCGGCACTGTGGTTTTTACCATGTCACTGACTGGTGTGCTGCTGATGTACGAAAGGCAGATCAATGCTTGGGTGCATTCTAGTCACTATGTATCGGCGGCAGAAAATACCCAGCGCTTGCAATTGGAACAGTTACTGTCGATCCAACAGATAGCCCAGCCAAATCAGCAAGCTACTGTTATGGTTATCACCAATCACCCTGGCGCGCCGGTTAGTTTTATGGCTGGACGCAGACAAGTGCTTAATCTCAATCCCTTTAGCGGGGAAACAATGCAAATTGCCTCTCCAGCATTGGACCAATTCTTCAATATAGTTACCGGTTTGCACCGCTGGTTTAATGTACAGGGCGAAAACCGCGCTCTTGCCCGCGAAATTACCGGTGTGAGTAATGTGATTTTTTTGTTTCTGCTGGTGAGTGGTCTTTATCTATGGTTACCAGTAGTGTGGATGTGGGTGCTGTTTAAAGTCCGTTTATTTTTTAAAACACCTTATTCAAACAGCAAAACCCGTGATTTCCACTGGCATCATATATTCGGGTTTTGGGCGGCCTTACCCTTATTGGTGGTGGTGTATACCGGCACTGTTATTTCCTACCCTTGGGCCGCTAATTTAATGTACTTAGCTTTTGGTGTTGAAATTCCTGCACCGATTGGTGCCCCCGGTAATGCCGCTGTACCTGGCCAAGGTGGAAATCAGCAGGGACAACAACAGCCTCTCAAAGCCAATGTTGGTGTAGTTGAAACGGCTGTTACAACTTATCTGTCACTCGACAGTCTTTTAGCACAAGTACAAATCGTAACTGGTACGCATTGGAATCGGTTTAATATCACTCTGCCAACTGCACAGCAGCTAACCGTGCAAGTTGAAGTTGATCTTGGTAATGGAGCGCAAGCCCATAAACGTCACACCCTTTCGCTGGCCCGCGACAGTGGTAAAGTACTAGGCATAACGGGTTTCAGTGATATTAACCAAGCCCAGCGCCTGCGCGGTATTGCACGTTTTCTTCACACCGGTGAATTGCTAGGTTTCTGGGGCCAGACCATCGCCGGGTTGGTTTCCTTTGCCGCTTTATTTATGGTGTGGACCGGGTTTGCTTTGTCCTGGCGCCGTTTGATTCAGCCGCTATTTCGTCAAGCTGGTTGAAAAGTCGAAAAGTCGACTCTGACACCACTTTTATACTCTTGATCTTCGCCTGATTCGGTAGCCATACGGTTGACTATTTGTATGGGCTTGCGCAGTATCGACCACTTTCTTTCATTCCTAGTTCACACTCAAAAAAGAGGCAGCAGATGTCCCTGTGCAGATTTCAGCAATACTTATTGGTAGCAGGTGTATTATTTTTAGCAAATGGTGGTGCTCAGGCTCAGATTTCAACGCGCGATAATATTTACATCAGTGCGCAAGCCGCCGCCGGTGCCAATTTGTATGTGCGTTCATGCATCGAATGTCATGGTGCAACTCTGCGAGGCGGTGAAGCTGGGCCTGCTCTGGTAGGTCCGGGTTTTTGGAGTAAATGGGAAGGGCAATCACTGGCTGCCCTGTTCCAGATAACCGCGAGCACTATGCCGGTCAATAATCCCAACGGATTTTCGGCACCTGAATATGCTGCTGTAGTGGCATTTATGTTGCAACAAAACGGTTTGCCTGCTGGCACAACAGCGCTGTCAAGTGAGGCGTCACAGCTGGTTGCTATTACCCTGCAACAATCACTAGAACCGGTACGCGTGGCGTCGGTAGTCAACGGTGCTAGCCTTGCGCAACGTGTAGTAAATGCCGAATGGCTCAGTTATCACGGTGACACCAACTCAACTCATTATTCCGCGCTCGATTACATCAACAAAGATAATGTGCAGAATTTGGAAATAGCTTGGCGTTGGTACGCTGCTAACCATGGACCACAACCCGAATTCAACTACGAAGCTACACCTCTGATGGTTGATGGAGTGCTCTACACCACGGCCGGTCGGCGGCGTGATGTGGTGGCGATCGATCCAGTAACAGGTGAAACCCTGTGGATGTATCGTCTGGATGAAGGCAGCCGCCGTGGACCACGGGTTAATTCCGGACGTGGACTTTCAGTTTGGCGCGAAGACGGTGTTACGCGCTTGATTGCGATTACTCCCGGCTATCAGATGATGGCAATTGATCCGGCAACTGGTCGGCCTGATCCGGCTTTTGGTAACAATGGTTTAGTGGATTTACGAGTCGATCTTGATGAACGATTTGAAGTGAATTTGGATACTGCTGCGGTGGGTTCTACTTCACCACCCATGATCGTAGGTGATGTGGTGGTAGTGGGTGCGACTTTCCCTTCGGGGGGATCACCTGCAACTAAAGGCGGACCTGCCGGTAACATTCGTGGCTTTAATGTCCGTACGGGTGAGATGTTGTGGATTTTTCATACCATCCCACAAGCCGGAGAATTTGGTACCGAAACTTGGCGCAACAACAGTTGGCAATACACTGGTGCTGCTGGTTCGTGGTCGACTATGTCCGCTGATCTGGAGCGGGGCATAGTATATGTTCCGATAGAAGCTGCCACAGGAGATATGTATGGCGGTCATCGTCCGGGTGACAATTTATTTTCGCAAAGTCTAATTGCTCTTGACGCTAAAACCGGAAAGCGACTCTGGCATTTCCAATTGGTGCATCATGATGTTTGGGATTACGATCCCCCCACTGGTCCCGTGCTGGCAGATCTTGTAGTGGACGGCGTAACCATTCCTGCGGCTATTCAAGTAACCAAACAAGGCATGATTTACACGTTTAATCGGGTTACCGGTGAGCCGGTGTGGCCTATCGTGGAACAACCAGTTCCGCAAAATGCAGTACCCGGTGAACAGCTTTCACTTACCCAGCCCATTCCGAGCAAACCAGCTCCGTTTGAGCGTTTGGGTATTACTGAAGATGACCTGATTGACTATACGCCAGAATTACGTGCCGAAGCGTTACGTATTCTTGAAGGTTTTACGTGGGGACCTTTGTTTACGCCACCTTCCATTGTGGATGAGAACAACGGTGGCACTATTTTTATGCCGGGTTTTGGTGGTGGTGCTAACTGGCAGGGTGTGGCTTTTGATCCGGAAACCAACATGCTTTATATCCCTTCTACTTCACACCCTATGAAAGTCGGGCTTGGCAAAGATCCGGACAATAAAGAATTTGATTACGCGATGACTTCACGCGGCATCACGATGGACGGTCCGTTTGGCTTGCCGCTAATCAAACCACCTTATGGCCGCATCACTGCCATCGATATGAATGCTGGCGAACATGTATGGATGATGGCCAATGCCGCCACACCGGATGTGATCAAGAATAACGAACATTTGCAGGGTGTGGAGATCCCGGCTCGTACAGGTCATGGTGATCGAGGTGCCTTACTGCTCACCAAATCTTTGCTGTTTGCAGGGGAAGGAGCTGGGCTCTATGGTGGTCAGACTGGTGGTGGCCGTATGTTCCGCGCTCACGACAAGGCGACTGGTGAAATTTTGAGCGAGATCGAGTTGCCCGCCAAGCAAACCGGTTTGCCCATGACTTACGCGCTGGATGGTGTGCAATATATCGTGGTTCCTATTGGTGATGCAGGCCATCCGGGTGAGTTGGTGGCATTGCGGGTCAAGCAGTAATAAACAAATAATATAAAAAATTTTTTGATTATGAGTGCGGCACGAGCGCCACACTCGTAACGAAATATTTTTAGATGAAATTTAACTAAAAGAGCACGTTTTGCTGGGTTGTCCGTGGTAAATTTTTTTAGTGAAGTGGTGTACCATCAGCCACCCTTAGCCACGCCATAATCAAGACCACAATCTTTGCTAAGTAAGATCAATTACAGAAATTTACTCAATAAACAATTTTCCAACAATAGGAGTTACAAATGAAAAAAGTTCTTACCATTGTGCTGGCATTATTAAGCATGGCAGTTTCTGTAAACCAAGCAACAGCTGCTGAAGGATTTGTTCTGCCCAATATGCAAGTGCGCAGCACATCTTTTGAAGACGGCGGTGTAATTCCGTTGAAATTCACGTCTCACGGCGACAATATCCAACCCCAGTTCAGTATCACCGGTGCGCCTGCAACCACCGTTAGCTACGCAGTAGTTTTGCACGATATCGAAGTTGCACTTGGTGGCAACACAGATGACGTGACACATTGGGTTGCCTGGAATATTTCATCACCAGAAATTGCTGAAGGTGCTCTGCCTGCAGGCAGCGTAAACGGCAACAACATTCGTGGCATGCCGGGTTACATGGGTTCCGGCGCACCGTTGGCTGATCGTTTTCACCACTATGTATTCGAATTTTATGCCTTGAGTGCAAATCTTGATCTGGTAGAAGGCGCAAGCCGTGCCGATCTGATGGCCGCTATGCAAGGCAAAGTAGTTGCTAAAGCTGCTTATGTTGGTCGCTACGCAAAAGCCATTCCTTGATTAACTGAGCTTGTAGTATTGTTCAGGAAAGAAGTGCTCTTTGTTTAAACTTAGAGTAAAGGTTGGTTTACGAAAGGGCGATTTATATCGCCCTTTTTATTAAAGTGAAATCATAAAGGAGAAAACTATGATGGTGAAATCTACTAATCTGAAAGCTATGAATCTAAAAGCTACCAATCACAAAAGCAGGCTCATTCCACAGCTTTTTATTGGTAGTTCCATTCTGCTTGCTGCCAGTGTTTTTGCGCATCACAGTTTTGCGCCACATTTTGATGCTAGCAAGCCCGTGCACATAACCGGTGTGGTTACGGAATTTGAAGAGCGTAATCCCCACGCTTATTTACATATTCGCGCCGAAAACGCCGATGGCCTTACGCAAGAATGGGAATGTGAAAGTCATGGTGTTACTCAGTTAACCCGTAACGGTATTTCTCCAGACATGTTGGCTGTAGGCTCTACAGTACAAATAGACGGCTCTCAGCATCGACGTGATCCTTTGCAATGTTTCTTCGATACTTTACATCTGGCTGATGGGCGCGTGTTGAGTGTTAACGGCCCTGCTGGTCAAAGAGCCGACGCACCCCAAGTGGCGCAACGTTCTTCCATGTTTGGTGTTTGGTTGTTGGCTCCTGCTGGCGCTGTCAATCTGACTGCTCCTGCAGGTAGGGCTACCAGTGGCCCGCAGTTCATGATGGATTTCACTACTGATGCGGCCAAGGCGGAAATCGCTAAATACAATCCCTTTGTTGATGATCCTACTTATCGCTGCGAACCTGTGGCAATTCGTCGTGCTTGGGGCGCCCCAGGCACACCCATGGCGCTACGTCAGTCCGGTGCTGACATCATCATTCAACACGAATGGATGGATGTTGAGCGCGTTGTGCATATGAACCAAACGGCTGCACCTGCAGGCACACCCGAATCCATACTGGGTTATTCCCGTGGCCGTATGGATGGAGATGTATTGATTGTGGAAACTGATCATTACAATCAAGGTGTGTTGAATCAGTTTGTAGAAGTAAAAGATCAACCTATGCGTGCGCTGTTACATTCAAATGAGTTGCGTACGGTAGAGCGTATCAGTTTTGATACGCCATCCAACCGTATCAAGCTCAGCGTAGAAATGTCTGATCCAAAATATTTCACGCAGGACTTTCCGGTAGCACAGTCAGAATATGCAGCTTCTGACATGGAAATTAAACCGTTTGGATGTATTCCTGAGCTGCTTAAATAAGCAGGGTAAGCTAGGTACAGTAGTTGTTCTGCCGCCCGGCAGAACAACATTTTTATAATCCACAGGTTAATATAAGTCAGCTAATGACACTTCTTAATACCAATATACTGTTGTTTCTTGCCTGTATTGCGCTTGCTACAGGTTTTATTAAAGCCGGCATGCCTTCCTTGGGAGCTTTATTGTCGGCAATGGTCGCCTTGGTGTTTCCACCCCGTGACGCACTTGGCATTACCTTAGTTTTTTTATTGATAGGGGATACTGTTGCAGTATGGCTCTACTGGCGGTTGGCACACTGGCCTGAATTGAAGAAGATGTTTGTGCCAGTGGTAATAGGAATTGGGGCTGGAGCGTTTGTTCTCAACAATCTCGACAATGCCAGGCTGGGTCTGGTTATTGGGGTGATGGTGTTACTGCTTGTGATGATGGAACCTATTCGACCCCAACTAACCAAACTGGCACTGGCACACCCGCGCAGTGCGCGTAATACAACGGGCGCACTCGCTGGACTTGCCACTACCATTGGAAATGCTGCAGGACCGTTTCTGTCCATCTATTTTCTGGTGTTGAATCTCGATAAGCGCGCTTTCATCGGGACAGGCAGCATTTTTTTCATGTTTGTTAATCTTTCCAAACTACCTGTTTTTTACTCCCAAGATATTTTTCAAGCTCAGTACTTGGGGTCGATCGTTTTGACAGCGCCTCTGGTTTATGTAGGTGCGCTTGCAGGTAAACAGTTTCTGGAATGGATTTCGCAGCTCTGGTTCAACCGTGTAGTGCTGTTTTTTACTGCATTGGCAGGGGTTTGGCTGATAGTCAGTTATTTACGAACGACTTAGTCTTGCTCTATTAAAAAAACCAATTAAAAAACCCGCGTAACAATGCGCAGTTAAATAAATCGCACCCAACAAACTCTAGGTAACAATTAGAAATTATTTTTCCCTGCAGATGCCTACGCCCAGATCGCAAACCTGAGCGTAGAAAATGGTCTTGTAACTGTTGGGATCAGAGTCGCTTATTGAGCAACACACTCAAAACTGGCTGCCAGATTCAGATCACCTTCTCCGCGATAACGTGGCCATAGCGGATATTTACACACCGGGCGGGTGCGACCTGCAGTGTTGGTGTTGACATCAGTGGCAAGTAACTCACCGGGTGCCTGATCTTTCTCGACCCAATTCTCCAGAGCTTCCAAAGTTGACAGTCGGGCATTAAATACACCCGTTTGATGACCCATGCCAGGGATGGTGTAGAAGCTTACAAAGCTGTCCAGATTTTCTTGTCCGAAGCGGGTAAGTAAGCGGTTGTAATACTGGATCGAACTGTAAGGACTGATGTAGTCGTCAACAAGGCCATGGAAATAAATCAGTTTGCCACCTTTGGCTTGAAAGGGTTCCAGCGCAATGCTGTTAGCGCTCATCAGCAAGGTCAACTCATTGATGCGACCGGCATACTGGGCAGGATCGAAATCATTAATAACATCCAGTTTTATATTCTGGGCGATCGCTAGGCGGGTAGTCGCATCGCCAGGCGCAAACTGTAAGGCTTGCTGTGGGCGTTCTGCTCCCAAGTTGGGGAAACCACCATCAACAAAAGTAGAGCCTTCAAACGGTGTCCATTTTGGAAATACGGCATTGCCTTCTTCATCATTAAAAATCTTCATACCAGCATCGTAGGGAGTGTCGATGTTATTTAATGCTTGTAACTGAAAATCTGACAAACACTGTTCGCCACTGTCTTTACCATTGGCACAGCGCAAGGGATTTTCGGCAGTGGTCAGTTTGAATGATGCAGTGGCCCCAGTACAGGCGGCGACATTGCTGATAATGCCATCGGCAGCTCCGTCGAGGGGGTCACAAGCGGTATAAACAGCAGTTGTTAGGAATTCTACTTCACGTGGATTCAACCAGCTCTGACCGTCATTGGCTTGTAATGCTTTGGCAAGGTTAAGTGCCGATAAATGCAGCATCACAACATTGTGGGCTGGATATCCTGCTATTACTCCGTCGTAATCAGCAGGATAACGCTGTACTGCGTCAAAGCCTTCATGACCGCCTTGGGAGCCGCCGATAAAATAGTTGTACTGTGGTGCGGCTGAGTAATATTGCGACACTAGCCACATGGCAACATCGTGGGTTTTCTTGATTTGCAAACGGCCAAAGTTTTCCAGCGCTTCTGCATTCAAATAAAAGCTGCCATCAAAACCGCCAGCCGATTTGTGTCCAGAGTCACTGCCAAGCGTTACATAGCCACGGGCCAGTGGTGTTGCTTCAGTAGCTGGTTGTTTGGCATAAAACCCGAGGCCGCTTACTACATTGCCATTCAAGCCGCCACCACCAAATTGTATGGATTTTTGATTCCAGGTGCTGGGTAGGTTTACTTCAAAGTTGATATCAGGGGCGGTGTAAGTTGCTGGATGAATTGCGCCTAGCACTTTGCAGTATTCGCCATTGGGATTGTTTTCAGCAGTAGTAGCGATTAGCTCAGCACTGATGATAGTAGCGCCTGTAGTAGGCAAACCAATGTTGTTGGCTGCAATGGTTAAACCTGTCAGTTGCATACAGGCCTCAGCACCCACAGTTGCAACAGCAGTAACATTAGTTGGTGCTGTAGTGTTATCGGTACATGCTGATAGTGTCAGCAGGGTAGTGGTAACAACTGCAAACAAGGACAAACTTTGGTTCCTATTTAGAAGAGGGTGCATCTTTTTAACAGCTTGCTTGAGCATGGCTTACACTCCGATTTTTATTATGAGTTAACAAACACTGACTACCTTAGCAGGTTCAGATATCGCTTTCACTTATTTACAGGGTTGCTTTTAAACTTTGCCCTTAACAGAAGGTTAACCGTGATCAATTACGCTATAAGCTAGTATTTCTCCTGCAACTCTTCCCCTTTACAATATAGCCACTTTTACAATTGTCCGGATACCCTCATGTTGCGCTTGCTTGGTTTGCTTATTGCGTTGATTTTTCTAGCAAGTTGCGCTGTCAATCCAGTGACCGGAAAAAATGAATTGAGCCTAGTTTCTGAAGCACAAGAACGCAACATTGGGGCTGAACAATATTCGCCTTCGCAGCAAAGTCAGGGTGGGGAGTATCAGGTCGATCCCGAGCTTTCTGCCTATGTAAATACTGTAGGTCAGCGCCTTGCTGCCGTAAGCGACCGACCCCTCGATTACGAATTTGTCGTGCTTAATAATGGTGTGCCTAATGCGTGGGCCTTGCCTGGTGGCAAAATTGCAGTAAACCGGGGTTTGCTCTACGAATTAAACAGTGAAGCCGAACTGGCCGCAGTATTAGGTCATGAAGTAGTGCACGCAGCTGCCGGTCACGGTGCGCAGTCCATGACCCGAGGTACTTTGTTGCAAGGTGCTTTACTGGTGGGAAGTGTAGCGACGCTTAACAATGAATTTTCTGATTACATCGTGGGTGCTTCACAACTTGGTGCGCAACTTATCGGTCAGCGTTATGGACGTGATGCCGAAAGTGAATCCGATTACTACGGCATTCAATACATGCTCCGCGCCGGTTACGATCCTCATGCTGCTATCACCCTGCAACAAACTTTTGTACGTTTGTCCGAAGGCCAAAACTCAAGTTGGCTGGAAGGTATGTTTGCCAGTCACCCACCATCAACAGCTAGGGTAGAGGCCAATCAAGCGCTTGTGGACGAGCTGCAACCACAATTGGCGGGGCGCGATCTTGACATAGGTGCCGAGCGTTATCAGCAAGCAGTAGCACAACTTAAAACAAATAAACCTGCTTACGATCTGTTCGATGAGGCGGAGCTTGCTATTGCTGACAATGAGTTGGATCTTGCCTTGGGTAATGTCGAAGAAGCCATCACACTGGTGCCCACCGAAGCACGTTTTCATGGTTTACAAGGTGACATCAATGTCTATCAGAACAATTATAGTGCGGCCATCACTAGTTATGACGAGGCGCTCAGCTATGACAATAATTACTATGATTATTATCTTGGACGGGGAGTGGCACACGCGCGTTTAAACCAAAATAGTCTTGCTCGTGACGATTTGCAGCGCAGTGCCGACTTGTTGCCTACCGCCATTGCCCTAAACGAACTCGGCAAACTTTCCTTGCTCGATAATGATCGTGTCAGTGCAAAAAAATATTTTCAGGGTGCAGCAGGGGCGCAGGGACTGGTTGGGCAGGAAGCTCAAGCGGCCTTCATGCGGTTGGACGTTTATGATAATCCTGAAAACTATCTGCAAGCCCAGGTTTATACCGACGCTAATGGTCGTATTCTGGCTCGAATAAATAACAGAAGCAGTTTGCCCCTGAACTTAATCCGTGTGGATATTGCCGCTGTGATAAATGGTAACGTTGTGCGCCAGAGTCAGGTTATTTCTTCTTTGCAAGGTGGTACTTATATCGACATCAACTCCGGCTTGGTATTTCCCAAAGGCAGCAATCCTACGGCGGATATGATGAATGCAGAAGTGGTGAGTGCGCAGCCGTGAACCAAAATGCTCCTGCATCTATTGCAGGTCTGGCAGACGTAAAGCTTAGTGAGTTGAGTTATATCAGGTAGAAGTAAAGCTTTAGTCGACACACGTAAACCCATCCATGTGGCTCTCGTTCGCTTCTATGCGAACGAAGATCGTCGAAAGCTTTACCTCTACCTACTATGTTAGCCGTACCGTACGTCGGGCCTTAGGTGTGCTGCGTATTCGACTTTTGTTCCAAAAATCAAGCGAGCGCCTGTTGCTGTTGTACATACTCAACAAAACGTTGAAGTTCTTGCAGGGGTTGAAATCCGGAACATTGATACGCACCTGCAATAAAAGTGGGTACACCGGTTATCTGCATCTGCTGGGCACGATGCCAACTTTCTTCTACTGTTTTACGGAAGCTACGATTTTGCAGCACCGCAGTTGCAGCAGCCACATTCAGTTTCGCAGCAACCACTAGGTCGAGCAAAACCTCAGGTAAAGCCAGATTACGGTTGTGTACAAAATAGGCTCGGAATATAAGTTTGTGCAGGGCTGTTGAGTTCGTTTGGGTAGCTGCCCATAGCGCCAGTTCTTGTGCCAAAGTGCTGTTAAAAGTGTAATTTCGCTGGCCATGTTCTAACCCGAGCTCATCCATCAATATGTAGAGTCGTTGATGGATGGTATCCAGATTTGCACCCCGCAACAGTTCACTTAATAACAAACCCTCCTGTGGTGTATCGGGATGTAAAGGAAAAGCTGACCACTTTATCGTTAGTGGTATTGTCTCGGCGAGTTTTTCAACCACGGCACTGGCGAGATAACACCAAGGGCAAACAAAGTCAGAAAATATTTCAATTTCCAAGGGAGCATTGTTCAAGAGGTTAGTCCATTTTTAAGTTATGTATGACTATCGAAACCTACAGAAATTCTTACAAGGAGACCACTTTTTTATTTCATGAATTATTTCTAATGGCATAATCTGGCTGTAAGTTGCGATAGGTACTAATTTTAAAAAGTGATCCGACTTTGGTTTTGACCAAAATAAATAAAGGTCACTCTAATGCCCTGCAACTTTTATTCTACTAAGCAGTTGCCTTAAAGAGGTTGGAATGAACCACGTATATCCAAGTAAATTTGCTGCAGTGTTATTGGTGTTTGTACAGGGGCTGGTGTTGGCTGCCCAAGACAATACGCCGATTGAAGAAATTGAAATTACGGGACAGCGCTCTTTAGTGGGCTTGCGTCTGGCGATAACCGTTGCCGAGGATGGTATGTACCTGTTGTGGAACGAATTAAACGAAGATGATCTTTTTGATATTTATTGTGTGCGCGAAGCGCGTACTGGCGCCTTAATAAAGCAAAGACGTTGCGAACCAGGCTTCGTGACGGAAGCTACTTCAGTTAATGCGCGTGAGTTCTTCTCTCAGGCCTTTGGGAGTTCAGGCGGCGGCGTGATTACCCCGAACAATCCGCAAGCAGTAGTGGATTACTACACACCAATTTATCACCAAAAAATGAAAGATATGATTCTGAAAAACCCCCAAATGCTAGAGGCAGTTGTCAACCTTGAGAATTTGCGTTCAAAGCTGGACGAGCAAAAGTCAGCGTATTTCAGCAAGGAATAAAAGCTGATTTTTATTTTTTTTGTGTCGTCCTTTTGGATAAAGGACAACACATGCGCGTTAATGGTTTTATCGCCTTTCGTGTGAAAGGCGTCATACAATTTCTGCTTTGAATATCTTTAGATGGGCTGTGTGGCATAAGTCGCCAGATTGGTTTTCTGCTTATTCCTTAAATTCGTAGATTGTGAATGTTGTATCGTTCTTGCCTTCGAAATCCAGCACACATTTGCCCGCAGAAGCAGGCAGAGTCCAGTCCACATCCGGCTGGTATTCAAGCTCTAGATTACGATGTTCACAACGTACATTGATCTTGTTCAGTTTTCCAACAACGTCAGCAACGGTAAACATGCGGTGTGCCGGCTCGTAGCTCCATTGTTTGTCTCTGATCTTGGCCAGTAAGGGGAGGGGATCAGTTGAATCGATTTGCTGCCTAGCTGTCGTGACGAACTCAAGCAGTTTGTCGTCGGCAGGAATGTCAAAATTTGCTTCCAGTTTTTCCCAAGTCCGTACCACTACTGCCTGTTGCCTTACAGAAGTTGCCAATATTAGTTGTTGCCGTAATGCACTCTGTAGCAAATCTGGTGTCAGTATGTACTCTGTCACTCCTTCGGCATTAACGCTACTTTGTGTGGCGAGTGTGATCGCCTCGAGTGCAGCGAAAGGGTCGCCCAGTTTCATTTCAAAAGTCGATAACATTTGATTAGTTACTGCGTAATCAAGCGCCGTATGTACGTGCTGCCTTAACATGCTCCGGATAGTTTTTTTACCATCTTCAAATTCTTGTGCTTGGTACTGTGTATTTAATTTTTCGTATTCCTGCTGAAAGTCGGTGGAACTAGAAAGTTGCTCGTTAAGTTTGATTCGAAACACATATTCTTGATTTAGAAAGTCAACTGCAGTGCCATTGGACGTGCCGGGTGTAAAGGTCCAACTAGCTACGCTCTCTTTGATGGCTTTTTCGTAAAAGGGATTGGTCAAGCCACCAATTATCTCGACGTCGTCGGTAGTGCCGTCTGCTTTGACTGTATACCGAGTAACAATAAAACCTTCATTGCCAAAACCAGGGATAACTAGTCCCTCTTGAGTGAGGGGCGTCGGTTGGACTTGGACTAGTTCTTGGGCTGTGGTATTTAAACTTGCGGCACAGCCAAGTATTCCGGCGATAACAATAGCCAAAGTCTTAGGGAAATAAGTTGTATCTTTCATAATAATTATCCTTTGCAAAATATTTTTTTTATTAGATTAGTTATCTAGTCCTTTTGATTCTGTTTCCCAGTGGGGATTTGTGCACAAGGTGCAATCTTGTCCGACCAACATCGTTACTACTTTTACATTACCCTTGAACTGGTACATGAGCCAGTTGGATGCCACATCTGCGAACTTGCCACCACCAGGGTGGTACACGGTCGCGGTATGCCCTGCGTCACGACGTGCGCCGTAAAACACAAGCACGTGGTTTAAGTGTATGAAGTAGAGCCAATAGTCACATAACTTTGAAGCGTCGAAAAGGGTTGGCCGTGTGATTTTTTTAACAGATTAAGACTTGGCGCCCAGCAACTCACTATTTGCTGTTGCCTAGGGATGAAGTGAAAACCTACCAAGCTAGCTTGTTGTTATGGGGGTAAGGCTTAGGCTTAGGCTTAGGGGGGAGGTCACATAAATGCCTGATCCGCTTGGCTTTTGAAAGATAGTTTCTATAATTCTGGAAGAATAAAGGGGTATATTTATCACCGGCATACAAGAACTATTTATATTGACTATATATTCAGCTTGGGTAGATACTCCTTTGAATATAAAACTAAAATATTCAGATATTGCACCTTTGTTGCGAAGCTATGGATTAAGATTGTTGCCGACAAATATTTAATTGAGGAAAAGGCGAATATGAGAATCATCAGTTCAGGCAAAATATTTTCTTTGGTTGCCGTAGCTTTTGCTACCAGTTGGTTTGCACAAATAGCTTGGTCAGCTAACACAATTACAGCGGCTGTAAGTGCAGGTGATCTTGCCCAGTCGCGTGAGCTGATCAAGTCTGGCGTGGATGTCAATCTTGCCGATCCGGATGGCACTACCCCTCTGCTTTGGGCTGTATACAATTCATCATTGGAACTTGTACAACTGCTGCTCGACGCTGGCGCTGATCCAAATGTAGCTAATAGCCTCGATATATCACCTTTGTTACAGGCAAGCCGTAACGGTGACGCTGGCATGATTAGTGCTCTACTGGCAAAGGGCGCCAATCTTGGAGGCATAGAGTTTGGAGTTGAATCGTCACTCATGGCTTCTGCTCGCTCCGGCAGTGTCGAAGCCGTGAAAATTTTGCTCGATGCGGGTGCCAATCCAAATAACGCTGAACCACTCGATAACCAGACTGCACTGATGTGGGCTGCAGCAGAAGGTCATTTGGATGTAGTCAAAGTTCTCCTAGAAGCTGGGGCTGATCCGAACGCAAAGGCGCGCGTTTCAGAGTTGACCAAACGTAAGAATGCAGATTTCCCATCAGGTGGCTTTACAGCGCTGCACTGGGCTGCACGTAATGGTGACGAGCCGATGATCCGGACCCTACTCGCAGGAGGGGCAGACATCAACGCCAGAAATGGCGACACATCCACCCCAATGATGCTAGCGATCGTCAATGATCGTTTCGACATAGCAGCACTGCTCCTTGATCTTAAAGCCGACCCGAATGACGGTTCACTCTTTTATATAACCGAAATGCGTGATGCAACGACCGACTGGCGGGCCCGCGATGGTACGGTGTTCCGAGCGGACCATCCAAACGCACTTAGCGCACTTGACCTCACCAAGCTCCTGCTGGAAGCGGGTGCCGACCCTAACAAGCCCTTCAGTATGCAAATGCACAATGCTTCCATGTGTTGCGACACGAAAGCCAATGCCACACCATTTTTTCGCGCAGCAATCGCCGCTGACGTCGAAGGCCTAAAACTGATGCTGGCGCATGGTGCCGATACGGAATGGAAACCCTCACAGGAAGTAACAGATGAAACTGACTTGGCGGCTACTCCGATTGGTAACGTCGGTAGGACAGCGCTGATGATGGCGATCAACGGTGGCAAAGGTGTCGGTGTGGCGGGTGGTCCTAACGACCTGCGTTATGATCTGCCGGAATTCCGAGAAAGCGCCAACCGAGATATTTTGGATGCTGTCATAGTACTGCTAGACGCCGGTGCAGATGTGAATGTCCATGATCCGAAAGGGGAAACTGCACTGCATGAAGCTGCAAAAGCCCTCCACCCCGACATCGTACAGGCACTTGTCGCTCATGGCGCAAAACTCGACGCACAAGACAAAGATGGCCTAACTGCATTACAAGTAGTAGAGAAAATGGAACCGCCAATGCCTAAACCCGGATTTTTCTTCCAAGAGCCACTGGCTCAACCGGTCGAAATGGTTGCTCTGTTCAAAGAATTGGCCGGGGCTCACGCTGAATGAAGAAAATGAAAAGCAGATTGACTATTGCGATAGGATTCGCGGTTCTGACGATAACTGCTGGCGCAGCGGAGCAAGAGTCTGCATTACACAATGAGTTGGTAGGGCAATGGCCTATGCTCGACAAGTATTGCAGCAAGTGCCATAACTATGATGATTTTAGTGGTGGACTCGCGCTGGAAGATTTTAGTCCCGACGATGTGACTAACAATCCTGTGGTTTTCGAGGAAGTGCTGCGCAAACTGAAAATCAGTGCGATGCCTCCGCGTAAGCAGCCACAGCCAACTGCCGAAGAAAGGAAGAACTTTGTTGCAACGCTAGAACAAACCTTAGACGCAGCGGTGGTAGAAAACCCGTATGCAGGCACTACCTCGATCCATCGTCTCAATCGAGCGGAATACACCAATTCGATTCGAGATTTATTAGGTGTGGATATTGATCTGACCGAATTACTCCCGAGCGACGGTGGTGATCACGGCTTCGACAACATTGGGGAATTGCTGCGCTCGTCGCCTATGTTGCTTGATCGCTACATGACTGTAGGATTGCGAGTTGCGGATTTAGCACTAGGCAATTCAGAAGCTGCCTTGAGCGTTACTAACTACGACATCCCCTTTGACACAACCCAGGAAAAACATCTCGCCGGTTTTCCTATAGGCACGCGCGGTGGTGTCCAAGCAACGCATTATTTTCCGGCCGACGGTGAGTATGTTTTTTCAGCACGCCCACTCCAGGGTGTCGCGGAAGGCTATTTCGGCATCGAAGGCCACGACAGGCCTCATGAATTTCTGGTTTATATAGATGGAAAAAAGGTTTACTCGAGTGAGATAGGTGGGTTGGAGCAGCACAATATCAGCGTAGAAAGCTTCAACGAGGTTATTCCTGTTGTCGATCAAAAACTGACTTCTCCGAGAATTCCCGTGACAGCAGGACCTCACGAAGTTGTATTTACTTGGCGTGAACGCGTGAATGTCGAACAAAACTCGTGGCAACCGACCTTGCGCGATACCTTGGAAATTCATAATCCATCCGGTATGCCGCGTCTGGAGAAAGCCATGGTAAAAGGCCCTTATGCTGCGACCGGCGTGAGCAATTCGGCAACACGAGAACAGATACTGGTTTGCCAACCTAGCGCTGCTGCAGAGGAAGAGCCCTGTGCGCGGGAAGTCTTAACCAACTTGGCGCGGCGGGCGTTCCGTCGTTCGGTTAGTGAGGACGATATAGCTGCACCTTTAGAGTTTTACAACAAGGAACGGTCTAGCGGAGCTGATTTTGAACAAGGTATGCGAGTTGCCATTGCTCGAATGATTGTCAGTCCATTTTTTCTGTTTCGTGTAGAGACAGACTCGCCTGACGAAACCCCAGGGGCTGATCACGCTGTTGACGGCGTCGCGTTGGCATCACGACTTTCATTTTTCTTGTGGTCTTCCGCGCCCGATGCCGAACTGCTCGAACAAGGTGAAAGTGGAAAGCTTGAAGACACAAATTCTCGTGAGTCACAGGTACGCCGAATGTTGGCGGATCCTCGTTCTGACGCTTTCATCGAAAACTTCGTTGGACAATGGCTGCAGTTACGCAATCTAGAAATGCGTGCCAGGCCCGATTTGTTAATGTTTCCTGATTTTGACGACAACTTGCGTCAGGCATTCCGGCAGGAAACAGAGATGTTATTCGCGTACGTGCTGAGGGAAAACCGTCCCGTTCACGAATTGCTTACTGCCAACTATACTTTTGCTGATGAGCGTCTGGCACGACACTATGGCATTGACGGCGTCACCGGTGCACGCTTCCGCAAAGTGACTGTCACCGATCCTAATAGATACGGAATTTTCGGACATGGTAGTGTGCTGGCTCTAACCTCTGCTACGAGTCGTACCTCTCCCATCATGCGCGGGAAATTTATCCTTACAGAGTTTTGGAACAACCCGCCCCCTGCTGCGCCACCAAACGTTCCGGCGTTGGAGGCGAGTGCACCCGTAGATCGGCCATCAACAGTTCGCGAACAATTGGAACGGCACCGCGCCGATTCTGCCTGCGCAGTGTGTCATGACATCATTGATCCGGTTGGCTTTGCTTTAGAAAATTTCGATGTTGACGGCTCGTGGCGCGACACTACCCGTGACGGTCTTGCCCTAGACACTTCTGGAACCTTGCTTGACGGCACTAACGTAGATGGCCCACAGGCATTACGGGAAGCACTGCTAAAAGACCCGGAATTGTTTGCTACCACAGTCACTGAAAAGTTAATGGTGTACTCGCTCGGACGTGGTCTTGATGCAAAGGACATGCCGGTAGTACGTAGTATTGTCAGAAATTCTGCACAGCAAGATTACAGCCTTTTATCCATTGTGCTGGGCATTATCGATAGCTATCCGTTTCTTATGCGCACCAACAGTTCACCTTCCGATATCAACGCAATAGCAACCACAGGAGAGTAAGTAATGTTTATTACCAAGAAACATCTGAATCGCCGTATGTTACTTAAAGGAGCGGGTGTCGCGTTTTCACTACCATTGCTCGATGCAATGGTACCGGCTGCAACGGCTCAATCACTTACGGCCGCCGGGGCAAAGCTGCGCTTCGGTACCGTATATGTGCCTAATGGTATTTTCCCCGCTGATTGGCATCCAGAAAAAGTCGGCAAAGATTTTGAGTTTAAGCGTGTGATGAAACCGATTGAAGCGAACCGAGACTACGTCACGACGATCAGTGGTCTGAAATCACCCGAAGGTCGGCAAGATATGGGTGGTATTCACATGGGCGCCAGTTCGGCGTTCCTCAATGGCGCAGGTCCACTCAGTGAAAATGGCAATTTTAATCAGCTCAGATCAAAAAAATCCGTCGATCAGTACATCGCAGATGCCATTGCTGGCGATACGCCCTTACGTTCCCTTGAAGTTGGTACTGAAGACATGGGTACTTCAGCTGGTGCCTGCGACAACTATCCCTGCTTGTTTTTTGCCACAATGGCCTGGTATGACGATGTAAGCCCGTTGCCAGTCGCGATCAGCCCACAGGTAACTTTCGAACGTATGTTCGGCGATGCTGGTACGGCGGAGCAACGCCTACACCGCCTCGTGACCAAGCAAAGCATGCTTGATTCGATTCTGGACGAGTCGAAACGCCTTGAACGGATGCTGGGTAATGGTGACCGTGCTCTGCTCGACGAGTACATGACCAATATCCGTCGCATCGAAGACCAGATACAAAGGTTGTCCTCACGCTCTACGGTGATCTCAAATACTTCAGATGGGCCGGTGGGCATTCCTGACGATTTCGATCAGCACATGACCTTAACCTATGACCTGATGCATCTTGCTTGGCAGGGCGACATGACCCGCGTGTTCAGTTTCATGACTGGTCACGAGGCTACAGGCCGCAGTTATGCGCACATCGGCATAAATGAGCCGCACCACAACGTAACGCATCACAAAAATACCGTAGAGAGCATCGAAAAATATTCGCGAATAACCACCTATCAAATGCAGAAATTTGCTGATTTCGTAGAAAAACTCAGGTCTACGCCAGAAGGTGACGGCAACATGCTTGATTCGTCCCTGCTGTATTTCGGAGCCGGTATGAGCAACGGTCTGGAACACGATCGGCATAACGTTCCGGCTTTGCTAGTTGGCAAAGCAGGCGGCAGGTTGGAGGGCAATCGCCATATTCAGGCCGAAAAAGATGAGCCAACGTCGAACTTGTTACTTGGTATAGCCGACATGTTGGGTGCTGAAATCGACACCATCGGTATCGCAACCAAGCGCTTGGTTATCTAGTTCTTAGTACCAGATATAACCGGGTTAGGCCTCCGCGGATTGGCGATGAACTGTTCGTCATCCCGCGGTGGCTACCGGCATATAGCACTTGTTGTTGAACTGCAAATTTACTGGGTTTCAGTCTGCGCCTTAACGAGGTTAGCGGTCTTAACTACGTCTTTTAGAAGCGCAAACCCATTGTCTGTTAATACGGTCAAACAGCTATTAATCTGTTTGATCATTCGGATCATCTTTCTCGGTCACCGTAAACCAGTCCAGCACTACGCCTGAAATAGCATTGTAGCGAGCCACTCTAAAGATAATTTCCAGTAACTGCGGGTGTGATCGAACGCGGGGTTCTTCGGCGTGGGGAATAAACCACAGCAACACCAACAAGCGCAGCCCACCACTGACTGTGAATACAATAAACAAGGCCGAACCCATATCAAATGGCATCCAACTGGCTATAAAAGGGGCAGCACTAGCCAAATAACCCCCAAAAATTGCACCACCAAAGACCAGTACCGCAGTAATGCCAGCTTGCACTGCGGCATAGGTGGCAAAGTTGGTGTTATGTGGACGAATGTCGTACAGGTAGTTGGCAGTAGTGAGGTTAAAACCACTCCACGCCACTCCAGAAGCAACTTGTACTGCCAGCAAATAATAGAAATTAGGAGAAAATAACCACAACACCGGCACAATTGGCAGTGCCGCACTGCATACCAGCATCACCAGGCGATTGCCGTGGCTGTCGCTCACCTTGCCCCAAAACCGCAACATCACAAATTGGGTCGCGACCGATGCCATCAAGTTGAGGCTGTATTCAAAATAGGTGAACTGCAATTCGTTGAGTAAATAAACCGCAAAAAAAGGCGCTGAAATTGCGACCATCCCTTGCATGCCTGCTACAAAAAAACTGTAGTTGCGAAAAGTTGCTTCACTTAAGGCCTCACGAATGTGGCCGAGGGTGGAAAAGAATATATTGGCTTGAGCCAGTAAGGGTTGTGGAGAAGGATCATGCATCTGCCATAAAAAATAGCACGACAGTGCTCGACCACAAGCAGCAGCAACAAATAGTAAAAAGAAACCAGCCGCAGCCAAACCAAGCCGTTCGCTTAGTGACAACAACAATCCACCCAGCAAAAAAACAGCCAGCGAAGTGGCCATAGTCAGGCGCGAACGTCCGGCAAAAAAAATGCCGCGTTGTTTAGGTGGCACGATGCTGCCCATCCACGCGCGCCACTGCGGTTGAATCAGATTGGTTGTGGCATGGTAGAGCACTACCAGCATAATCAGAGTTTGCACTCCGTCAGCAACTCGCAGCAGAGCAAGAAAGGCAAAACAAAGCATCAGCCCGGTTTGTATAATGGCCGTAAATAAGACAATTCGACGGCGGGTGAGCCAACTGCCAAGCCACACCGACACGAGTTGCATCAGTGCTCCCAACAGTTGAGGAAAGGCGGTTAAAAATCCCATCTGAATGCTGCTTGCCTGCAAATGCAGAGCAAATGCATTCAAGAAATTTTCAGACGCAGCCGTCATGGTAGAAGAGGCAACTGCTTCTTTCTGCGAAGCGTCCATGGTCTTGAGCAATCGATACCGAAGGCGTTCCTTGCGTGGGGCTATGAGTGGCATAAAGACAACCTGGTTGAGACTGCGCGGGTGTCAACTAGACAGACACGGCCCATTCTATGTCGAGGCTACGCATGACCAAAGCAATTGTTGTAGCGCGCACCGGTAGACCAGAAGTCTTGTGCTACTAAGACACCAAACTTGCCAAACTTCGTGCCGTTCGTATTACTGCTAGCAAAATTATTTTCTTGTATAGCCAATAATTTCCATACACCGGATTTTTTTCAAAATGACGACAGCCCATCATTGAGCTATCCTTGCCGCCCTATTCATTTTGACGAAGCCACACATGACACAAAAATTCACTATGCTGCCCGAATGGGCCGAGCAAGAGGCGGTGATGCTGGCTTGGCCACATCAATCCACAGACTGGGAGCCCTGGCTCGAGGCCATTGAGAGAGACTATGTGGAGCTGGCAGTAGCAATCGCTACTGAAGTAACACCGCTTATCTTATGCAAAGATGCAGCGCACCAGACTTTAATCGAGTCGCAGTTACAGCAGCGCTGCACCCACCCACCCCTTATTGTCATTGCTCCTTACAACGATACTTGGTGCCGAGATTACGGCCCAGTTACCCTGGCAGCACTCGGTAAATTGCAAATGCTCGATTTTCAATTTAATGGCTGGGGTGAAAAGTACGATGCCACCCTCGACAACCACATCAATCAACACCTGCAAAAACATTGGCAAGCACCGCTCCTAACCATCAACTACCAACTTGAAGGTGGCAGCATCGAAACCGATGGCAGCGGAACACTTCTTACCACTACCCACTGTTTGCTCGACAGCAACCGCAATCAGGATTTCAGCCCTACCCAGGTAGAAAAATTCGTGCTTGATAAACTAGGTCTCAATCGTATTTTGTGGCTTACATCCGGCATGTTAATTGGGGACGACACAGACTCGCATATCGACAATCTAGTACGTTTTTGTGATGCGCAGACGTTGGCGTATGCAAGTTGTTCACGCCCAGATGATCCGCACTTTGCGCCATTGCTAGCAATGGAGATAGAAGTCAAAGCATTACGGCAGGCCAACGGTGAGCCTTACCGTTTGCACGCTATAGAAATTCCGGCTGCGCAGTTTGATGAGCAGGGTAAACGTTTGCCGGGTTCTTACGTAAATTTTTTGCTGGTGAACAATAGCGTGCTGGTACCTGTGTTTGGCTGTGCGCAAGACGCTGCTGCACTGGTAGGCTTGCAACATTGTTTCCCTGATAAAAAACTACTGCCAGTGCCTGGCGGCAACCTCATCAAACAATTTGGTGGCCCTCACTGTGCTACCATGCAACTGCCCAAAGGCAGCTTGAAACACGCTATTTCAGGCTGAATACCTACTTTAAAATCGCTTTTGATCGGAGTACCAGATGAGCCAATCGACTCTTCGTGCCGCTGTGATTCAACAACGTTCTTATCCAGATAAAAATCAGAGTCTGGCAGAAAGTGAACGTCTGCTTGCTGAACTTGCCCAGCAACACCAGCCGCAACTTGTTTTGTTGCAGGAGCTTCACACTACTCATTATTTTTGTCAGGTGGAAGATTCCGCTTTGTTTGATCTGGCAGAACCGTTGGATGGCCCGAGCGCAGCGCGACTGTCGGCCTTAGCTAAAAAATACTCTTGTGTGTTGGTCGGTGGCATCTTTGAAAAACGTGCACCAGGCGTGTTTCACAATACGGCACTGGTGTTTGAGCCAGACGGATCACTGGCTGGTTATTACCGTAAAATGCATATTCCCGACGATCCTGCCTTCTACGAAAAATTTTATTTCACACCGGGCGATGCTGTTTGTGCAGATGGCACAAGTGGGTTCACTCCAATCGCTACCAGTGTGGGCAAGCTAGGGGTGTTGGTGTGCTGGGATCAATGGTATCCGGAAGCTGCGCGCTTAATGGCTTTGGCGGGTGCAGATGTTTTGCTTTATCCCACGGCGATTGGCTGGGATCCAAACGATATCGATGCCGAAAAACTACGGCAAAAACAGGCTTGGCAGTTAATTCAACGCTCGCATGCAGTGGCCAATCATTTGCCAGTGTTGGTGGCCAACCGAATTGGACATGAAGCTGCTCCTTCAGGGCAGGGTAGTGGTATCAATTTTTGGGGTGGTAGTTTTATTTGTGGCCAGCAGGGCGAAGTAATTGCAGAAAACGATGCTCAAACACCGGGCTATCTCGTTGCTGATCTGAACTTATCCCGCACCGAACAATTACGCCGGATATGGCCTTATTTTCGTGACCGTCGCATTGATGCCTATGGCGGGATCACCAGCCGTTTCCTAGTGCCCTAAACAAACCCTACGCAGCTATAGGTAACAGCTATAGGTAACAGCTATGGGTAACAGCTATAAGTCACGGCCAAAAGCATAACGCAAGCCGTTACTTAACTGCAAAAAACCATAACTTGATGGATTCGTGATAACGCGCGCCAGAAGCGACAAAGATTGAACGGTTCAACCAAGCATATTTGCCTTCCGGTGCTTTGAAGCGGGGATTACTCCTAAAATAATACTCGGCTGGATCCACTACTTCGCCAGCAGTAAGTCGTTTAATCACAGCGTCGGGACCGTGTCGCAACCCGAAATTCTGAATCTGAATCACTACTGAGTCATCCGTCTGAATAGCATAAGTAGCTTCGGCCTGAGTAACACCATCACCGCGCGTGTATTGCCAGTCTGCTGCCCCTGCTGGCACAAAAGTCCCTTTTATATTGGGTCCTACGAAACTGCCCTCCAGAATTTGAATGATCCGACGCTGACCTTCGTAAGTGCCTCCAAGCTGAATTGGCGCTGCCAGTTTGGCTTCAGCAGCAAAGATAAATTCCAAGGTTGGTACGATCATAAGTCTTACTCTTGGCAGGAAAAATTGTTGATGTTGTTGCTGTCTCCACTACCGTTGTAGTGCGCGGTTTGTGGAAAAGCACACAGCGGTCGGCTCTTGGTTATTTTGCCGTCTTGTACATGCGTTGCAGGAATCATGGCAGGTGGCTGACCTTGTTCTACCCATTGTTCGATGACACCTTGTTCGTCAAACACATCGGTACCTGGTCCACCAGCACAGTGGCCCATGCCGGGCACCATAAATAAACGCGCATATTCGGCGGTCATTAAGGCCGCGTTGGCCGCTGAACTGCTCGCATTATTGGCGATGATATTTTCGTAATAGGCAACAGTGCCTTCCGGCACCACCTGCAAATCGCTCCAGCCGTGGTACAGCAACAACTTGCCGCCATTGTTTTGGAACACATCCAGGTTCGAGTCGGTGGCATCCATGATATTGCCGGTTAATTGGCGGGCGCGGGTCAGATCGGTATCAAAATCAAAAGTGCGCCAGTTCCAGTCAGCGTCACCAAAAACAGCACGCGAGAAATACGCGAGTGGAATTGGGTCAGTCACATCATCCCCTTTGAGCATGGTCATTAACCAACTGGTAGGGAAAAACTCAGGACTTTCTGCACCGGGCACATAACCAAAAAACAGCTGTTCTCCTGTGCTTGTTACGGGGCCTTGGTACATCAATTCCAGCGCCGTGACTTGTTCGGCATTAAGGCAAGCACCTAAATCATTGTGCGGACATTGCAAGCTGGCAGGTTCAAACTGGCAGGCGCGTGGATTTTCCAGCACACCGTCTGTAACACCGTCAAGAGCATCACATTGTGCCATTACGCCTTTAGACACCAGCGCCATATCGCTTGGGGTGAGTAAGGTTTCTGCAACTGGTTTGCTTGCCTTTGCCATCCAGAGTTTGGTTGTTTGCGAGGCATTAAAATGGTTAACAGGTGCGCCCGCCACTATGCCGTTGAAATCGTCTGGAAAACGCTGGGCCTCCATCAAGGCCTGGCGGCCACCTTGGGAACAGCCATTGAAATAGGAATAATCTGCTTGCCGATTGTAATAAGCAGTGATTATAGCTTTGGCGTTGAGTGTCATTTCATGGATGGCTCTATAACCAAAGTCACGTAGTTTTACCGGATCACTTAACCATTGTAGATCGGGAGTTTTATGACCTGTGTCGGTGGAAGAGGTTACATAGTTAGCATTGATGGCTGGCACTAGCGCGCCGTAACTGAAATTACCCGCGAGTCCACCACCACCCACGGCTAAATATTTGCCATTCCATTTGTCTGTTGTTGGCAACCACACTTCAATGCCAACACTGGGTGAGGTCGTTATTTCCACGCGGCAAAAATCGTTTGTTACAAGTACAGCAGAGCCTGAGCCAACACCACCAGGAGTAAATTCACCGGCAGAAACTAAGGTGGCGTTAAGGCTGATGACTTCAGGCAGTACAACTTTTTCTAGTGCAGCACACAACAACGCCTGGTTTTGGGCAAACAACTGTGAGCTGGTACTAAAAATTAGTAGGGTGATGAAGGCAGTAATACCAGGACGCAACAGTAGAAACATAAAGACCACCTTGTAATTAGTGTTATGGGTGTGCCCTTAGTGTACCTGACAGCGTGCTTATCGACCAAAAAAAACCGCTGGATGGATTGCCATGCAGCGGTTGGGTAGTTAAGTTGATCTTATACTTAAGAATTATTCGAGATAAGGAATAAGACGGCCTAGGATGATCACACCCACCCACAGCGCTAGCGAGATGGCTGCAATAACCTTGGCAGGAAAATCAGCTTGTTCGCCGTCTGCTAGTTTGCTTAATTTGGCATGTTCACCAAACCAGAACCACAAGGCATTGATGCCAGCTAGAAACACCAGCGCCATCTTCCACTGGAAAGACAGATTGTAAAAATAACGAAAGGGGTCGCCGGAAAAAAAGAATATACCGGTAATCAGATTGATGGCGAAACCAATCATCACATAGGGGATCAGTGTTAAGGCAGCTTTCATTGGTACGAAACGCGCCACTCCAATCACCCGCAAATCAATTGCTACCAGACCGCCAAACAGAATAGACAGGCCCAGAAAATGGAAATTTTCCATCAGTGGCCACATCCAGAAAATATCCCGCATGGCAGTGCCCATCCAGGTGTCGCCAATTGTTCTCAATAATTCATCATTCATATTAGTGTCCTTTATTTATTCGCGTATTTATGGCTATTTATAATCAGTTACGCGTAGGCCATCAGGCGACCCGTAATGATGGCACCTACCCAGCAGATGAGGACCAATGTGCCCAACGTTCTTGCCTTGCCGTTCGGATCACCAGCGCGATATGTGTTCATCATGATTTTCATTAACACACCACCAACTGCCAAAAGTGATAGCTTGAGTATGAATACAATTTGAAAGGTATATTCAGTGGCATGTGAAACATAGAGTGCCAGACCCGATACTAAATTGATGAAAAAACCGACCCAAGCGGCAGGGAATAGGCCGCTGTGGGCAAGGACCGGAATTGCCTGCAACCAACCCATCGAGCGTAAAGCGGTGATCATCACCACACCCAGCGATGCCGCCATGCCGACTGAATGGGCAGACAACATGATGGCAAAAGTCCAAGCATCTTCGCGCACATGCACTCCAACTGATGTCGCTTCAATCCAATTTAAAAATTCCATAGTCTATTCCTGATATTAATGAGCTTGTTGTATATCAATTTGTTAAAAGTTCGTCGCTTTTTTGCACGGCGGATAAGTGCAAAGCTGTTTTTTTTAAAAGTATATATTTTTATAAAATCGAGGCTGTTCTTAGCATCAAAAATACAACGCCCGCCTACATATTAGGCAAATCGCGCTAAACAAAAAAGCAGTACACTAAGTTTACCTGACACTTTACTAATCAACCATAAAAAAACGCCGCATGTGCATGAATAAGATTGATATCAGTAAAACCCGTAATATTTTGATGTAATTCATCTAATTTCTAATTTGATTAGAGACAATCTTTAGTCAAATAAAGCAAATTAATTATGGACAAATTAAGAACAATGTCTCTATCTTCATCGTTTAACAAATCCAATTCGTCCCCCGCACACAGGAAATCATATGTCTTATCAGTTGCCCGTTGTCGATGACACTTTGGTGTGGGACGCGTGGCTCGCCATGTATAAAGTGCCTGCACTTTCAGTAGCGTTGGAACTCGATATTTTTGAATCTCTGGATGCCCAACCGACATCTCCTGCTGGCTTGGCAGAGAGACGTAGTTTCAATGAACGAGGCTTATCTGCATTGTTGCCAATGTTGTTGCAACTGGGTTTTCTGACTTTGCATAGTGGCAACTATCAACTGAGTGAAGCAGGAAAACAGTACATGCTCAAGGCTAGCACGTTTTATTGGGGGCATGTTTTCAAACGTGTTGGCAAGACCATCTTGCCGCATAAATTACTGTTAGAAACCATTAACAACGAGCGCGCTAATGCAATCAAAAACCGTCCTGCTGATGGTTGGGAAAGTGGCCATGTTGATATGGAGATGGCGCGTGAAGTTACAGCTTTTATGCACAGCCATTCGATCGCGGCTGCTATTGGGATGACTCATACTTATGATTTTTCTGCGGTAAATCGCGTCTTGGATGTAGGCGGTGGATCAGGTTGTTTTGCAATTGCTTTGGCACAGCTTCGCAGCGACATCCAGTGTGTCATTATGGAATTACCTACGATATGTATACTCGCACAGCAATACATAGATGATGCCGGAGTCAGTGCCCAAGTGAGTACTATTACGGTTGATATGTTTCGGCAGGATTGGCCTTTAGGTTTTGATACTCATTTCTTTTCTAATGTGTTTCACGATTGGACAATTGCAACATGTATTGAATTAGCTGAAAAAAGTTATGCAGCCTTGCCTGCGGGAGGTTGCATATTGCTGCACGAAATGTTGCTAGACGACAGTGGTACAGCGCCAAATCCAGCCGTGGCTTTTTCCTTGTTGATGGCAATGGGCACAATGGGTCAGCAATTTACTTTGCCGCTCTTGCGCCAAATTTTAGAACAAGCAGGATTCACTAATATAAATAGTCAGCACTCTTATGGTTATTATTCTTTAGTTCGGGGCAGCAAGTTGTAAAAATGAGCCCTTGTGTTTGTATTTTTTTTTTGATCAAAGTGATTGCGTAAGTTGCTGATTTATAAATGGTAATTAATCAGAGAATTAATTCTGTCAATTATTAAAGATTTCATTTAGTTTGATAGAGTATTTAGTGAGAAACCAATTAAGAACATAGAACAATTTTTTGGTTGGTTGACACAGAGTATTCATTTTCAGATCGGGTATGACTAATAACCAACAGTTAACAAATGAAATCGAGGAATTAATTATGACAAGAACCAATAAGCTGCGTTTAGCAGTTTTAACTGCGATAGCTACGCAAGCGGGCTTTATGGCGCATTCCGTATCAGCCCAAACTGCAATTGAAGAAGTAATTGTTACTTCTACCCGCCGCACCACTAACGTTCAAGACACACCTTTATCAGTTTCTGCAATCAGTGCTTCTGCATTACAAATTCAAAATATAGAAAACACCCAAGACCTAACCGCGGTAGTACCAAACGTGCTCATTTTTGGTGGGGGTCGTGGTGTTACCCAGGGTTCATTTTTGATGCGTGGTATCCCCAACGTGGGTACCTATGTAGACGGTGTCTGGCAAGTATCCAGTGCGGGTCTGCTGCAACGTCAGTTTGTCGAATTGGATCGTGTCGAAGTGCTGCGTGGACCGCAGGGAACCTTGGTAGGTCGTGACTCCACCGGTGGCTCAATACAATTTTTCACCAAAACACCCGCTGCTGAAACTGCAGCAGTAATTAATCTCAGCGCGGGGTCCTTTCATCGTCGCGATATAAATGCTTCCCTCGATGTTCCTATTACCGATACCTTGCGCACCAAATGGACACTGGCTTCTTATGACCACGATGGTTACGTTGAGTCTATTACCACTGGTCAAAAACATGGCGAGTTGGAAAACACAGTATTACGGGGTGATATTCTGTGGCAGCCGATTGAGAGTTTCAGTGCGCGCTATATCCGGCAGGAAGATTATCAACTGTCTACTACCGCCGGTGTTCAAACCTTTATTAATCCCAAGGTAGCCTACGAAAAGGGCTGGCAGGTGGGAATTGCCGAAGCACATGATATTGCCAGCCTTGCCGCAGGTGGGCGTGGTTTCAATTGCAAATCTACTGTCGCCGGCTGTCCCGGTGGTTTGCTTAACGAATACCAGACCACCAAAAAACAAAGAAGTCCTGACGAAGTCTGGATTAAGTCAAATACTCTTATAGCCAACTATGACATTAACGACTCCATCTCGGTTAAATATATCTATGGCGGTACCGAGTTCGCCGATTCCATCTGGGCGGATTATGCCGGTTCAGAATTCAATTTCTTTACCAATTACGATGTTGGACAAACTGAATATAACAGTCACGAAGTCCAGTTCAATTTCACTTTCGATAGAACCAATGCTGTACTGGGCGCTTTTACCTGGGATCAAAATCGTCGTTCACGCGGTGTCGAATGGTCACACTCTGACTGGAAATTTCCTGCTGGTTGGGGTGGTGGTGCAGGCGGGGTAGTGGGTGGGCCGCCGGTTCCTCCTGGTCTGTTCCAAACCAGAAATTCAGGTCGTCCTCAAACACTTGATTACGCAACTGTACTAGCTTCTGCAGCGTGCAAAGCAACACCCGCTGACCGAGGCCAAAATTTTGCTGGCCAGAAACGATCCGATGGCAGTGTTGTTGGCGCTGCCAATACACTAGCTGGTTGGCCGCAACCCTGTACTGATTTTGCAGCCTGGGTACCGTTGTTCAGCACAGTGGTGGGTTTCAACAGTACCAATGGTATTGATGGTTCCGACCGCAGTACGCTGGCGGAACAGGATGGAGAGGCAATTTTTGGGGAGGTTACTTACGACATCAACGACCGTTGGGATGTCACTGGTGGATTCCGTAATCACAGACAGAATAACCAGAACTTCAATCTTGATATTGCTGCTGGCAAAGCCGCTAAAACAACTGAGCTGCGACCCATCACTTGGGATACAGGTTTTTCTAGCATAGAAAGAGCAATTAATGCTGATCCGATAGCAAAATCTATAACTGAAGCAAGCTTTAGCAAAACCACCTTTCGTTTCGTGACCAGTTACGATGTGCTGGAAAATGCCATGATGTATCTCAGCTATTCAGAGGGTTTCAACTCTGGTGGCATTATTGACACTGCAGATTCCTTGGGTCGTGTGGTATCGCAATACGATCCTGAAACTATTGAAAATTGGGAAGTTGGTATGCGTGGGGACTTTATGGATAGTCGTCTACGTGTAAACGCTACTTATTTCAGGACAGGCTGGATTGATATTCAGGCAGCTGCTTCCGTGATTGACCGTGCTACTAAAATGCCAGTCACCGAAACGGTGATACAGAATGCGGCGAATGGTGAAGCAAGTGGTTTGGAATTGGAAATCACTTATGCGGCTACTGATAACTGGTTGCTCAATGCAAATTTGGGTTGGTTAAAGACTGAATACACCGATATCAAACCAGGCGCACAGATCAAAACTTCCACCGCGTTTGGTGGTGCACCTGACAGCTCTGCCAACCTGAGTGCCCAATACGATATGGATTTGGGTAATTACGGTAATGTGATATCCCGCTTAGCAGCCAATTACACCGGTTTGTTCTGGCGCTCACCAGTCCCAAGCTACAGAGAAGATGCTTACGGTGGTAACACTAGAAGTGGTGATATCTGGCGTTGGAATGGTCGTGTTATATATACCCCGGTTGCTGGAAGTTATGAATTATCTGGTTATGTGAATAACATCACTAATGAGTACTACATAAATTCTGGTTTTATGGACAGTATCTGGCAGTTCGATTTTTCTGGTGTTGATATGCCAAGAGAGTTTGGTATGAGCTTAAACATGAGGTTCTAAGCTGCAATTCGCTGGTTATAAAAAATGGGTGGGACCAAAAGTCCCGCCCTTTTTTTGGTCCGAAAATTTATTATTGATCCCTATGTCCTTTCTGATCTGCATGGCACGATTGATATGAGATAAGAACTAAGGTCTAGCTTAACCAGTTGTCCGTGCGTAATACCTGCGCAAGTTTCTGCCACAGAGGCAATCGCCAATCGCTGTGACGGAATACCAATCCGATCTCGCGCATCGGCGGTATTTTAAATGGGATATAACGTATACCGTCTTGGTCAGGTACCACAGCCATTGCTGGGATAAGTGTTACACCGAGGCCGCTTATTACCATTTGCCGCAATGTTTCTAGACTGCTAGCGCGAAATGTGGAGTTTTCGCCAGCACCACTGAGCTGACACACCGACAATGCTTGCTCACGCAGGCAATGACCTTCATCCAATAACATCAGGTTCTGGCCTTCCAGTTCTTCAATGGTGATCTGTTTGCGACGAGCCAATATATGAGCTGCAGGCACAGCCAGTAGAAATTCTTCCTTGCAAACCGGAATAACATCAAACTTATCTTTGCTTATCGGCATTGCGAGCAACACTGCATCTAGCTCTCCTTGCTGCAGTTGTTGTAACAGCAGTTGGGTTTTTTCTTCCACCAGAAAAACGCGCAAATCAGGCAATTTCTTTTTTACTTTTGGCAAAACGATCGGCAGAAAATACGGTGCCAGCGTTGGGAAAGCGCCCAGACGAATATCACCTGCCAAGGGGTTGAACTGACTGCGTGCCAGTTTCTTGAGACCTTCTGCTTCATTCAACAAACGGCGTGCTCGAACTGCCATCTCCTCACCCACCGGCGTTAGCCAGACTCGTCTGTTATCGCGTTCTACCAGATTGACACCAAGATAGTGTTCCAGTTTTTTTAATTGGGCACTTAGTGTGGGTTGAGTGACATGACAGGCTGCCGCTGCCCTGCCGAAATGTTTGTACTCTGCTATTGCAACGAAATATTCCCAGTCTCTCAAGTTCATATGTTCTCCATAGATATTGTCTATCGCTACGATGATTATTCTGCATTTCACATGATGTATGTCAATAAACATACTGCACGGCGTTCCCACATGGGAAAGAAACAGTCTAAAAATTATTTAAGGAGCATTGCAATGTTAAGCGTAGGTCAAAAATTTCCATCGTTCCAACTGAAGGCCACTGTCGACCTCGAACTGGCCAACGCCTTTACCGATATCAACAACAACACCTATGCAGATAAGTGGATTGTGCTGTTTTCCTGGCCGAAAGACTTTACCTTTGTGTGTCCGACCGAGATTGCCGAGTTTAGCAAAATGAATAGCGAATTCTTGGATCGTAATACACAGGTGCTGGGCATGAGTGTGGATTCAGAATTCGTACATCTAGCGTGGCGTCAACATAATGAAAAGCTGCGTAACCTAAAGTTTCCAATGCTAGCTGACATAAAGCGCGAACTGTCAGGCGCACTCGGCATCTTGGACCCGCAGGAAGGAGTTGCCCAGCGCGCCACTTTCATTATCGACCCCACAGGTGTGATTCGTTTCGTGATGGTTACTGACATGTCAGTTGGTCGTAATGTAAAAGAAGTACTGCGTGTTCTCGATGCCCTGCAGAGTGATGAACTGTGTCCATGTAATTGGCAACCAGGCGATGCAACTATCAAGTTATAGATGGACCCTTAATTAATGTGAGGAGATTTATGTCAGTAGAACAATTACGCAATACCCTGCCGAGTTTCGCGCAAGATATCAAGATCAACCTTGGTAATGTGCTCAACAGCGAAGACTCACCGCTTGACCAGCTTGTGCGCTACCGCATTGGACTGGCAAGTGCCTATGCCACTCGCAATGTTTCTATCGCGCAGGCGATTGAGCAATCAGGGCGTGAACTGGGCTTGATAGATGCGGATGTACACGCGGCCAAATTGGCGGCCACGCTGATGGCGATGAACAATGTTTACTACCGTTTTTTGCATCTGGCGCACGAACCTGAATTGCAGAAGCTGCCGGCACGACTTCGTATGCAGGGTCTGGTGACACCAGGCATCAGTAAACTAGATTTCGAGCTGATGTCACTTGCAGTGTCTGCTATAAACGGTTGTGGTATGTGTATTGAAGCCCACAACAGGGAAGTATTGAAACACGATGTTGGTGTGTCAGGCTTGCAGGAAGTTGCTCGTATTGCCGCCGTGGTTCATGGAGCAGCGCAGGGATTAGCATTGGTCGCGTGAGAGCAGGGGTCAGCACAGAACAGAGGTCAGCACCAAAATAGTGTATTACTACCTTAGTAGGCACAGGCAATAAAAAAGGGTGGAACCGCACAGCCCCACCCTTTTATATTTTCGTTTGTTAATGAAGGGCAGAACAAGTCTTTCCCTTCTAACAAATTTCTGGCGATGCCTTTTAGTTAAAACCAAGCTCGCGATTGACGATTGCTGCGCCTTGGGCCAATGCATGTAATTTAGCGCGGGCAGAAGTTCGTGGCAGATATTTCAAACCACAATCGGGTGCTGCAATTAAACGGTCAGGGCTTATGTATTTCAGAGCGTTGCGAATACGCTGTGCCACTATGGCGGCCGTCTCTGGGGTTTCGTCGCCCAGATTGATCACTCCTACCATGATTGTTTTGGTTGCTAGTGCATCCAGGGCGGCTTTAAGGTTGAGGGAAGCAGGCTGGGCGGCTTCGATAGAAACTTGCTTTACCTTGATTTGTTCTACCAAGGGCAGGCAGGCATAGCCATCTGCGTTTTTGTCACTCACCATTGCGGCGTAACCAAAACATACATGTAAAGCAGTTTCACCGATAACACCTTCGAGTGCTCTGTTGACTGCGCGTACCCCATATTGCGCGGCTTCATCCTGTTTGGCCTGTAGGTAGGGTTCGTCGAGTTGCACGATATCGGCACCGGCGGCAAACAAGGCGCGCATTTCTGTGTTTACACAATCAGCATAAGCCATTGCCAGTTCTTCGCCGTTTTTATAATAATCACTGACTGCCAATTGCGCCAAGGTAAATGGACCTGGGATCGTGATCTTGATAGTGCGGTTGGTGTTAGCGCGCAAAAACTTTACGTCTTCAACATGTACCGGTCGAGTCAGTTTAAGCGGGCCCGAAATAAGTGGCACTTTGTTAGGTTTGCCGGCACGGCCTAGCAGAATTTCATGTTTTTCACGGTTTACACCGTCTGGCGCATTAGCCATTGGGGCAGAATAACTTTCACGTCGTACTTCACCGTCGGTAACTATATCGATGCCTGCTTCTTCTTGGTCGCGTAGTACGCTCAGTACCGCATCGTCCATTGCTTCCTGCAGCATTTCTGGTGCAATTCTCCACATTTCGTTGGAAATAATGCGGGCAGGTAAGCGGGTTTTTAGCGCATGACGATCGATGAGCCATTCTGGTTGTGCATAACTTCCGACAAGGGCGGTTCTTATTTTTGACATGGGACCTTCTTCCGGTTGGTGTTAAAAGGGGATGGATTATACATAGGTTAAAAAATTGCAGAAGTATGAGCAAGCTTGCAAGCGCAAACCTGCTTGAGTGTGCATCGAAAAAATTGGCAGGTACTATTCTGCTTTAGCAGGGGCGACACAAGCTGCTTTTTTCACTGCTACTTCACCAAACGGCAATGCCACGTCCAGGCAGCCATCTTCGTTTACCTGCAGACCTTTGCCGGTGGTGGAGTCGGTGACTTGATGTCCAGTTTGCATAACACGCGCTAGTTCGATGGTGAGGGGCGTGGCGGCACGTGGGTCCATATCTGCAGCAGAGCAGGTGAAACCGCGCAGTGTACATTCGGAGGTGGTGTGTTTGATGCCGCGTTCTTGCATCATTTGCTCCATCAAAGCCACTGCAGCATCATTGAATACAATGGCGTTGTTGGGGCGGAAAGTACCCACTCCAATTGCGTAATCGATGGGCATGAGCGGTTCGATGCTGGCACCGAACGCCCCGTCGTTTTTCTTGCCAAGGTCGTAAGCACCGAGGTCTGCGCCTTGCTCGACCAGATATTGAATAATGTTCACGTCGCCGAGATTACCGGCCACCATCAAGGGTGAAATACCATAGTTGTCTTGCCAGTTCACATCACCACCCATGCCCACCAACAGTTTGATTACTGCCAGGCGTTCTTCATAAGGTCTTTGTTTGTGAAAGCCATGGATGAAACCGGTGCCCGCTGCTGCTCCCAGAGCAGTTTCATTGTCGCTGGATTTGATGAGTGGATCAGCTCCATATTCTATTAACAGATTAACCAGTTCGAGATCGGCTGAAAATGCTGCCCGCATCAAAGGAGTGGCGAATACGATACGAGGCGAGCCACCACGCATGCGCGCTTGCGGTGTGTCATTAATCAAAAGATTGGGATCAGCACCGGCATCCAGCAGTTTTTTCACTAGTGGCAAGGGATCTTCAGTGATAGTCCACGGAAAGTTGGGAGCGGTTTCCATGTTGCGGCGATCCACAGCCCAGAATAAGGGGGTGAAATTGCGCGCATCGGCTAGATTCACGGGAGCGCCACTGTCGATCAAGTAGCTTGCAATCGCGTAATAACCATTGAAGATGGCTAGGCTCATGGCGTCTTTTCCATCGCCGGCCACTTTATCCATGCTTGCGCCACCTTCCACCAAGGCTTGCGCCGTTTCTAGATGGCCTTCACGCGCGGCAAACATCAGTGCTGTCATTTCGCCGCTTGCGTGATAAACCGGACCCACTTCATCAGCCAGTCGGTCACGTGGTGCTGACCCTTCAAAACCACGGGCAGTATCGATGGGCATAAACTTACTTTGCATATCAGGATTGGCACCAGCGTCGAGCAACATACGGATAGCTTCGATATGACCTTCGGTGGCAGCCCACATCAGGGCAGTGGTGCCGCTAAATGTTTCTATTGCATTGACATCAACACCTTGCTCAAGAAGGACTTGTATAGGCTCAGGTATCCCAGTGCGGGCAGCCATCATCAAGGCGGTATCGCCACTGCTTGAAATAGGGAGGCTCGGATCAGCACCTGCAGTAATTAACAGTCGGAGCATGGCAGAATTGCCATTAATTGCAGCCAGTTGTAAGGGACTGGCACCGGTGCGATTGGCAAGTGCTGGATTGGCCCCCGCGTTGATCAACAATTGTGCGGTGGCAAGATCATCCCATTGCGCCGCCCAGAGCAGAGCGGTGGCACCATCGTTTTGGGGTTCGTTAACGTCAACACCGCTGGTTAACAAGAGTTGCACTGCTGCAGTGTCCTGCTGTTGGGCCGCGTCGGCAATATCACTGGCATAAAGTGAACTGGAGAATATTGGCAACATTATCAGGCTTAAAATTTGTGAAAATCTAGCGTGCATTTATCTCTCCGAACCACCAAGTATTTTAAAAATAAATCTCAGACTTGCTTGCACATTTACTACTTATTTCATGGGATTAATTCGCTAGGCCTTTGGTTGACCCATCCAGTGGCAAGCGGTACGATCAGGCGTAACCATTCAGTTTATAAGATACGATTATTCATACCAGAAGTCATCCGCATTTTTTTGCAAGCTCAAAAGCTTAGATTAATACTTAGATGAACATTTGGATGAAAAAAAAGGGGAAGTTCAACATGCGCCAACGCTATTTGTTTGCGTGTCATTACACTATTGTTATGTTTTTAGGTCAGTTCCTGGTACCCCAGGTGTTGGCCCAAAATACTCTGGATGATCAGCAGCACGCGCAGCTAGACGAATTTTGTGCAGGCTGCCACAACTCTGACGACTTTTCTGGCAGTCTTGATATCACTGCTTTTCTGAATGATGACCTGTCTAGCCACGCCGAGGCATGGGAAAAAGTCGTTCGTAAATTACGCGCTGGCATGATGCCCCCTCCAGGTCAGCCGCGCCCAGACTGGAACGCTTATTCGGCATTAACAGAAAGTCTGGAACAAAAAATCGACAGCAGTGCCAGTGTTAACCCAGGCACTATCATGCTGCACCGTCTCAACCGCATTGAATACACTAATGCCATTCGTGACCTTCTTGATCTGGAAATAGATGCAACAACACTGTTGCCTGCCGATACATCAGCGCGTGGTTTTGACAATATTGCTGGTTCCCTGACTATTTCACCTACACTGCTGGAAGCCTATGCAACTGCATCAGCAAAAATTGCACGTTTAGCAGTTGGGTTTTGGAGCAGTCCCACCGAATCAACCTACATTGCTTCGGGGGATACTTCCCAAAACCAGCATCTGGAAGGTTTGCCCTTAGGTACACGCGGTGGTTTTGCCGAACACCACAATTTCCCTGCCGACGGTGACTACACTTTTCACATGCAGAATTTCGGTGTGGGTAATTTTTTACCAGGTCAACAATTGGAGCTGAGTATCGATGGCGAACGAATCACCTTGTTCGATTACACCGGTGTTGGCCTCAATACCGGCATGGGCGGGGACCGTGATGGTGCGCTGGAGATAACCGTGCCAGTTAAGGCGGGTAATCATTTGGTGGGAGCGACTTTTCTCGATACCCATTACCGGCCCGAACTCAACATGATCAAAGAATACGATCGCAAGTCCATCGAAAACGAACCCATTCCGCAATTGCAATATAACCCGCAAGTTGGGCTGCTCAAAATCATGGGGCCATTCAACGCCCAGCGTCCAGAAAATACGGCCAGTATGCGCAAGGTTTTTACCTGCCAACCTGCCAACGCTGACCAGGAAAGTGAGTGCGCGCGGGAAATATTGTCTACACTCTCCCGCCAGGCTTATAGACGGCCGGTTGTTGCAAAAGACATCGAAGTGTTGATGGGCTTTTATGAAATGGGGCGCAGTACCGGTACCTTTACAGATGGAGTTGAACTCGGTATACGCCGTTTACTGATAGATCCAGAATTTTTGGTGCGCACCGAACATGAACCAGACGGACTTGCTGAGGGTGAGAGTTATGCCATTTCAAATCTCGAGCTGGCTTCACGTTTATCATTTTTTCTGTGGAGCAGCATTCCCGATGAAGAACTGCTGACACTGGCAACCCAAAACCAGTTGCAACAACCGCTGGTTTTAGGACAACAAGTGCGGCGTATGCTTGATGATAAACGTTCTGATGCTTTGGTGAAAAATTTTGCACAGCAATGGTTATATTTGCGTAACCTACCTTCAACGTCTCCAGATGGTATTTATTATCCAAATTGGGATAATGAATTACGCGAAGGTTTCAAGCGTGAAACTGAACTTCTGTTTGAAAGTGTGATGCGGGAAGACCGCAGTATCATCGATTTACTGGACGCCGATTACACCTATTTAAATGAACGCTTGGCTAAACATTACGGCATCCCCAATATTTATGGCTCGCATTTTCGCCGGGTAGTCTTAGGCCCTGAATTTGACTATCGACGTGGGTTGTTGGGCAAGGGCAGTTTTCTGTCTGTAACATTTACCGAAAACTTTCGAATTTCACCGGTAAAACGTGGTGTATGGGTATTGGAAAACATTCTTGGTACGCCACCTCCAGAACCCCCGCCAAATGTGCCTGCGCTGGAACTAACTGTTAATGTCGAGAATCCGATCAAGACCTTGCGCGATCAATTGACCTTGCATCGGCAGGAAGAGCCTTGTGCCACCTGTCACAAAATCATGGATGGCATTGGGTTTGCGCTGGCAAATTTTGATGCAGATGCAAGTTGGCGCACTTTGGAAGGTCATCCACGCAAAGGTGATGGCACGTCTTACCCGATTGATGCAGCTGTTCAATTGTGGGATGGCACCAACGCTAACGGTCCGGTTGAATTACGCCAGGCCTTGCTAAAATATTCTCCTCAGTTTGTTCGGTTTGCTACGGAGAAATTGATGACCTATGGCTTGGGACGTGGAGTTGAGTATTACGATATGCCGCAGATTCGAGCCATTGTTGGAAATGCCGCTGCTGAAGATTATCGGTTTTCAGCATTGGTAACAGGGATCGTGCTCAGTCCAGCTTTTACCATGCGCACCAAACAGCAGGAACAAGAGAATTAAACCGGAGTAAGAACTAAGATACTTACCTAATTTAAGTTCGAGGAAATTACATGAATATCATCACAAAAAAACATTTGCCTCGCCGTACCTTTCTGCGTTCTGCAGGTGTCACTGTAGCCCTGCCATTATTGGATGCGATGATTCCGGCCTTAACACCTATGGCTAAAGCTCAGGCTCTTACTGTGCCCAAGCGTTTCGTAGGTGTATGGCATCCCCAAGGGGCAGCACCAGGTTACTGGAGCCCGGTACAACAAGGTGCAGATTTTGAATTTTCTTACATCACTAAACCGCTAGAAGCCCTGCGCGATCGTATTGTACTTATTTCAGGTCTAGACGTTCCAGAAGCCTTCTCCACCGAAGAGCAACCCGGTGGTAACCACGCTAGGGGCGCGGTGTTTTTATCGGGTGCACGCGCGCGCCGTAATGCTGTTAGTCCATATCTGGGTGTAACTATTGATCAGTTAATTGCCCAAGAGTTTGGTAAGGACACTATATTGTCCTCCATTCAATTAGGAGTTGAAGACGCTGGTAACTACGGCAACTGCAATTGGGGTTATTCATGTGCGTATACCAATTCTGTATCTTGGACTTCACCTACTTCGCCGCTGCCCACCGAGATTAATCCTCGGGTAGCCTTTGAGCGTATGTTTGGTGATGGGGCTAGCCCGGAAGAACGTCGTCGCGGACGCCTGCTTAATGCCAGTCTTCTGGATTCAGTCACCAGTAAAATACCAGAATTTAAACGTAATCTTGGGGTGGGTGATCAGGCACGGTTAGATACTTACCTAGACAACGTCCGTGAACTCGAACGTCGCATTCAGATCGCGATCAGCAACTCGGTTACAGAACCCTCCGAAGAAGTCCCTTTTGGTATTCCCCAAAGCAAAGATGTGCATTTCAAACTTATGTTCGACCTAATTGCACTAGCGTTTGAAGCTGATATTACCCGTTCGGCTACTATGATGATGGGGCGTGACCTGAGTGGTTTCTCCTACCCTGAATCTGGTTCTACTGGCGGCTGGCATGCGTCATCACATCACGGCGACAAACCCGCCAATATTGCCAATTACGCAAAAATGAACCGTTACCACGTCAGTATTGTGGCTGGTTTCCTTGAAAAATTGCGCAATATTCCTGAAGGTGATGGCAATATTTTGGATCACATGTTGTTGTACATGGGCAGCAACATGGGTAATTCACATCGTCATGCGCATGAAAAAGTGCCGGTGATTTTGGCTGGTGCTATTGACGGTACTTATCAGGGGAATAGACACTTTGTATACCCTGATAACACGGAGAAAACGTCCAATCTGCTTTATACAATTTTGCAGTTGTACGGTATTCAACGCGACAGCATTGGGGAAAGTACCCATCCACTGGAAATTGCCTAGGCTTAGCTTGTCCCGGTTTGCGCTGGGACAACATCTGCAAACTATAACTAACGTGCGCATAAATTTTTACAGGTTGCTGTACATGATGTTGAAATTTTCCCGAACCCCACAATTGTTGTTACTCGCAGTCGTATTATTAAGCGCCACACCTGGGTTCGCTCAAAGTGCTGCTCGACCCCAAGTAAAATTGCCTGAGGGTCAGGTTCGAAATGTCATACTTAAAAATTGTGTGTCTTGCCACGGTATTGATGACTATGCCTTTCATGCTATGGACAGACAGGGCTGGCAGGAGTTAATTGACACTAAACACAAACAGGCACGCAACTTGCAACTCTCCTTGCGTGATGAGCGTATTCTACTTACTTATCTCACGACCAGTTTTGGTCCGGAATCGATTCCTTTTCCCCGTAATTATGTTGCTTCCGAAATTACTGAATTTTTTGACAATGTACAGGCGCGCGTATTTTTGGAAAGATCTTGTACCGAATGTCATGAAATTCGCGTATTTGAACATCGTAAAGATATGGCGGGTTGGCGAGCACTAGTACTCGATATGCGTGAACGTGGTGCCGAAATCTCTGATCTGAATATCGAAAAACTGGTGGAATGGCTGGGCCGAGTACGTGGTATTAATCCAGTAGAGTAAAATCTTAACGGATTAATTGAATTTAAAAATTCTTATTCTGTGAGTGGGCGATGATAAACAACAGTTACCACAACAGACTGCTGTTGATATTGATTTGGTTATATGCCCCTGCTGGTTTTTCCAGCCAGATTGCTGACGCTGCCCAGCGTGGTGATAGCGATCAAATCATAACCCTTCTTGCCACAAATGTGGATGTCAACGAACCACAAATCGATGGCACGACAGCCCTACACTGGGCAGTACAGCGTGACGAGCTGGACCTTGCCCAATTATTGGTGGATGCAGGTGCCAATCCCGATGTGGTTAATCGTACCGATGCTAAACCCTTGCAACTAGCAGCGCTGAATGGCTCTGCCCATATGTTGCGTTTATTACTTGAGGCAGGCGCAGAGGTAAATGCACCACAAACCATAAGCGCCGACACTGCGCTAATGATTGCAGCACGTACGGGCAAAGCCGATGCAGTAAATGTGTTGCTTGAATATGGAGCCAACATCAACGCTCAAGAAAGTTGGGGTGGCACTACTGCTTTGATGTGGGCAGTTAATGAAAATCAGCTAGAAGTCATGCAGCTGTTGCTTGCCAACGGTGCGGATGTAAACCAAGTTTCGTTATTTGTAGCACCGGATACTGGACGAGGTTTTGAGGGTTCAACGCTACGGGGTCGGCAACCAGAAGAGACAGGCCCAGTACAAGGCGCCACAGGTGAATTCACTCCGCTGATATTTGCGGCGCGTGAAGGCTTGCTTGATGCTGCCAAAATTTTGGTAAGTGCTGGTGCCGACGTAAACAAACTTTCTGCTGACGGCAAAGATGCATTGGGGATGGCGATTTTTAATGGCCATTATGCCGTCGCCGCTTTCCTCCTCGACAGTGGCATAAAAGTTGATCAGGCAGATGCAAGAGGATTTACCCCGCTGTTTTGGGCAGTCGATCGTCGCAATATGGAAACCGCTCCAAATTTCCCGTGGACCATTACCGAAGATCCAAAGTTTCTGGTCAGTAAATTACTAGAAGCCGGCGCTGATCCTAACAAAATTGTGAATGACACACCCCAGGCGCGGATGCGTGGTGGCTCACCACGTATCGTATTTGCCAGTGTCCTGATGCGTGCCGCATTTTCTGGCGACCTTGAATTAGTGCAATTGTTGCTAGATTACGGCGCTGATCCAGCGGTGCTTTCCAAAGATAAAGAGTCTGTGCTTGCCGCCGCCGCAGGGCTTGGTTTTGTCATGGGTTTTCACAGAGAAAGACCGCTGGCCGAACGCCTAGCTGTGATTAAACTTCTAGTAGAACTCGGTGCGGATGTTAACTGGCAAGACAATTACGGTATTTCACCCTTGATGGTGGCTGCCAATTTGGGCGATCTTCCTATTATTGAATATCTAGTCTCGCAAGGCGCCGATCTTGGGGCCTTTGATTTAGGCAAAAAAAATGATGGCATCTTTGGTGCAAGTATTGAACCTTTGATGCCGCTCGACTATGCCATTGGTGTGGGCACATTTCGGCCCAATAATGCTGTTGTTATTAATCAACCTGCGATGGAGTTAATGACAAAGATGATGCAGGAACGTGGTATTCAACATTCTACGTCCGAATGTACGCTACGGGGTTTCACCTGTTCGGTAGCTGATATGGATCCGCGTGATGTTACGCCATTGGGAATCGAACGCGCCCGTGCCATTCAAACCGGTCATCAGGTTGATGATGCAATCACTGGCAAAGGTTTGGTAGTCGAGTAAGAGTCGAATACGGCTAGCTTAGGTGTGAGATATAAGCTTCCTTTCTGTAGTTGCGGGCCTAATGTAAGTTTATCGAAAATCGAGTTACAACCATGTCTCATTTTAGAGTATTTGCCTTAGGAGCCACCCACCTCTACATCCTCGGTTTGGTATTGGTTGGAGCCGCTAGTGCCCAAACACCACTCGATCAAAACACCACAGCCCAGCTCGAAGAATATTGTGTTGGTTGTCACAACTCTGATGATTATGCGGGTAGTCTCGATTTAAGTGCGCATCTTGCCGACGCTGATGTGAGTGTGAACACCCAGACATGGGAAAAAGTAATTCGCAAATTACGGGCTGGCATGATGCCTCCCCCAGGACAACCACGCCCTGACTGGAATTCTTACAGTGACCTCACCGCCAATCTGGAAAATATAATCGACAGCAGTGCTGCCGTAAATCCTGGCACGCTGATGTTGCATCGTCTTAATCGTGTGGAATACGCCAATGCTGTCCGGGATCTGTTGGCTGTAGACATAGACAGCGCCACCATGCTTCCACCAGACACTTCAGCACGCGGCTTTGACAACAATGCCGGTTCCTTGACCATTTCTCCCACTTTGCTGGAAGCCTATACCACCGCTGCTGCAAAAATTGCCCGCATTGCCGTTGGGTTTTGGAATTCGCCTACGGAAGCTGTGTATATCGCTGCTCCAGACACGTCCCAAAATCAGCAACTTGATGGTTTGCCTTTTGGTACGCGCGGTGGGTTGGCAGCAAACCATACTTTTCAGGCTGATGGTGACTACACTTTTTATATCCAAAACTTCGGCGTAGGCAATTACATTGCCGGCGAAAAGCTGGAGCTGAGCATAGATGGTGAGCGCGTGCATCTATTTGAATACGCAGGAGTAGGGCTCAACGAAGGGGGTAATGCTGACAAAGATGGTGCTCTTGAAATCACATTGCCAGTGACAGCAGGTTCGCATTTGATTGGCGCAACATTTTTGCTTTCGAACTACCGCCCCAGTCTGGATACTATTCAACCGTTTGATCGTTTGTCGCTCGACAATGAAAGTTTTCCGCAAGTCCTGAAACATCCAGTAATAGGTTTAATGAAGGTGCTAGGGCCGTTCAACGCACAACGCCCGCAAGACTCCGCCAGTTTGCGCAAAGTGTTTACTTGCCAACCGACCAACGCAGACCAAGAACGCTCCTGTGCGATAGAAATATTTTCAACCTTGGCGAGTCAGGCGTATCGACGCCCTATTACTGCGCTTGATGTCGACACGCTGCTGGAGTTTTATGATATGGGACGCAGTGCAGGCACTTTTAACGATGGCATTGAGTTAGGTCTGCGCCGCATGTTAATTGACCCAGAATTTCTGGTGCGTACTGAGCACGAACCGCAGAATCTTACTGTGGGTGAAAGTTATGCCATTACTGATTTGGAATTGGCGTCACGTTTGTCGTTCTTTTTGTGGAGCAGCATTCCGGATGCGGAATTACTTGGCCTCGCAAGTGCCGGACAACTAAGTGAACCAGACACACTTGAGCAACAAGTACGACGCATGCTTGACGATCCACGTTCTGATGCATTGGTTAAGAATTTTGCCCAGCAGTGGTTATATTTACGCAACCTGCCCGCTACTTCCCCCGATGGAATTTTCTATCCAAATTGGGACGATGAATTACGGCAGGGTTTTGTACGGGAAACCGAGCTCCTGTTCGAAAGTATCGTACGCGAAGACCGTAGTGTGATTGATTTGCTTGATGCTGATTACACTTTTGTTAACGAACGTTTAGCCAAACATTACGGTATGCCGAATATCTTTGGCTCTCATTTTCGACGCGTTGACTTAGGCTCACAATTTGATTATCGGCGGGGCTTGTTGGGGCAGGGCAGTTTTCTGTCGGTGACTTACACCCAAAACTTTCGGACTTCACCTGTAAAACGTGGAGTCTGGGTGCTGGAAAATATTCTAGGCACACCGCCACCCGAACCACCGCCTAATGTGCCCGCACTTGAAGAAACTGCCAATGCAGAACATCCTATTCGCACCTTGCGTGACCAACTGACCTTGCATCGGCAGGAAGAACCTTGTGCCACTTGTCACAAAATTATGGATGGTATCGGTTTCGCGCTCGCAAATTTCGAAGCCGATGCAAGTTGGACCACGCTTGAAGGACATCCACGCAAAGGGGATGGTACAGCGAGTCCGATAGATGTAGCAGTTGAACTGTGGGATGGCACAAGAGCGAATGGACCGACCGAACTGCGCGAAACGCTGCTGCGTTATTCGCCCCAATTTGTCCGTTTTGTCACTGAAAAACTAATGACTTACGGGCTGGGTCGTGGTGTTGAGTATTACGACATGCCTGTCATTCGCTCCATTGTAAAATCAGCCGAATCTGAAAACTATCGTTTCTCCGCACTGGTGCTAGGCATCGTTAATAGTCCGGCCTTTCAAAGGCGGGTTAAACAAATGGAATAAACCAGATAGCAACTCTGCCTTGGTAGCATCTGTACTAGGAAGAACATGCTTTAACATTGACATAAAGAAATTTGGCAGAAAAAAGAATGACATGAAGAAATCGGTTGCTATACCACCGGTAACCCTTCTTCCTGCCAGCGTAACAAGCCTCCTTTTATACTAGCTACTTGTGCGCAGTCCGCCTCCCGCAAAATACTGAAAGCCAACACTGAGCGTTTGCCCGAACGACATATTGTTAGCACGGGTAAAGCTGATATTTTCGCCATTCAGTAATTTTCGTTCATGTGATTGGATCCCTGCCTGATCGGATGCCAGAATTTGACAACTAGTCGCATTTTTCAACAACCAGGCGCCAGTGACATGATCGGCATGGCAATGGGTTTCTTTGCAGGCCACAAGTTGGAGTTCCAGTTCCTGGATCAACGCCAGATCACGTTTGTGTTGTTCGTACACGGTATCTATAAAAACGGCCTGACGCGTTTTTGTATCTGCCAACAAGTAGGAATAGCTACCAGAACTTTGGTCAAAAAGCTGTTTGAAAATTAGCATGGAAGGCATGGCCTATTAAGGATGGCAGGAAGTTGTAGCCAATGTTATGTTGCTCAACGAAGGGCCTTTCTTAGGCAATTCTCGCGGTTAAAATCCCCGGGTGTTAACTGCCATGTTGATAAAAATCAATAGGAACAATATTTGTATGAAAAATTACTGGTTATTACTCACTAGTTTCATATTTGCTTTACCCCTACGTACACATGCAGACCAGCTTGATCCTCGGCTGGATGAATTATTTCAACAATTATTGACCGCTGAAAATCCCACCCAAACCGTTCAACTTGAAACTTTGATCTGGCAAATTTGGGTTGCCAACGACAATCCTGAGTTCGCTGCCTTAATGCAATCAGGTATTGATCTTATGAATAACAATGAACTTAGTGCGGCCTTGCAGAATTTTAATCATTTGATTGATTTGGCGCCTGATTTTGCCGAAGCATGGAATAAACGCGCGACCATTAATTTCTTGTTACAAGATTACCCAGCATCAGAAGCAGATATTGCTAGAACCTTAGCGTTGGAACCCTTTCATTTTGGAGCCTTGTCGGGTTTGGGCTTGGTGTATATGGCACAGGGTAAATACCGGCAGGCACAAAATGCGTTTCAAGCTGCACTGGAAGTTAATCCCTCCATGCTTGGTGTTAAAAATAATCTGCAAATGCTGGACGACTATTTACGTAGTACCTCGATTTAAACTGTAGACGAGAATTTCTTATCGCTGGATTTCAAGTCTTTTTTATTAGCTGTAAAAAAACCACAAATTTATGCAACACTTGTATCGGCCAGACTATCCAGCATTATTTTGTCCCTTTTCTACCATCACTCGAACCAGGTGTACGGTAGGAAGTTACTGCAGGTAGTTACTGCAGGTAGTTACTGCAGGTAGTTACTGCAGGAAGTTACTGCAGGTATTAATGTTCAGGAACCGAAAGACTATTTGACGCAATAGCAGGTGCTTCGGTTACCATTCCCAATTGAATTGGCACCCAAGATATATTCACAGTCAGCAGATTAAAAAGGAAAACCTGATGTCCAGTATTACCTCCGTCGACCGAAAATCAAGCCTGCTTGCTCAGGCCGGCTGGCTGCTAGTTGCTGGACTTGGCGCTGCAGCGTTAGGTGGCATTGCGCTAAACCGTAACGAAACAGTTAACAGTATGTGGCTGGTTGTGGCTGCCATCTGTGTTTATGCACTTGGATACCGGTTTTACAGTGCCTTTGTTGCTGCAAAAGTATTGATGCTCGACACCACCCGCGCCACCCCGGCAGAACGTCTGAGTGATGGTCGCGACTTTGTGCCCACCAACCGCTGGATAGTCTTCGGTCATCATTTTGCTGCTATTGCCGGTCCTGGCCCCTTGATTGGTCCCACACTCGCAGCCCAGTTTGGTTTTCTGCCTGGTACTTTATGGATATTGATTGGTGCAGTTCTTGGTGGCTGTGTGCAGGATTTCGTGATTCTGTTCTGTTCAATTAGGCGTGACGGTCGTTCGCTCGGCCAAATGGCACGCGACGAACTCGGCCCTTTGGGTGGTGCCGTGGCCATGATCGGTGTGTTGGCCATAATGATAATTTTGATCGCAGTACTCGGTTTGGTGGTGGTCAATGCCATGCGACATAGTCCGTGGGCCACCTCCACGGTGGGCGCCACTATTCCCATCGCCATTTTGATCGGCCTGTATATGCGTAATATTCGTCCCGGCCGCGTGCTGGAAGCTACTGCTATTGGTGTCGCTCTGCTGCTCTTGGCTGTATTCGGTGGTGGCTGGATTGATGATAGTGCTTTTCGCTCTTGGTTCGACTTTGATGGCCCAGCCTTGTCTTTGATGATCATTGGCTATGGCTTTGCGGCAGCTGTATTGCCCGTGTGGTTACTTTTGGCGCCCCGCGACTATCTGTCAACCTTTATGAAAATTGGTACGATTATCGGTTTGGCGATTGCCATCATTATTCTGCGCCCAGACATTCAGATGCCTGCTGTAACGAGTTTTATCGACGGCACTGGACCGGTATTTGGCGGTAAACTATTCCCCTTTGTTTTCATCACTATTGCCTGTGGTGCGATCTCGGGTTTTCACGCACTGATAGCCTCGGGGACAACTCCAAAATTGATTGCCAACGAACGTGATGTCCGCTTTATCGGCTACGGTGCTATGGCGATGGAATCCTTTGTTGCCATCATGGCGATGATTGCAGCTACTATTCTTGAACCCGGAATCTACTTTGCCATTAACAGTCCGGCGGGCATAGTGGGTGCTGACGCAGCACAGGCGGTAGCAACTATTTCATCCTGGGGCTTCCCGGTTACAGTTGAGCAGATGCAAGTACTTGCGCGTGAAATGGGAGAGACATCTCTGTTCGCACGGACAGGTGGCGCACCTTCTCTTGCAGTAGGCATGGCCAGCATATTTGCCAGCGCTTTTGGCAACACCTTGCTGGATGTGTGGTACCACTTCGCCATAATGTTCGAAGCCTTGTTCATCCTCACCACTGTGGATGCAGGTACCAGAGTCGCACGCTTTATGTTGCAAGACATGTTGGGCAATATTTATCCAGCACTGGGCCGCACTAGTTGGTACCCAGGGGTAATTTTTTGCAGTGCTTTGGTGGTAGGAGCTTGGGGTTACTTTTTGTACATGGGTATTATTGATCCTCTGGGTGGCATTAATAGTCTCTGGCCCTTATTTGGTATTGCTAACCAGATGTTGGCTGCCATTGCGCTTTGTGTGGCGACGACCATTATTGTCAAGTCGCGCCGGGTTCAGTATGCCTGGGTTACGGCATTGCCGTTGGTGTGGTTGGTTACGATCACAACAGCAGCAGCCTGGGAAAAACTGTTCAATGAAGATGTGCGTATTGGGTTTCTATCACATGCACGCGATCTGACTGACAAACTAACAGATGGCTCCTTAGTAGCTGATGCTGCCGCACAAGCAGAAACTTTGATTTTTAACGACAGGCTTGATGCAGGACTAACACTATTTTTCTTGCTAACAACCTGGGTTCTAGTAATCGAAACTGTGCGTGTATGTTATGCCACACTTGCTGGACGTGGATGTTTACAGAGCAGTGAAACAGACTATGTAGTCACGCAACTGCATGAGGTATGAAATTGTGCTCACTTCTTTCAAGGTTCGATTAAAGCAATACTGGCAAATTCTGCGACATATTTCCGGGGATGATGACTACGAACGCTACCTAGTACATCATCAAGCGCATCATGCAGATTTACCAGTTCTGGATCGTGGTATGTTTTTCCGCTCTGAACAACAACGCAAATGGGAGGGGATCCGTAGATGTTGTTGAAAAAATCCTACAGGTTATAGGGTAGAACTTGCACATGAAACACGAAATTTTTTATTAGGTAATTATGCTTAAAATATTTTTATAATTTGCCACGGGTTTGATGCTAAAGCTATGATAAAAAAGACTGAGCAGTTTATACAATATTTGTTGGTGATGATTGAATACATTAGCTCTCTACTGCGAGATTTTCAGCCCGGCAATATTCAAGTTGAGCAAGATATAAAAAAGCTGGCGCATTCACTGCAAGAGTCTGCAACAGCGCACGGTTTTGCTGATATTAGTGATGCGAGCAATGAATTGGCACAAGCCAGCACAGATAAGTTAATAAAAAAAATGGCTGTGCTGCTGGTCGCGCTAAAGTCGGTCACAACCAAAAAAAATGCAGGAACCAATGATCAGATGACTATCCTGATTGTTGAAGATGACGAACCTATTGCAAATCAACTGGTGGCTAACCTCAGGTTAAAGTCTGGCTTGTATAAAACAATTTGGGTCAAGACTGCAGCAAAGGCGTACGAATATCTCGATAAACAAGAATTTTCTCTGCTAGTGTTGGATCTGGTGTTGCCCGATGGTGATGGGCGCGATGTATTGCGAAAAATAAAATTTAACAGCAAAAAAAAGCTATCTGTATTTGTCATGTCAGTCATGACCGAAGATGTCATCAGAGTCGAATGTATGAGCCTTGGTGCTCAAAAATTTTTCACTAAACCTTTTGACTCTTACAAGCTGGTTGATCAAATTGACAACTTTCTCCAGAACAAAAATAGGCACAGAAAACTAGCGCTGATTCCCCATGTTGAAGATGCAATTGTCGATTTTAATCATGATAGTGCAGCAACGAAAACTGACTTTAGCGCCTTTACTATTTTGGTTGTCTCAGACGATGTTAAGCATGCTACTTCTATCACAAAACGATTGTTGCTTAATGGTTTCTTGGTAGAACATGCCACCAACACAATGGAGGCAATGGCTGTATTGTCGTTGAAATATATCTCCCTCATTATTCTTGATATACAGATATCAGTGTTAGATGGTTTTGCAGTATTAAAACAGTTGCGTAATGATCCAAACAGAGAGCATGTTCCTATAATTATGCTTAATATAAAGGGGGCCGAAAAGGACTTTATAAAAGGTTATGACTTGGGTGCGGATGATTATATTTTGAAGCCGTACTCGATGACCCAACTTATCGCTAGAGTTAAAATATTTTTGAAATAAAGACTTTTCTTTGGGCTAAATATTTGTAAAGAAAAGAGTAGGGCTCTGGCAATTTTTTATGGGGCGACTTTTAATTGATCAGACTGCTATGATCTGCCTTCAATAATTGGAGGGACTCCCACATGATTAATGCTCTGGATGCTATTGTTCCGCAGCGGTATTGGGTTTGGACTATCTGTGGGTTACTCACCCTTTTGTTCGGTTTTTTGTCAGGTTTTTCTGCGTTGTGGCTTTGGCTAGCGTTGTTATTTGGTGTGCTCACACTGATTGGTTATTTCGATTATTACCAGCATCAACACGCCATCCGGCGCAATTATCCAGTGCTTGCTCATCTGCGTTTTTTTCTAGAATACATCCGGCCTGAGATGCGTCAATATTTTATCGAAGCCGATACTGAAGAACTCCCTTATTCACGTGTGCAACGCTCCATTGTCTATCAACGTGCTAAAGGTGTGGCAGATAATCGACCTTTTGGCACTCAGCTCAATGTTTATGAGTCGCAATACGAATGGATGAATCATTCTATAGTGCCTGTTGAAATTTCCAGTCATGATTTTCGCTTCACTATTGGCGGAGCCAATTGTAAACAACCATACAATGCGAGTGTGTTTAACATCTCAGCGATGAGTTTTGGTGCTTTATCAGCTAATGCAATCCTCGCGCTCAACGCTGGTGCCAAACGTGGCAACTTTTATCACGACACGGGCGAAGGATCGATTTCTCGCCATCACCGTGGTACAGGTCTCCAAGTGGGTGGTGATCTAGTGTGGGAGATTGGCTCGGGTTATTTTGGTTGTCGTAATGAACAGGGCGGTTTCGACTCCGAAAAATTTCGAGAAAACGCTATTTCTCAACAAGTAAAAATGATCGAAATAAAGCTTTCTCAAGGTGCTAAACCCGGCCATGGAGGGATTTTGCCCGGCGCGAAAGTTACTGCCGAAATTGCCGAAGCACGCGGTGTGCCCATAGGTGTTGATTGTATTTCGCCTGCACGTCATACCACCTTCTCAACTCCGGTTGAAATGATGCATTTTGTACAAAAGCTGCGCGATCTGTCGGGCGGCAAACCGATTGGCATCAAGTTAGCCATCGGCCATCCGTGGGAATGGTTTGGTATGGTAAAGGCAATGCTTGAAACCGGGATCACTCCAGATTTTATTGTTGTCGATGGGGGTGAAGGTGGTACTGGCGCAGCACCCTTGGAGTTTACAGATCATGTTGGAGCACCAATGCGCGAAGCCTTGATGCTGGTGCATAACACTTTGGTTGGTGTTAATTTGCGCGGAAAAATTAAAATTGGCGCATCTGCCAAGATAATTACCGCTTTCGATATAGTGCGCGCTCTCGCTATGGGAGCAGATTGGTGCAACGCTGCACGTGGCTTTATGTTTGCGCTAGGTTGCTTGCAAGCGCAGACCTGCCACACAGGACAATGTCCAACCGGGGTAACAACACAAGACCCAAATCGCATGCGTGCCCTGGTCGTTCCAGACAAGGCTGAGCGTGTGTTTCAGTTTCACAAAAGCACGCTGATTGCGTTAAAGGAATTACTCTGCGCAGCCGGTCTGGCACATCCCAGTCAGCTTGGCCCTGAACATGTTATCCGCCGTGTTTCTTCTAATGAAATAAGATCACTTGCCACCTTGCACAAGTGGGTGAGGCCGGGCGAATTGCTGTCGTCAGCGACGGATTTGCCTGTATTCAAAGAGTTTTGGGACCTTGCACGTGCCGATTCTTTTGCAGCACCTTCTAATATGTTAACCATGCAGGGGTCAAAGTCTTAATAATTAAATGTCTGCACGAGCCATCAAGCAATACAGAAACTGATGAATAAAATAGTGAGGCGCGGTAGAGTTTTTTTCAGAAAAAATTCAGCACTGTTCAGCTAATAAACTTATTTAGGCAATGGGGAGGCCGGCCTCAACCGACCTCCATGCTGGGCATGTATTATTTACCGATGATTGCCATCAAGTCAGCTTTGGTTTGTGGTGTTGCGCCTGCATGTACGGCAAGATATTGATCAAAGTCTAGACCGGCAGTGTCAACGTATTCTGCCAGTTTCAATACAAACGGATTTGGTGCAGCGCCTGCTACTGGCAGAGTGAAATCCGCCTCAAACAAAATACGTTGGCCTGGCAGGTACGCTACCAGCATCCCGTCGGTGTGGCCATTAAGCACATGATGTAACTCAAGGCGCATAGTGGCATCTTCCAGAATAGTTACTTCTTCGGCACCTTGAAATTTGGGGGCTAAGGTTGCTTGACCCAACAAAGTGCGAGGGCTACTCAATGCCATGTTGAGGAAAGCAACATTGTTGGCATGTGTAACGATGGTAGCGCCTTCTTTAACGAACGGCACCATGCCTGCGGTGTGATCCGCATGCGGATGGGTATTAATCAGAAAACGGATAGGTTTGGCTGGGAACAATGTTTTGACAGTGTCGAGTATTTGCTGACCGCGAGCTTCAGATTGCCCAGATTCTATTACCGCAATGTGATCCGCAAACTCAACGGCAAGTGCCACATATCCCCCGCTGATGAGATAAACCCCTTCAGCAATTTCCTGGGCTAGTTCAGTGGGAGCGGGTGCAGCAGCTGCGGGTGCAGCAGCGGCCGCAGGAGCAGCAGGGGCAGGAACTGTCAGAAGCTCGGCAACATTAGCTGGGTTAGCAGTGGCGCCTGTTACATTAACACCAAAAATTCCGCCGCCGCCGCGCTGTTGTTCAATGATGGCAGGAACCATCACGCCGCCAAAATCCGTATAGTCGCTGTACACGTTCGCTACATTCATGTCACCCAAGAACGGATCCTCCACCCAAGTTTCAACCTTTGTTACAAGATTCTGGGCATTGATGTAACCGGTGACAGTGTATTGCAAGCCGGAAGGGCTCAATTGGGTGGTGGGGGTCATCCAAGTTACGGCGGTTACCGGATTGCCATCTAAAGTTTGTGGTACCTGAGTTGCCGCATTGAGCTGCGCACCGTGTAAAAAGCCCCATGGTGTCAACCAGATTTCCAGTTGTTGGCCCCAAGCGGTTTGCTCAACCATGACGTTTTGGGTGTAAGTCCCTGCTACGGCTGGTTCCATAAACAAGTTTTGAGCAAAAGTTTCGCCGGTAGCACGCGACGCTGGCACGCTAAGATCAATGGTACGCTGGTAAGTGGTGATGGTGTCACGCAGTGGCCAAGGTGGGCTGGCGCTGGGGGTTTGCATAAAACTGTTTCTGATGCGCCAGGCAGTACCCGTATAAGTGATAGATGCCAAATCTTGCATTCCCATTGCAGCAAGCGCCGCTTCTATATTGGCGGGGACTGCTGCCGCAACAGCCGGAGCGGCATCTGGGGCGGCCACAGGGGCTACGCGTGTATCAGCTGACTCACCTGAGCAGCCTGCAAACAACAGGGTGGAAACGGCAATGGTCAAGTTTGAGCGAAACATGAGTATCTCCTGATTAGTTATAGTTATGGATTTTATTGCTGTCCTAGACCAAAGCCCGCCTGCTGTCCAAAACGATAGCACACAATAAGCTTTCACCAAGCCAAAAGGCAATATAATGAACGAGGTTTATTGTAAAATTAATTGATTTTGGTGACTAACTTGGCCATTGCGTTAGCTTGGTTAAAGACAATTTGTAACGGACGGTATGCAAATGCATAGGCTCATGTATTTGGGCTTCGTAAATTCTGTTTAACTCGATAAGTGTAATTTCGACGCAAGTATCCAGCTAAATTCTCACCTATTTTTTTATGGTCAGGTCTTGCGCCGGAATAACATGCTATACAGAGGTTCTCTAAAAATATTTGCTTTGATTCGCCCAAAAGTGCGATTCTCAGCACCGCACTGGAGGCAATCATGAAATCACTTCTTATAGTAACTATGTTCGTATGTGGCATCGCTGCTAAGGCTTTTGCACAAACCCCAATAAGTCTGCCTGTGGTCACTGGCCCGATACCTGTCTCAGAACAATCTTGGCCGTTGATGGCAAGCAACAGAATTCAAGAAGTGGTTGATATTGCAGCAATGGGCTACGTGGAGGAAGAGTACTTTATTAGTGGAACTGCCAACCTTTACGATTGGGCAACTGATGGCACCATCTCTATCAAGACAGCAGCAGCGCCCTACACTACACGGTTACTGATCCGGCGTCCGGCTGCACCTTCACAGTTCAGTGGTAATGTAATTGTGGAGCCTCTCAACGAAGCTCGCGGTTACGATTGGGCCTTTATCTGGGCCTTGTCACACCGCTATTTTATGGAACATGGAGACGCTTACGTGGGCATTACCCATATGCCGCAAAATATTGAGTCCCTGCAAAAGTTCGATCCCGTTCGTTACGCCACCATGTCGTTTGCTAATCCGAATCCTACTGAGACTTGTGGCCCCCAAAACACCACAGCCACAACCGAAGAGGGCTTACATTGGGATATTTTCAGTCAAGTTGGCGCCCTGTTGAAAAGCAAAGCAGCAATAGGCCCACTGGCAGGTTTCAATGTGCAATATTTGTTCATGTCGGCTCACCACGGACAAGCCGTCACTTATGCAGCAACCATTCATAAAGATGCTAACTTAGCCAATGGTGCTCCCATTTATGACGGCTACTTGCTGCCTAGTTGGGATGTGCCCACGCGCATGCGCCGATGTGGCACAGCACCGGCGGCAGGCGACGTAAGACAAATTGTCAGCAAGGTCAATGTACCTGTAATTCGGGTAGTACCGCAGGGTGAAGTATTAGGTTCACTGGCCACACGCCGTGACGACAGTGATGCAGTTGATGACCGGTATCGTCTGTACGAAGTAGCAGGCGCACCCCGTATGGACCGGATATATTTCCAACACCTGCCAATGGTTGAAGATCAACTTAAGGCTGGGCAACCAGCCTCCGTTGGGAAATGGCCCTATAATTATCAGTGTACTCCCAATATTGATCTGCTTGATTTTCCCATAAAGCGTTATGTTGTGGATGGTGCTTTTGCCAATCTCGATCGCTGGGTGCGTACCGGCACAGCACCGCCGCGCGCCCAAAGATTGGCGGTGATGAATGTGGGCACTCCACAAGCTACTTTCGAAACTGATGAATATGGCAATGCCCGAGGCGGTGTTCGTCATGTATACGTGACAGTGCCAGTGGCAACCTACGCCGGCAATTCACCAGGGCAGTGTGGCAGTATCGCGATGAAAAAACCTTTTGACTGGGCGCGACTTCAGGCTATCTATGGTTCACCACAAAATTACGCACAACAAGTCGCTGCTGCCTTGGATAATCAGGTGAGTGAAGGGTGGATTACTGGCACGGATGCGGCCCTTATCAACGCCGAATTACTCACACCGGCCCTTGGTGCTGGCGAATAACAGGGCACTCTAAGCACCTTGTCATATCGACGGACTAATCAATAAAAATACGGTAGGGCGGGTGTGACTCCGCCCGTAATTTCCTTTATTCTGACCTCCTCAATTTCAAACCCCAAGACAGGTAAACAACATGACTGCGCAATATTTTAAGGAAGGTGAATGGTGGGTCAGTCCCTTCAATGTTAAGCCGGAAGTGACTTCCAAATTTGAACTCCCAGAAAAAGTCGAAATTCATGACGCTACACTGCGCGACGGGGAACAAACACCAGGTGTGGTGTTTAGCCCGGCCGACAAAATAGCTATGGCAGAGATGATGAGTGATGTGGGCATCGACCGTATTGAAGCCGGCATGCCGGCGGTTTCTGCTGATGACTACAAGGCCATTAAAACTATTTGTGGGCTAGGGCTTAAAGCCAAAATTTATACGTTTGCTCGCGCCATGCAAGCAGACATTGATTCTGCTGTTGAGTGTGGTGCACATGGTGTGATCATCGAAGTTCCAATCGGATATCCAAAATTGAAATACCAGTTTGGGTGGACTTGGGAAGATGTGTTCAAGAAAAGCAAGGATGTAATCAATTACGCCAAACAGCGTGGCTTACATGTTGTGTATTTCCCTTACGACACTACCCGTGCTCGCGAAGAAGATCTGGTGAGCCTGCTTAATGCCATTATGAACGAATGTCCTCCCGATTCTGTTGGTGTAGTGGATACGATGGGGTGTGCTCTTCCAGAAGCCATCAAATATATGGTACGACTGGTCCGAAATCTCACTAAATTACCGGTCGAAATCCATACCCATAACGATTTTGGTTTGGGTGTTGCCACCGAACTAGCTGCGGTAGAAGCCGGTGCCACTGTGGTTCACTCCTGTGTCAATGGCCTAGGAGAACGTACCGGCAATGCGGCGATGGAAGAATTGGTGTTGGCGCTGGAAGTCCTCTATGGCATCAAGATGAACTACAACATGAAGAAGTTTCCGGAGTTGTTCGCGCTGGTATCCAAAATGAGTAACATCCCGATTGCAGTGAACAAGCCAGTGGGCGGTTCGCGTAACTTTACTCGCGAATCTGGCATTGGTGTGGATCTTGTGATCAAAGAGCCGTTAGCAATGTTTGGTACTCATCCCGCATTGACGGGCCGTGTGGGTGATATTGTACTCGGCAAAAAAAGTGGCAAACGCTCCATTACTTTCAGCTTGGAACAAATGGGTATCAACGATACGCCAGATGAAAAAGTGGTGGAGATGCTCGCGCTAGTCAAAGCACTGGGGATCGAAAAGAAAACCATCATTACGGATGCTGAATTCAAGGCGATTGTGAAGTCCGTCTTGTAATAGATGTATCTGACAAAAAAAGGCTCTGCGGAGCCTTTTTTTGTATATATAAAAAATGCAGCGTCTTATTCAGGCATGCGGGATGAATGATGATCAACGATCAGCCATTGGTCCCCCACCTTGTGATAAACAAAACTGTAACGCAGGGTGATGGGTGTATTGCTGCCGATGGTTGTCAAATAATTGCCAGTATTGACGGCGGTATCGCCAAACACTCGAATATGCATCGGTTCCATAAAATTCATCACTGGGGGAGTAGCCACTGTAGCCTGAAAATATTCACGTATCAGCGTAGGACCCTCACGTAACACTGGGGGCACAGTGCCGTGCAAAATGGCATGTTCATCGTAAAGTGAAACCATGTAATCTGCATCACCCTTGCCGATACCTTCAATCCAAAGTTGGGCAGCTGCACGTACTTCATCTTCAGGTGTGGCAATAGCGCTTGAAAGAAATCCTAGACTAGTTATAAGTAACAGCAGTTTAGTGATTGGTACTAATCGTGTTACGAATAAGCTATTCAGTAAATTTGCCATTAGAACTCCAGTGTTGGAAATAGATTTAAATATAAGTCCGCGCGACTAATTCGATTTATTATTTGGTTGTATTCTTAAGCGCTAAATGTGGGGCAATAAATTTTTGCTGATCTTTTTTTGGTAAATATTTTTGTACATCTGTTGAATACGCCACTTTGTGCTGATGTTCGTAGGCTTCATGATTGAGCGCCAGAGTATTCTTGTCGTAGACATAATTGACCATCATCCCGGCTGCTTGATTAATGCCGTTGTCCGAACTGTCCGCCATCCAGTTGATTCGTTCCAAGCGTGCGCCGTTGCCTAAGTGAAAGCGGGCTACGGCATCAGCAGGTTTATCCTGATTTTTTACCAGTACCAGATAATAAGCGCATAAACGTGTCAATATTTTTTCCATCAGTAGGTTGCTACGTAATTCTTTAGATATGGTATTACTAGCTAACAACTTAGTGACTGCATCGGCTTCATCAACACTGAGCAAAGTCTTGAGGTTGTTGAAAGAGCGTAGCCAATACATAAAACCTGGCACCGGGGAAAGTGTGACGAAATTTCTAATTTCAGGTTGAACAATAGTGAGATGTTCCACTACTTTTTTAATCAAAAAATTCCCGAACGACACGCCGCGTAACCCCAGCAAACAATTATTGATCGAATAAAATACTGCAGTATCTACTTTGATTGGTAGATCGGTTGGTGTTGTTTGGAGCAGTAATGCTGCGATATTGTTGCTTATCGTGTTGTTTAGGGCTGCCTCCACAAAGATCAGTGGCACATCAGGAATAGCAGGGTGAAAAAAACCATAACAGCAGCGATCACGTTCGAGCCTGCGGCGTAAATCTGTCCATCCTTTTATTGCGTGTACGGATTCGTACTGAATTAATTTTTCCAGAATAATGGCAGGAGTTTGCCAATCGATTCTACGTAACTCCAAAAAACCTCTGTTAAACCAGGTACGAAACAAACTGAGTAATTCCTGATCAAGCAGATTGAATTCATTTTCTTTACTCATCAGTTTGTATAGATCTTCACGCATGGAAATCAAGGCTATCGTGCCTTGTGGTGCGGTATTGAGAGTGCGATACAATTCCAGTCTTTGTGGTTCGCCGGCTATTGCTATTGCTTGTAATGCTTCTTGGGTGCCGGTGGCCTGATAGTGGGTAATGGCCTTGGCCACCCTTTTTGTGTCGGCCCCTAAGTTTGCATACAAGTATTGGAAAAATCTTTTCTTATCATCATCAGATGCACTTTGGAAATGGCGCAGTATTTCTTCAGCGATAGCACTGGAAGAAGCTTCACCCTTGAGTTGGAGTATGGTCTGACACAACTTGGTGGTGATCTGAGAAAAACTCTGGCGTTGGTGGAATTTAAGTAGCTCCAACGTTTCAAGTCCCATTGCGGTAAGCTTTTGCAAGAGGTTTTTTAAATATGGTGTCTGCATAATTGGCACACTCTTGTTATCAAGTAGATGTAATAAAAACTATTCTTGTGGGAGGAAACTCATATAAATAGGGTTTCTACAATTTTAGATAGTAGTGAAATTAGCTGCTATTCTGCCATCTAAATCTGCAATTTGGCAGGCGAATTTTAGGCGTCTTTGGTAGCATAACGACCCTACATTCAACTTATCAAATCTTAGTTATGTCTTATATTTTTCCACCACAAGTTCTGTCCATAATTCCTATTCACTCCAGCCAGGCTGTGTTTCCCGTACATCGTATTTATTGTGTTGGCAAAAACTATGCTGCCCATGCACGCGAAATGGGTTCTGACCCGACTACAGAAATACCTTGTTTTTTTCTGAAGCCGGCCGATGCCATAGTAACCAACGGCGTGATGCCCTATCCATCTGCAACGAGTAATCTGCATTACGAAGGTGAATTGGTCATCGCATTGGGGAAAGGAGGCAGTAACATTTCTAAACAGAACGCGCTGGAGCATGTGTTTGGTTATGCAATGGGACTTGACATGACTCGCCGTGATTTACAAACGCAGGCGGGTCGAAATGGTCAACCATGGGATACCGGTAAGGCTTTCGATCATTCCGCTCCAATTTCTACCATATACCCGCATTCACTAGTCGGGCATATCACTAGCGGTAGCATCAAACTATGGGTCAATGGTCAATTAAAACAGGATTCGGATATCAGCGATTTGATCTGGGATGGCCCACGTATGATCAGTGAACTTTCCAAGCTGTTCACCTTACAGGCGGGAGATCTGATTTTCACTGGAACTCCGGCTGGTGTTGGGCCAGTGCTGGCCGGTGATCAGTTGGAGTTGAAGATTGCTGGATTGGGTGTGTTAACAGTAAAGATTGTGTAACTACATAACTGAATACTAAGGATAAAAAGGAGTGTAAAAAAACTAAGGCACTTGTCGTAATTCTGCCAGCATTTCCGGGCTGTCCCATTCGAACGCACCAGTCCATCTGTTAATTACTTCACCCTTTTCATCATAAAGTACTGAGCTTGGCATTACGTTGATGCCTTGCGTGCCGACATAGGTCGTCAGCTTGATGAAATTCCCGGTGAAGTCACGGTCGAGCAAAAAATCATTTATTTTCTCCAGCGTTTCGTCCGAAGCTAGTAAGAAGACATAATTTTCAGGTTCCAGAATTGCAGCAGCTTTGGTTAGCGCTGGTATTTCCCGTATACAAGGCGCACACCACGTAGCCCAGTAATTAACGAAAACTTTTTTGCCGCCATAAGCGCTGAGTTCAAGCGGATTACCTAGTAGATCTTGAAAAGTGGAGCTAACAACAGCTGTAGCTGGAGCGACATTGCTAATAGTGATTTGTGGAGGGGTTATAGTAGTGTTTGGCGTTGCACTAGCAGCATTTGACTCCAAAACCGGTGTTGTTTGAGTAATTGGTGATGTAGCCTCGCTACAAGACTGGACTATGAACAATACTAAAATTAACAGACCTATTAAGGGTTTTTGCATGGCTATTACCTACAACAAAGATCTCATCAGCTTATTTTGAAGCTAAACTTAAGTCAAACAATGAAATGTCTGACCTTTAATAGCATCTTTGTGTTGTTTTAGCTGTCCTGATCATTGCTCATGTAAGTGTTAGGCTCTATTATTTGTCCGTTTTAGTATTCAAATTCTCCCTTCACACCTGTTAACTTTAACACCAAGGAACTCTTCATATGAAAAAATTATTACTGACTACATTAGTATCTAGTTTGTTTGTGTTATCGGCTCATGCTGCGCTAGAAGTTGGTAATGCCGCGCCCGGTTTCAGTGCGCAGGCATCACTCAATGGTGCAGAATTTACTTATGCACTTTCAGACAATTTGGCAAAAGGGCCAGTAGTTGTATATTTCTACCCTTCCGCCTATACCCAGGGCTGTAACATTCAGGCGCATACCTTTGCCATCAATATGGAAAAATTTGCTGCCGCTGGTGCATCAGTCGTGGGTGTGTCGCTGGACAGTATCGATCGTCTCAATGTGTTTTCCGCTGATCCTGATTATTGTGCGGGCAAACTTGCTGTAGTGTCCGATGCCGATGGCAGTATTGCCAAGTCATATGCCCTAGATGTGCGAGATGCTCGTGAAGGCGCCAAAGATACCCGCGGTGAAGAAATAGGCCACGGTTTCGCCGAGCGCACCACGTTTATTGTCGGCGTTGATGGCAATATTATGGGCACTGTGGGTGGTGTATCCCCAGATGAAAATGTATTGCAGTCCTTGCAAATGATTGAAAATCTGCGCAAAGAATAAAATTCTTTTAACAATCTCCTAAAAAAAGCCCCTGCCGTAACAATTGGGGCTTTTTTTTTGGGTTTTCGCAATTGTGTTTTGTTAGTTATCAAGTGCTGGTGAAAAATTTAATTGCTCTTGAGTGGTCTTGTAGTTGCCAATCTATATTTTGGCCCGGGTCTGCGCACTATTGATGACTTTATTCGTGTTGCAGGCCTTGGCTGCTGCGTATTCCTTAAAGTTACGACTGATGGTTTCCACAGGTGAACCTAGTCTGTGTTTCTGCTAAGTTAAGCATTGCCGTTTAACCATTGGTTTCTATGTACTCGTTGCTCACCTCACTCAAAGCTCTGCTAGATCGCCGATTCCTCACTATATTCATTTTGGGGTTTTCTAGCGGTTTCCCGTTTGTTTTGCATGGCTCGGTGTTAACGTTGTGGATGAAAAGTGAAGGGCTGTCCCGTTCCGAAATAGGTTTCATTGGTGGTGTGACAGCTATATATGCAATCAACTGGCTTTGGTCACCTGTGGTCGATCGTTTTAGGATCCCCTTTTTATATGCCAGATTTGGTCAGCGCCGTTCTTGGATTTTAGCGATGCAGGCGCTGCTGATCATTTTTACGTTGCTGCTTAGTGGGGCAAGTCCACAAGGGGATTTGTTTACACTTGGGTTGTTTGCGCTTGGTATTGCCTTTGCTTCTGCCACGCAGGACATTGCGGTAGATGCCTATCGCATCATGATGTTTGACAGTAACGAGGCTGACCAAAAATTGCCATATGCTTCGGCTATGGCCACTGTAGGTTGGTGGTCAGGCTATGGGTTTATAGGTGGTGCGGTGGCCTTGCTGCTCGGCGGTCAAACTATCGGTCTAAGTTGGCCGGTGGTCTACAAACTGCTGGCACTGGTTTATGTTGTGTTGATGGGGTTGATCACACTTTCGCCCGAACCTAAAACCACTCTAGTACCTATTGCAATAAACCAGAACAAGGGCCCTACTCTTGCATTCGGTGATTGGTTCAAGATTTATATCTGTGCACCTTTTGTTGAATTTTTCGATCGTTGCGGTAACAAACTGGCTGTTGCGATTTTGCTGTTCTTGTTCAGTTTTCGTATTGGTGAAGCCATGCTTGGACGTATGTCCCTAGTCTTTTATGTAGAACTGGGTTTCAGTACTGAACAAATTGCCCTGTACTCTAAATTTTTAGGGGGCTTAGCTACTGTAGTATTTTCTCTGCTGGGGGCAGTAATCACGACACAGTATGGAGTGATACGCGGGATGTTGGTGGCTGGAATCGCCATGGCAGCATCCAACTTGTTATACGCAGTTATGGCGGTTGTGGGGCCATTGCCGTGGTTATTTATGCTGACATTGCTAGTAGATAATTTTTGCGGTGCTTTTGCTACAGTTGCCGTGGTGACTTTCATTTCGTATTTTGCTTCGCGCACTTACACTGGTACACAGTTCTCGTTGATGTCTTCAATTTCCACTTTTGGACGAACCACACTTGCCGCTGGCAGTGGTGCCATAGTTGATGCTATGGATGGCAATTGGCCTTTGTTTTTTATATTTACCACGGTGATGGTGATCCCAGCGCTAATCTTGTTGATATGGCTAGGTAAATTGTTGGCAGATTTTCAAAGTGGAAAAACACAGGTGTCTGCAGCATTACCATGATGTAAATGGGATAGTTTGCGGCAAGCTTCAGTGCTTCTGGGATTAAAAATTTAGTTATTCTGTTTGCGGGAAAGCAACTCAACAAGAGTTGGGTTGGCTACGATCCCCAAGCCCGGTTGTCCCATGGCAATATCCAGCGGACGCAACTTCTTGGCATTTATAGCATCGAGATTTGCGCCTCGAGCCAACAGGAACTCGACAATAGCAAGTGAACCCTTCATTACAGCGCCGTGCAAAGCAGTATCACCAGATTGATTAGCTGCGTTGATATCAGCACCAAATTCGTCCAGCAACATGGACATGGTTGCAATTGCATCTTCTTCTCGGCCGCGGCTAAGGCCAGTTCTCCAACTTAAACCAGCTGCCACCATCAATGGAGTAGTACCGCCATTGGTTGGAATCAACATGCCCGCAGTTTCTTTGCCAGGGCGCTCCGTTGTATTAAGTTTGGGGTCAGCACCGGCTGCCAGCAAAATACGTTGCAACTCAATATCACCCGACATGCAAGCGCGGAAAAAAGCAGTCGCTCCTTCTTGTAAGATTGGGTTGTGTGTGCCGCCAACCACTAGCCAGTTCGGCAGCCCTTTTTTAAGTGGCAAGTTGGGGTTAGCTCCTTTGGCTAACGCTAGTTTAACTATATCAACGGGGCTTGTTGTGCCGAGAATTTTGGGAGTAGGGCGGGGATTTGCATCCATCGTATTCAGGTCGGTGGCGACAAACACCACGTTTCTGCCCCAGCGGTCAACCAAATTTGGGTCGGTGCCAGCCTCGAGCAATATACGGGCGATTTCAAGATGACCGTTCAAGATGGCAATGATAGCAGCGCTGGTAGAATCATCATCGACAATATTGGGATCGCTGCCGTGTGCAAGCAGGGCTTGCACGGTATCTAGTTTGCCTTCTCGTGCAGCGAAATGCAGGGCTGTCATACGACCCTTTGGTACGTCGGTATAAACAAAACCACCTTGAAAATGTTCGGGATCAACCGGCGCTATATTGATTACCGACGAACGTAAATTGACCTCGGCTCCGCCATCTATCAGGGCGATTGCAGCTTCGGTGTAGCCATGAGCTGCTGCCCACATCAGGGCAGTCTGTCCTTTCCAACCATCTAAAATATTGGGATCGGCAGGGCGGGAAAGTAACGTGTTGCCACCCGTGCCTGTGCCAGCCAACAGCAGTTTGATTACCTCTACATGGCCATTACCGGCGGCCGTCATCAAGGCTGTTTCACCTTCGGTGTTGATGGAGTTGGCATCCACACCGGCAGCAAGTAACAAACGTGTGATATCGGCAGATCCAGTGCGAGCTGCGAGATTAAGTGCAGTAATTCCATAACGATTACTGCGTGTAATATCAGCTCCATTGATAATTAATAACGCGGCGAGTTCGGTATTACGCTCGTGAATGGCACGCATCAGCACGGTGGTGCCATCAATTTCAGTGGTATCAACATCCAGCCCGTTGGCGATTGCTGTGGTCCAGGTTGCTATATCTTTACTGGCAGGCACCTCGATTGCCAGGGTTGGCGCTGACATCAAAACAGCGAGCAGGGCAGTCCAGACTAAATTCGTCACACCGGTACAAGCCGGAGTCCAGTTCTTAAAGTACATGTTCAGACTCCTGGTCTGGATACCGGTTGCCGCCGATTTAACGGCACTTGTTGGCTACGTTATAAGCTGTGCAAAATACTAACCCAGACCTACTGTTACACCTTCACTACGCCCAAAAGATTCCAGTGGAACTCCCATCTGGCGGGCAATATCAAGATGCAAATCACCAATAGGGCGAGTTTTGTCCGGCACTTGAATATGACGATTGCCAGCAAGAAAGCCGCTGACAATGGCGGTAGGCAAGCGCATTTTTACATGGTCGTTACCGTTGCTCATACCGCTACCGTACATCAACAAGGTGTTGTCGAGAATAGAACCATTACCATCGGGCGTGGCTGCGAGTTTGTCGATAAATTTCGCAAACTGCTGCATATGGTACACATTCACTTTGAAGTGTTTTTCAATGGTTGCAGGTGCATTGGCATGATGCGAGATAGCGTGATGCGGATCAGGTACACCGATCTGCGGGTAGCTAATTGGGCTGAGATCGCGTGCCATCATAAAAGAAAAAACACGGGTAATATCCGCCTGATAAGCGATGTGCATAAGGTCGAACATGACGGATACATGTTCTTCATACGATGCCGGGATGCCTACTGGCGAGTTGATGGTTGAAGTTGCAAGTTCATCAGTACGACTGGTGGCGTTCTGGATACGGCGTTCGACTTCGCGTACGTTGGTTAGAAAATCATCCACTCTTGTTTTGTCTTCTGCGCCAAGTTTTGCTTTGGTACTGGCTGTTTCTGAGAGTATTGAATCGAGAATGCTACGATTTTCTTCCATGCGAGCCTTACGTTGAGCGGCTGTGCCTGTACCACCAAACATCTGTTCGAATACGATGCGGGGGTTGATCTGCATAGGCATGGGGCTGGAGGCGGAGGCCCAGGACAAGGTGTCGAGATAGGCGCAGCTGTAGCCAAAATCGCAGGCGCCCACCAAACTACTGATGTCTTCTATACCCAATTGCAAGGAGGGAAATATCGAGTCTTTACCAATGTGTTTGGCAATAACCTGATCTACCGATATACCGGCTTCCATGTCCACGCCTTGTGTTTTCTTCGGAATCGAGTCTGTCAGGAAAGCAGTAGGTGCACCCGCATGCTGGCCGGCCATTTCTGCCCCCATAAGGTTGCTAACAATGGTGAGTTTATCGTGGTAGTTGTGCAGTGGGGCAAGTGTTGGAGTCAGTTCGAAGCCATTGCCAACCGTAGTAGGGGTCCAGCGGTTGTCGGTTTCGGTCATGATCATACCGTGCGGAACATATACAAATCCGGCGCGCAGTGGTCTTAATGCTGCCGTTTGAGCATAGGCTGTTAATGAAGGCACCATTGCGCCCAAAAAGGGTAGTGCAACTGCAACTCCGCTACCACGTAAAAAAGTACGTCGGCCCAGCGCTTTTTTAAAATTTATCATGTTGCGAACTCCCAAAAGTTGCTTAACAAAAAAATTATTGCGTTTGTACTACCGATATATTTGTTGCTGTTGGCTCTACTGCTGTCATCTTCATTTGGAAAGGTACAGAACTAACAATCCCTTGGATTAAAGCTGAAAATTTATAATCCTGCGTTGCAGCAGAGTGAACAATGCTGCGCACAGTGGGCATATCGTAATATTCCAATCCGCGTCCCAATGCATAGGTGAGTAATTTTGTGGTCAGGTTGCTGACAAATTGCTCTGGCTTGGCGACAACAGCTGCTCGCAAACTGGCTGGACCGTCAACAGCTATGCCGTTGGCTAGCTGGCCTTGTGAATCGATAGCAACGCCACCTTCATCAAGATCGCGCCAGGTACCTATGCCATCAAAATGTTCCAGCGCAAAACCGATAGGGTCCAATATGTCATGGCATAGAGCGCATTCAGGATTGGCTCGGTGGTTGGCTAGGCGCTCGCGCATGGTAACGATGTCGATAGCATCTACCGCATTTTCATTTAAAGCAGGAATATTATCTGGAGGTGCTGGTACGGAAGAACCCAAAATGTTTTCAAGTATCCATTTACCACGCACCACCGGCGAAGTGCGATGAGCAAATGAAGTAACGGTGAGAATACTACCCTTACCCAGTAAACCGAAACGGTTCTGATCAGTTAGGGTGACACGCTGAAAATCATCTCCCACTACGCCTGCAATACCGTAATGACGTGCAAGGCGTTCATTCAGAAAAGTGTAATTAGCATTCATTAAGTCCATAACAGAGTGGTCTTCTTTAAAAATGCTGCCCACAAACAAACTTGTTTCCTGAGAAAAAGCCTGTCGTAGGTTTTCATCAAAATTGGGAAAGGCAGCCGAATCCGGTTTGGAATTTTCCAGATTGCGCAGATGTAACCATTGGCCAGCGAAATTATCGACCAGTGCTACGGCACGATCATCGGCCAGCATACGTTGTACTTGTTGTTCTAGTGTACGTGGGTTGTTCAACCTGCCTTTAGCGGCAAGCTCCAGCAGTTCGGCATCGGGTACACTGCTCCACAAAAAGAATGATAACCGTGAGGCCAGTTCAAGATCGCTGATGGTAAAACTGGCACCGGCTTCTAGTCCTGTAGGATCTTGTTCTAGGCGAAACAGGAAATCAGGGCTCATCAGTATTCTGCGAATACCCATCTGTATGCCACCTTCAAAATTGCCGTTGCTTTCGCGGCCCTGATTGAAGAAACCCATTAGTGTTGCAACATCATCAGTTGTCACGGGTCGTCGATAAGCTTGTTGGGATATGTTAGTCAAAATTTCTTCAGCACAGCGTGTTTCCTGCGTTGTATTAGCGGGAACACAAGAGAATATTTTCTGCCTGCTGACTGTGGTAAGTTCAGGTGCCTGGCCTGAAAAAGGGCCGCGTATCATCACATTTGCAACCGATGGGATACCTGCCAAAGCTACCGGATCAAAGTTGATGCGTTCGAAGGGTTGTAATTGTTGGGTTTCTACTGCGCCCGTTTTTTCTACAAAAGTTACTGTTAGAACATGGGTGCCTGCGCGGACTGGAACAGCGATTTGGGTGCGCTGTTCAATAACTAATTTGGATGCTGCAGAATTTTCCATCATCAGGTTGTAATCGACATTGCCACCGATGGTAACTAGTTTGATACGTTTTCCATCCAAGGCTATTTCAAATTGATGTGGAAATTGCAGGCCGCGAATTGCATCTACCGAATTACCTAAAAATTTGGTATGAATTTCATACAGGGCATCGAGTGGAAAATTATGTTCTATCCGGATGCCACCTCGCGTTCCTAGCGGCATACCCTCAATATATTTGTCCTGCGACAAACTGTTGCTTACCGGATAATGTGCTTCTTCGGGTGAAAAATCCGGATCACCCACTGCTATGGCACTCACTCTGTCTGCTGCTGTTAGGTAACCCTCCAATAAGGTGGAAGACATACTCAGAATATCGGCAATATTGTCGAAGCCATAACTTGAATTGTCAGGCGGCAAGAGGCTGGCTATATCTAAATCGAGCCCTAATACGTCTCTGATCGCATTGGCATATTCGGTACGATTAAGGCGATAGAGGCCAGGTCGGCCAGGGTAGGGGGTAGTAAGCGCATTTCGATCGAGTTCAGATTCGAGCCAAGCTACCGTGCTGTCATACTGGCTGGAATCAGGTCGTGGATTGCCTACCGGGGGCATAAAAGCTCCACGTAATTTTCCCACTACTTTTTCCCAGGCTGCTGGGTCTTCATCTACGTCAGTAACATCTAGTACATCCAGAGCGAGTTTTCCTGCCCAGTCTTCTGTGTTGTGACAATCTAGGCAGTAGGTGTTGATTAGGTTTTGGTGGGGCTCAGATTCGGCTGCGAAAGCAACAGAATTTATACTTGCTAGCAGTAAGCAAGTTGCAGTGATACGGAATACTGGAATCCGTCCTAGAAACTGTTCTTCTAGTTGTTCTTCTAGTTGTTTTTGTAACCAATGGTGCATATTCACACGGCCTTTTCTTTGCGATTTTCTATAAATCCAAGTGCGCCAAGTTGCGGGTCTGGTTGATTTCAGGCAATCGTGGCAAAAGTGCAGATTTAGAATGATTTTATTATTATAAATATGTATGACGAGTCTAGCTCTGACGCCAAGGCTGATGCAAGCAAAACGGACATTATATTAAGGGCTTAGGATGCCAGATTGAAATTTAACAACAGCAACAACTCCTCCACTATCTCCAACAAAAACTTTTTTTCTGCCTAGTATTTTCAGCGGATAATTTTCTACTTGAAACTAAGTAAGGGGTAGCTTCTACTTAAAAGCATGGCTGATGGATATAGAAGTGAAACGAATGTGGCGTAAAGTCGATGGTTCTTAGTCTGACCAGCAACTATAGTTCATAAATTGTGGCCATTTGAACGGCCCTATATTTGGAGGTGTAATAATGAAAAATGATAAGTTTGCCCGGTAGACCGTTGCACTGACGCTTGGCTAAGGAGTTTCAAGAAATCCCCGGTTCTTATAAAGGCATTAGCAACAAAATGGCCTGAGGTTTACACAGGCACGAATGGTACCTTGCTACTGCGTATCACGCGTCGCCACCACAACATAAAACCCGTTACAAACATCACCACCGGCATCATCCCTAACGCAGCCCACAGCAGTCGTAGCCAGTCTGATTCAAAACGTGCTTGGTGGATTTTAGTCATCAGTTGCAGTACAGCATCGGGGCGATCAAAATCATTCAGATCGTTGTCCAGTGCATCAATCAACCTATCGAATGGCGCCGGAAAAACAAAATACAAAGCTGATATTCCCCAGGCAAATACCAACAACAGTGACCAAAAACCGACGCTGCTGTGTAATTGCCAAATAAAGCTGCGGGAGCTCTTACGTACAATTATCAACCCTTCATGCCACCGTGTCTTGCCTTGCCACCAGATAAAAAGACCAGTCAGTGCCATGACTAGAAATAACGCGCCACCAACGCCATTTAGTTGACGGCCAGTGCGTCCAAGGAAAAGATCGTCATGAAAATTCGACAAGGTATCAATAACTGCAACTGGCCAGGAGTCGGGACCGCCTAAATCCTGGCCAGTATAATGATCAAAAAACCGCGCACTTTGCGTGCCGTCTTTCTGCAAGGTTACATAGACTGAATTTTCGGGTAGCGATGAAACCATGCTGTCGATGACTTCGTAATCGCTGTAGACCTCAGCAATTTTTTCAGCAAGTGCCGCACCTTGCAGAGGTGTACTTGAAAAGGAAGCCACTGTGCTGGGCACAAACCAATGTTGAAACAAGGGGCTGAGAATAAACGCGCTGCCGGTAACACAAATAGTGAGCACATAAACCCCAAAGCCAAGTCCCAGCCAAAGGTGAATCTGCAAAATAAATTTTCGAATCCAGAGTGTATGAGGGGCGCTGATCCAGCGTTGCCAGATTTGCATTATTACAGAAGAAAATTCAAGGAGGCCTGTCCCCCGAAAATGTACACTGAGCAGATTATGGATTCACCGAGCAAAACACCTAGCAAAGTTTTGCCGGCACTGATGCGCACCACACTGCATACATACACAATTAAGTCTGTAGGCAAAAAAGGGGCGATGCCCCATACAGTGATCACTGGCAATTCGCGTTTTTGCAAGAGCTGAGTAATCCGGGTGATTTGCTCGGGATAATGCTTATGGAAAAAATTATCAAAACGGAAATAACGCGAGAGATAATAAACTAATGCAGAAGAAACTAGGATGCCGCCTAGATTTACAAAAAACAAAGGCCAGGCCGGAAACACCAAAATGCCTGCGACCAGCAACGGTGTAAGCGGTATCAAGGTGAACGCCCGCAATGACGCCAGCAAAAAAAATACACTTAAACCGGTGTACAAATTAGCACTGAAAAACTGGCGAATATTTTTTGGGGTAAATGATTCGGGAAAAAACAAATACAGTAAAAGGCTGATGACAATCATTGCCAACCAAAGATAAAGGCCCAGGAAATTTTCGGTTTCAAACTGTTCTCTTTTCATTGGTTAAAATTTATTTGGTCATACTATAAACGAAAGCAGGCAGGATATTGAGCGGGACAAAATTTACTTCATCCATGGTCTTGCCAAAAATGCGTTCTATATCGATTTTATTGCTCATAAAATATTGATATTGCAAATACATGCCGCCTGTCTTGAGGCTATGCTTGAAGGATTCGATAACCTGATACAGAAACTTGTTACTGGTGGTGCGACATTCGAAATTTTTCAAGGGGAGGGAAGATACAATCACATCGTAAGATTCAGCTTCTTTAAGTAATTCGGTAACGCAGCAATTATAAAGTTTGATATTTTTTTCTGGGTTGGCGGCAATCAGTTTTTCTATCCATGGGTTGTATTCACTTTTGATGTCGGCAACATGCAATTCGGAGTTCACCGTCATACCGCTAATAATTTCTTTAGTGAAAGCACCTTTGCCGCTACCGATTTCCAAGATTTTTAGTGGGCGAGAAAAATCAATTTTCCCCACCAAGGTTCTGACAAGGTAGACGGAACTGCTGACTATCATTCCATCTTCTCTGATGTTGCGACTGATTTTGTTATAAATATTAAAGGGCACTGGTAAGACTCATGAAAGGGGTAGGCTAAGATAATGGATATGGGGCAAGATTATAGAGCAAAAGTAGTCGCGGCTTGTCATTAAAACCGTTTGCCTTAGTATTACTTTTAGTATCAAAGCTTCAATCAAGATTGGATCATGGGTACAATCGGGCGCCTAGCTTAGCCAAGCGCATAACTGTCACATTTATATATTTAAAATCATCTGGATGCAGGGTTTTACAGCTTCTTTGGTAAGTTTTTTAACAGTGAGTAAGTTGTTTTATATGGGCATTTAGTGTAGAAAGATTTATAGATTGATGCCGGCAGGTTTGACAAGGAGGCAAAGGAGGCAGATGCGTAAACTTACCTCAGGTTACAACTTGGGTAAAGCTGTTACTCGCACCTCGGTGCCCTTAACTGCGCTGTTTACGGTCTTCTTGACTTTGCTGGTCCATATTCCGGCAGTGGCCGCAGTTGCTGGGCTAATTACACTGCCGACCTCAAGTTCTGATGGCAAGGCCTATAGTTCAGTTTTTACGGTTGCCATGACCGTTTCCCCTAATACTATTTTTACTACTTCCGCATTAACCACCGATCACGTACAAATTGCAGGCACTCTTAGGCCACAAGCAGAACATGTTGGTAAAAAAGCCGATATTTTTGTAGTGGAAAAGATTGGTAATAAATTCACCATGAAAAATGCCGATGGTGTCTACATCCCATGGAACACTCAGGTAAATAAATTAGTACCTTTTGTCGAAGGGGTAACTTTGAGTTCGGCACTTAATGTCGATGTATTTAAAGGTGCGCTTGGTACAGCAGGGCAGCATCTAATTTTTTTAGGGTATATGCTGGAAGGCAGTACCACGCTGATCTACACACCCTCTGCTGCTACTCTACAAATTGCAACCAACATCGACCCTTTCTCTTTTTTTGAAACTAACATCCAAGCACAAATTATTCAGGCTAAATGTATTCTCTGCCATGTTAGTGGTGGCGTAGCTGATCGTCAGACCACATTGCTCTACACTAATAAAGGCGATGCAACCCGCCAAAATTTCGATTTATTTGCAGCATTCTTCCGGTCTAAACCCAATGCCCTTGCCTATATCCAATCCAAGGTAAGCGGTGGCAACGGACATATAGGCGGTAATCAATTGGCTGTAGGCAGTACCGGTTACAACCAATTAACCGAGTTGATGCAGTTGCTGGCAGGGTCTGCAACCCCCTCAACGCTCCCTCCAACTGCGGGTTTTTTTGCCGGTGTAAAACTACAAACACCAGCAGAAACTCTGCGCCGTGCTGCCATTTTACTGGCAGGACGTTTGCCGGTAACAGCAACAGAAACCAATGCCGTGGCCGATGTCAATGCCGGCACTTTGACTTTGCGCATATTCCTGAGAGCCTTGATGCAAGGAGAAAATTTTCATAATTTTATTAAAAATGCTGCCAATGATCGTTTGCTACTTAGAGGTGCCGGCAACGGCTCGGTGCTCATCAATGCTTGCGCTCTCTGTTTCCCTGGCTACACCAGTGCCTATACTGAGCTGGAAAAAATCAAGGATTCCACCAGCAAAAGTGGTCCCTTGCAGGAATTCAATACTCGGCTCAGATATAGCTTGCTAGAGTCCCCATTAGAACTAATTGCCTACGTGGTCGAAAACGACAAGCCATATTCCGAAATTTTGACAGCTGATTACGAAATGATGACACCGGTCATGTCAAAAGCTGTAGGAGGTACTGCCAGTTTTGAAGCTGATGCCAGCCCCATGGAATTCCAACCCGGAAAAATGCAGGGCTACTATCGCCAAGATGCTTCGGTAAAAACAACACTCGATCCCCTGCTCGATTTAAGACAGATAACAAACCCCGGCAACTTGCAAACTAACTATCCTCACTCAGGTTTACTTAACAGTTTGGCTTTCTTGGTGCGTTACCCAACCACCGCTACTAACCGTAACCGGGCCCGAGCACGCTGGACCTTTTTGCACTTTTTAGGTGTAGACATTGAACAACTTGCGCTGCGTACCACCGACCCAATTGCCTTGGCCGATACCAACAATCCGACTATGAACAACGGCAACTGCACTGTGTGCCATGCAATACTAGATCCGGTGGCAGGGGCTTTCCAGGATTATGGCGAGCAGGGTTTTTATAAAAGTCGATACTCAGGCTTGGATGCTTTAGACAGTGTCTATGTAGGTCTGCGCACGGGTGCTTTGTATAAAGCAGGTGATACTTGGTATCGGGATATGCGTGCGCCTGGTTTCAATCAGTCTTTGGTTCCCGCTTCCTCCAACAGTCTGCGCTGGTTGGCGCAGGAAATTGTCAAAGACTCGCGTTTTGCCAGTGCCACAGTTAAATTCTGGTGGCCAGCAGTCATCGGCTCTGATCTGTTGGCAAAACCTGAAGTTGTCACAGATATGGATTATTCGGCTCGTTTAGCTGCCTATGAGGCGCAGGAAGCTACTATTGCTTCTTTGGCAGAAAAATTTCGCGCCAATGGCATGAATTTAAAAGATCTACTGGTGGATTTACTGCTCAGTGAGTGGTTTCGGGCGAGTGATGTCACACCTGCTCAATCGAGCGCTCTCTTGCTTGACGCACATGAGATTGCAGGTTTGGGGACTGAAAAACTACTCACACCTGAACAGTTAGCCAACAAAACTAAGGCAGTCACTGGCTTTAACTGGGGGTCGAGCTGGAATTTCGCTACCTTGCAAACAGGAAATTTTCTGACCACTTCATATTCTCCATATTACGGGGGTATCGATTCCGTCAACAGTACAACGCGCATGCGGGAAATTACCCCCTTAATGGATGCTGTTGCTCTTACCCATGCTCTGGAAGCATCCTGCCCCATTGTATTGGGCGAATTTATTCTCAGTGATGCCAGCCGCAAACTATTTGGTGGTATTGATGAGTTTGTTACTCCGTTGACAGAAATTTCCACACTTGCAGTTGTTACCAGTGCTACTGACGCCACCTTAATGCCGTTTACCTTGAGCACACCACTCAGTGTTGGCACTAAAAAAGTATCTATTGGTTTTATCAATGATTTTTGCGACATGGATCCGGTAACAAAAAAATGCAGAACGGATCGTAATTTGATTGTTGCTAGTGTCATGATCCGTAAGCCTGACAACACCACCATAAACATCAACGGTAATCTTGCAGCTTTGTCAAATACCACCTGTGGCAGTAATTTGCGTACTACTCAAAAGCTGCTGTCGACAACCTGCGTTGCTGATTTCAGCTTTAACGCAGATAAGGCAGGTACCTATGTGATAACGGCCAATTTATCGGCTCAACAATCGGGTAAAGATTCAGTGATGGCTAATATTGCCATCGCATCGGCAGTTGATCCGCTATTGGCAACAGGTTCCGGTGCTATGTTAATCAAAACCAAATTGGTGGAACTACACCAAAAATTTCTGGGTAAAACTTTTTCCATAACTGCACCAGAGATTGTGGGGGCATATAACTTGTTGGTTAACTCTTGGAACAATCATAAAACTGCTGCCGGCAAGGCAAATGTGGCCAACACAGCCGAAAAATGCGATTGGAGCCTAGATATGGATTATGTGGCAACCTTGGGTTATCCAGGTGTGGTACGCAAATTAAACGAGAGTTCAACGGGTGTGTTTTCTTACAGCTTCGATACAAGTGGAATTAATACATGGATAGACCCACTCGGTGCCGATCCCTTGTATATGAAACAAAGCTGGAAAGTGGTGATCGCTTATCTATTAAGTCACTATAATTTTTTACACGAATAAGCAGGCCCAGACCATGAAAATTGATATGAGTCGTAGAGCAGTCCTGCAAGGCATGGTAAAAACTGCCGGTCTTGGAGTTTTTTCTTCGGTACCCCTCTCCTTATTTGCACTAGCTCCCTATCGGGGCAAATTACTCATGAGCTTGCAACTAAGTGGCGGCATGGATGTCACCAGTTTTGCCGATCCAAAAACCAATGTGCCTGGCCAAAAAGAAATTAGCCGCTGGGCACGAAACCTGCAAATACAGACTGCAGGAAATATTCCTTATGCACCCTATGGTGGTAATGAAAAATTTTTCTCCAAATATTATGCATCTAGCTTGGTGATTAACGGCGTAGATGCCCAAACCAACTCTCACAGTGTTGGGGTTGTAAATAACTGGAGTGGTCGCAATTCTATTGGCTTACCATCAGTAACCGCACTGTTTGCCGCGGTAAATCAACCACAACTACCGCTGGCCTATTTGAATTTTGGTGGTTTTGGTACTACTGAGGGCATCATTCGCGATACCCGACTCAGTGATACAACGATTCTGCGTAATCTTGCTTTGCCTAATGAAAGTGCAAAGTTGCCAGTGCAAAATTTTCTCCTTGCTAAGGACTTGGAAAATATACAAAAGTTACATGCTAGTACGGTGGGCAATATGGTCAACTCCACTACAGTAGCAGCAGGTAGTCTAAGAAACCGGGAGCTGTTTCTGGAAAGCATTGCCAGAACTCAAGACGTTTCTCGCCTAGTTGATTTTCTTCCGTCCACATCTCAGTTGCAGGCAAGAAGAGTGGTGGGGGGGCGTTCAAGCACCTTACATCAACAAATACAGTTGGCCTTATTGGCATTCAAGGCAGATGTAGCGATTTCTGCCGATCTGATGGAAGGTGGCTTTGATACACACAACAATCAAGACACTTTGCTGCCTTTGTTATTAGCAAACACGACTGATGCCATTGATTATCTCTGGAATACTGCCGAGCAGTTAGGAATTGCCGACAGGCTGGTGTTGGTGATGGGCAGTGATTTTGGTCGCACACCGTATTTTAATGCCACCGAAGGCAAAGACCACTGGCCAATTGGTTCGTATCTGGTAATGGAAAAGAATGCCAAATATACCAATAAGGTGATTGGCGCAACTGACGCAGGGCATAAAGCCTTGCCCATCAATCCTGCGACCTTGGCGCGTGACGATAAGGGTGTAATTTTGAAGCCGGGCCATTTCCATAAGGCCCTTCGTAAATATCTGGGCATCGACAATAGTGCAATCACCCGTAGATTTTCGCTCACCAATATCGAAGATTTGAATTTTTTCGGTTAAGGGTTTATTTATCTTTCTTGAAAGTATCGAGCCCCGGTTTGAGCTTTTTGTCATCCAGAAAGGCTTTCATTGCACCACTTCGAAAATTTCCACCGCTGCGTAACTGTGAAGCATCTCCTTTGGCATAGATATAGTCATTGGACGTTTCCATATCCATATAACGTACCCGTTTAAATACTTCCTTGGCAGCACGTAACACTATCGGATCTTTGGCAAGTAATACCTTTGCCAATTCTCGTACGCGGGTTTTCAATTGGTCGGCCGGAACGGATTCGTTGATTAGTCCCATCGCCGCAGCTTTTTTGCCATCAAATGTTTCGCCAGTCATGATGTAGTACAAGGCGTTGCGCTGGCCCATGGTGTCTGCAACTGCCTTGGTTACATTACCGCCAGGCAAGATGCCCCAGTTAATTTCGGATAAGCCAAACTTTGCATCATCAGAAGCAATGGCTAAATCACAAGAGGTGAGGGGGGTGAAAGCGCCGCCAAAAACCCAGCCGTTGACCATGGCGATGGTGGGTTTTGCAAGATTACGTAATTTAATTTGTTGCCACGCCGCAGTTTCTTCGCGGATACGCATTTTGAAGGTATCAGATTCGTTATCGGTTTCACGGAAATATTCCTTTAGATCCATGCCTGCGGACCACGCTTCCCCTCTGCCACTGAGCACTACTACACCACAACGGTCATCCAGTTCGAGTGCATGCAAAGTGGCATACATTTCGCGGTTGAGGGTTGGGCTCATACAGTTTTTTTTGTCGGGACGATTGAAATATACAAAAGCGATCTGTTCTTCAAATTCGACATCAACTGTATTGCCCCAAGGTTGTTTCGTGGCGCTCATGCTTACTACCTGCTTTGATTATAAAAGAAAGATAAATCGGGTTTTGGTTAAAACTCTTTGCCATCGGCGAGGCGGATAATACGAAGAAAATATTTTGAGTTGTCCGAAATTAAGGGTGATCCAACCGCTGTAATACGACTACCAGGGGCGATCATTTCTGGTCTCAGACCACTGCGAACAAGCATGTTAGCCGGGGCACCTTCAATAAAATCGATGGTCTGTTCTTTGCCAGCATCATCGACAGTTTTGAACGTCATGGCGATATGTGGATTACGGAATTTTACTGAAACCACAGTGCCCTCAAAGGGTATCTGAGTTTTAAAATCAAAAACAGCAAAGGAATGGTGTGCCAGTACTCCGAAAGAAAATGTGGTGGTAAAAAAAAACAAAACGACAAGCAAGGATTTCGTATTAAGCATGGTTGAGTGCCAGTTGTTATTACTTTTAGAGGTCAACTATAGCACAGAGCAATTCAGTCGAACCAGTTGTGCTAACGGGTTTGGTATGAGTAAAAGCAACTGATTTTACTGTGTAAAAATGGCGCTATCGGGCATCCTGCACTATGTTAATGCTAAGGAAATATCTTATTGCAAGGATGTCTGCATGTCCGAACCATTATTTCGGCTGGAAGCCCTCTCTCACCAAGGTGAACGTTTGTGGGGGGATCTGCTGGTTAGTCAGCCCTTATCAGCCACTCTTATCACTTCATTTCTTACCCTCATTACAGCTTTAACACTTATATTTTTGTCGCAAAATGATTACCTGCGTAAACAAACAGTGCCCGGCATGTTGGTGCCCGACAGTGGCATAGCGGAAATTCGAGCACCTGCTACAAGTACTGTAGCTGCCCTGCATGTTGCAAACAATACAGTGGTTGATGCGGGTACTCCGTTGTTTACCTTGCAGCTCGACGCTACCCATGCCCCGGATGCCGGTCTTACCAATCTCTTGCAAGAACAAGTCACTACGCAAATTATGGCTGGGCAAATACAAATTGAAATAGAGAAAAAAAACAGTGAAGCAATCAATAAGAAATTTTCCACCTTGAATAAAAACCTGCAACAACGGTTGCAACAAATTGCTGCACTTGCTGCAAATGCCCAGTTGCTTTTGCAGGTAAAAGAAAAAGCATTAATGCGAGCTGAATCTTTGCGTGATCGTGGCCTGTTGGCACTCAGCGATTTTGAACAAGTGTATGCGCTGGTATTGGATCAACAACGGGTAATTGAGCAGTTTGGCCTAGATTTGCAACAAACAAATGGAGAACTGGATGTGGCTCATGCAGACCAACATTCACAAGAGTTGGCAAGTGCACGCGAACAGCAGCGACTGACAGCCGGGCAGGCAGAATTGCAGAAACAATTGTTACGGCTGGGCGCCGAACAAAGTTCGACTGTTGTGGCGCCAATAGCAGGACGAATTACCAGTATTTTGCGCCACGTGGGTATGAGTGTGAATGCGGGTGAGCAGATGATGGTGTTGGTGCCTCTACATACCAAGTTACAGGCTGAATTGTTGCTGCCCAGCAGCGCCAGAGGTTTTGTTGCTGTTGGGCAAGCAGTCACTATTCGTTACGACGCTTTTTCTTATCAGAAATTTGGTGTGCAAGATGCCACTGTGCTCAGTGTAGATGCCAGTGCAGTAATGAGCAAAACCGGCGCAGAAATGGTACCTATGTATAAAGTGGTGGCAACTCTTGCCAAACAAAGCATCAGTGCATATGGCTATGAAGAAAAACTACTGCCCGGTATGGTATTGAGTGCTGATGTAGTGATTGATAAACGCAGTTTACTAGAATGGTTGCTGGAACCTTTGCTAAGCATTCGAGGAAAACTGTAAATGATCGAATCAATTTTAGGAGGTAATAAGGTACGCAGTGCTTTATCTAATTTAAGTTTTTTGGGTGGTGACATTTGGCAAAAAGCTGATTATTTACCGGTAATCTTGCAAACAGAAAATAGTGAATGTGGTCTTGCCTGTATGGCAATGGTGCTAAATTTTCATGGGCATCACATAGATATAAATACTTTGCGAATGCGACATGGTTCTTCGCAACATGGTGTCACCCTGAAATCACTGATTCAGTTAGCCGATCGTGTCAATCTCAGTGCCCGTCCATTGCGATTGGAATTAAATGATCTCAATAAACTTAAACTTCCAGCAGTGTTGCATTGGAATATGCATCATTTTGTTGTACTAAAAAAAGTATCGCGCAAACAGGTAACGGTGCACGACCCGGCAGTTGGGGAAGTTGTCTATACTTTGGCAAAATTTAGTAAACATTTCACCGGCATTGCTCTCGAATTAAGCGCCACTTCCACTTTTGAAAAATGTCAAGAAATCAATAAGTTACATCTGCGTGATTTGTGGACAAATAGCAGTGGAATGTGGAGCAGTTTTGGACAATTGTTGTTGTTATCTCTGTTGATACAAGTGTTTGCGTTGGCCATGCCATTTTATACGCAGTTGTTTATCGATGATGTATTAGTCAATCGCGACTATGCACTTTTAACGGTTATGGCTACTGGTTTTTTTATGGTGACCCTAGTGCGCAGTCTCACTGAATTATTGCGTTCTTATGTTGTGCTTCATATTTCTAACAGCATCAGTTTCCAATTTGCAATTAATCTATTTCGGCATTTGTTGCGTTTGCCGCTGGCGTATTTTTCAAAGCGTCATGTGGGCGATATTTTGTCGCGTTTTGGTTCGCTGGGTAACGTCAAGGATTTCCTGTCTTCAGGAATTGTTGAAGTTGTCATCGACGGCATAATGGTACTGGGGACTCTTACGTTGATGCTGATCTACAGCAAATCACTCACAGTCGTTGCACTGGTTGCTGTAGTGATTTATGCCATATTGCGGATGACTTTGTATTCTAGCTTACACAAACGTAATGAAGAGTTGATCAACTGCGGAGCTATTGAAAGCAGTAATTTCATGGAAAATATTCGATCCATGCAGGGTATCAAGATTTTTGGCAAAGAAGCTGATCGTCTAGCAGGTTGGCAAAATTATTATGCCGACGTGATTAACGCCAGTGTTCGCGTGCAGCGCCTAGGCATCAACGTAAAGTTTGTGCATGGGCTTTTGTTAGGAACCGAAAATATTGTATTGATGCTCCTTGGCGGTTTAGCAGTGCTTAACAATCAAATATCTATTGGTATGATTATGGCCTACATCAGTTTCAAGGATCAATTTTACAGCAGGGTTTTCGCCCTTGTGGACAAATTATTCGAATTTAAATTATTAGAATTGCATTTGTCACGTCTTGCCGATATTGCCCTGCATAAACCTGAAATTAACCAAATTGTTCTAGGTGCACCGCCCAGGGATATGTGCCTGTTGAGTGGTTTGCAAAGTAAAAATTTGAGTTTTCGTTATGATCAATATGCGCCTTGGTTATTCCAGAATATAAATCTTGAAGTGGGTGTTGAGGAATCGGTGGCCATCATTGGACCTACTGGTTGTGGTAAATCCACTTTGTTAAAAATAGTTTCAAGTTTATTGCAACCTGATGCAGGCGTGCTGAGTTTTCATGGCATGTCGATCACAGCAATGGGTTTACAAGCTTATCGCGAGCAGATAGCTAGTGTTATGCAGGATGACTCACTGCTATCGGGCAGTATCTTTGACAATATTACTTTTTTTGACCCGACTCCTGATCCAGAGCGTGTCGAATATGTGGCTGGTCTAGCTGCTATCGCTGCCGATATTAGAGTGATGCCGATGCAATATAATACTTTGGTTGGCAGCATGGGCGCTGCACTGTCAGGCGGGCAGATTCAACGTATTCTGCTGGCACGTGCACTTTACAAAAAACCTCGCTTGTTGATTCTGGATGAAGCGACCAGCCATCTCGATATTAGCACTGAGAAAGCAGTAAACCTCGCAATAAAAAAAATGAAAATAGGACGCCTTATTGTGGCTCATCGTCCTGATACCATTTTGCTTGCCGACCGGATACTGGAGCTAACGCCGTTAGGATTAATTCCTGTGCTGCATGCCCAGCTCAGATAGTAAAAGCGCTAGACAGCAGAAGTAATACTCGCACTGGCAATTTTGAAGTGATAGTTTCTAATTAGCTGAAAAATTATTTCAACATTGTAATCAATGCTTTGGCGTGTTCGGTGGTTTGTTGGCCAAGCGCTGTCAAGTAACCGCCGTCAGGCATTGTGATCATGCCTTTGGCAAATAAGCGTTTGCCAGTTGCAATTTTTGCAGCGTCTGCATCATGATGGATTTTAATCCCTTGTAGTTGTGTGTTCAGGCTGAACATATCCAACAGCTCAAGTTCTTCCAGCAGTTTAGGAGTAATCGACATGGCACGTCCTCATTTCTCATACAAAAATTAGCGTGTCTCAGCATCATAAACCCAGAATAGTTCAGGATGGAAGCAGATAACGGACTGATTTTTGCTAAAAATTTGTCTGAGGCTCGTATACACTTACACTTGAGTCCTATGTGCAAGAAACCATGATTATGTTTAATAAAAATATACACTTGCTTGCATTGCTTACAGCGCTTTTTTTCTGGTCGTGTACTAAGTTAGTTGCTGCTGTGCCTGTTTGTGCCGACCCTCAAGCAACCCTGTTGTGGCAAGTCACCAACGCACAGATGGCAAGAAAAGGAGTAAATCTACATTTGTTTGGTTCTATCCATGTTGGTAAAGCAGATTTTTATCCGCTGCACCCCTTGATAGAAACCGAATTTCGGAATGCAGACCACTTGGTGTTCGAAATCGATCCTGCAGTTGCTGCCAGCCCTCAGGTTGCTATGAATGTTCAAATGCGGGGCATGTTGCCAACTGGGCAAAGGCTGCAGGATATTGTTAGTGTAGCCACTTATACTAATTTGCAGCTGGTATTAGCCAACCTCGGTATACCTGAGGCGAGTGTACTTAACTTTAAACCTTGGTTGCTTGCCCTGCTGTTAACTAATGTGCAATCTAGTGCAATGGGATATAGCGCAGATGATGGTTTGGAAATGTATTTCACGGACCATAAATCGCCACACAGTTCTACACTAGAATTAGAAAGTATGGAGCAACAACTCTCCATGCTAGATTCCCTTAATCCAGAAATATTTCTTACTTATACAATTAATGAAATTAGGAGCAGCAGCGAGCAGTTGGATGAACTAGTGAATGCTTGGCGTTGTGCAGACAAGGAAAAGCTAGCTGCCTTGTTATTTGCCGATCTTGAAAATGTGCAAAAGTTGCCAGCCCGAGAGCAAGAACTGGTGCGCGAATTGTACAAAGGTATGTTTACGGAACGTAATCTTGTGATGGCAAAAGGCATAGAAGATTTTATTGATGTTGGTAGCGGATCCTATTTTGTTGTGATTGGAGCAGGACATTTGGTAGGGCCTGGCAGCGTGGTAGAACTCTTGCAGAACCAAGGCTATCAAGTTACTCCCGTTTCAGTCTCACCTTGATAAGGGTCACCCCTAGGTTTTTTTCTTCTGTGTATGCTCTATCTATAACCAGCATGGACTGCATTTTTTAATATAAAAATTTAACATAAACCATGAATGTACATAACAATGTTTAAAACAATACTAAATTTTCCAGCGCGAGCAGTGTCTAAAGTACTGCGAAGTTTAACCGCAGATACTAATGAAGCTGTCTTGCTACCAGTCGCACATCCTGTAACTCAATTGCAAAACGTGCGGCCAACTCAAATTTTACCGCTGGAAAATTTGCAAGTACGTAATCTACAAGAATTTCACGCTGGTGAAATTTCCATGCGGGAAGAATACATCCGCAGGAAAAATATAGAGTTTGATCTAATAACAACCACCACCCAATTTATTACGCCGGGGTATTGTTATGTTTGTGGAGCAAATTCTACTTTTGTAATTGATTTCCTCAACAACGATGGCGAAAACTACAAGGGTAAACTGCTTCCAAACTGGCGTGAACGTGTTCATTGTCAGCAATGTGGACTTAACAATAGAATTCGCGGTTGCATTCATTTTCTGGAACAAAACCTTCCATGCAAGCCTGATTCTGCCATTTACATTTCCGAGCAGGCGACTCCGCTTTATAGCTATCTTGGTACACAATTTTCCAACCTGACGGGCAGTGAATATTTTGGCAGCAAAATTCCGTTTGGCAGTATTGATGCTAAAACTGGTTTCAGAAATGAAAGTGTTACCCAGCTGACCTTTCAAGATATCTCGCTCGATTTCATCCTTTCATTCGATGTGTTTGAGCATGTGCCAGATTACTGCGCTGCCCTGCAAGAAACCTATCGATGCCTGAAACCGGGGGGTACCTTGTTATTTACGGTCCCTTTCAATATGGCAGCAGCAGCAACTCAGGTCAGAGCCAAAATTAATGCAGACGGCACTATCGAGCATTTATTCGAGCCGTCTTACCATGGCGATCCTATTAACGAAAATGGCTGTTTATGTTTTTATATTTTTGGCTGGGATTTGTTGCAGCAATTACGTGATATCGGCTTTCAAAATGCACAAGCGCATTTGTATTGGTCGCAAAAGTTCGCTTATTTGGGTGTGCGGCAATTATTGTTTACAGCCACCCGGTAAATTACTTGTAAATGTGTTCGAAAATTGTTGTTTGAATGTGCTGGCTGATGTGCAATATCAGGTAGCTCTAAAGAAAGCTGCGCCTCCCAGCACTGATCCACTTGGCAAGCCCCATCAAAAACACAAAAAGTTTCGAGTCTACATAATTATCAAATTCAACTACCACTTGGCTCACCTTTACCTTGCTTCACCAACCTGATTTCCAGATAATGCTGGCCGCGCTATGCTGGGTGTTTGTGACTTGGCAAACTTAATACCATCCTTTCCCAAGGGGCAGCATTAGGGCGCTAAAACAGCACCAGCGATCTGATGCAAGCCAACAGTTTTATGGTATCTCTTGTCGGTCCCCTCGCAATGACAAGTTATGAACCCCGTCAGGCCCGGAAGGGAGCAGCGGTAATAACTCATGCATGTGCCGGGGTGTGGCTGGCAGGAGATACCTCCAATTGAGTAATGAAGTGGTTTTGGGGTGGCTTTCCTACTACCTTAATTAATTTGACCAATTTGACCAATTTGAGAAGTTCCATCGGTTTAACAACACCATGAGTTATCAGGTTCTAGCAAGAAAGTGGCGGCCACGCAATTTCAAGGAAATGGCGGGTCAAAGTCATGTGCTCAAAACATTGATCAACGCGCTCGACAGCAATCGTTTACATCATGCTTACCTTTTTACCGGCACCCGGGGCGTAGGCAAAACCACCATAGCCCGTATTCTCGCCCGTTGTCTTAATTGTGATAAAGGTATCACCTCAGAACCCTGCGGCGAATGTGGTTCCTGCACTGAAATAAATGAAGGACGTTTTCTTGACTTGATAGAGGTCGATGCTGCCTCTCGTACCAAAGTTGAAGATACCCGCGAATTGCTTGATAACGTGCAATATGCTCCTAGCAGAGGTCGCTTCAAAGTCTATCTCATTGACGAAGTGCACATGTTGTCCACTCACAGTTTTAATGCGTTGCTCAAAACCTTAGAAGAACCGCCTTCTCACGTAAAGTTTTTGCTGGCCACCACCGACCCGCAAAAATTGCCGGTTACGGTGCTCTCGCGTTGTTTACAATTTAATTTAAAAAATATAAGCCCTGAAAAATTGGTGGAACATACCAGTTATATTTTGGAGCAAGAAAAAATCGATTTTGAAGAAGGTGCGCTGTGGTTGCTCGGTCGTGCTGCGCAAGGCAGCGTACGAGATTGTCTAACGCTGTTGGATCAAGCCATTGGTTTTTGTGACGGCAAAGTGACAACTGCTAGTGTCAGCGAATTACTAGGCAATATTGACCGTTCAGTGATTGTGCAATTGACAGATGCATTGATCGCACAAGATGCAGCGCAGGTATTGAAACTAGTAGCAGAAGCGGCTGAACACTCTCCGGATTTTGTACTTATCCTGCAGGAGTTGTTGTCTTGGTTGCATCGCATGGCGATTGTACAAGTAGTTCCAGACGGTATCGATAATAGCCAGGGGGATCGTCAGCAAATTCAAAAGCATGCTGCGAGCCTGAATGCAGAAACTTTGCAACTCTATTATCAGATTGCTTTAAAAGGCAGGGAAGATATGCCTTATGCGCTAGATCCCCGCAGCGGTCTTGAGATGACCTTACTGCGGATGTTGGCTTTTACACCAGCAGGCATTCCAAAAATGCCAACTAAAAGGTTAAGTGCAAGCCAACCAGGAGGGAATTCATCAGTAAGCACTGAGCAAAAAAAAAAGCCGGTAGTTGAGCGGGCTGTAAGCGCAGAGCCTGCTATTACTCCTGCCGAGTTGACATACTCTACACCTGCAACTCTCACTGGCGCCGTCCATCAATCTACAAATTCTGCAATCAGCCTAGTAGATTTGCCCAAGCCAGACGACAATACGCAATCATTAACATCCACCCTCTTGATAGACTCAGGTATTCCCGCACCTATAGCACTCGCTGACTTAAAACCTGCAATGTGGATTACCTTGTTCAATCAACTGTCCCTAACAGGTGTGGCGCGTACTATCGCGGGTAATTGCGTGTTACATGATGTTAGTGGAATGCAACTTGTACTTTTGTTGCAAGATAAACAGGCGGCTATTTTTAATGATGAACATCGAAAACGGATTGAAGCTGTTATGCGTACTTATTTTGGCATTGCAGTCGAACTACAAATAAAAATAGGGACGTTAAACAGTGAAAGTCCGGCTGGATTTCGCCTACGCAAAGAATCTGAACGTATGCAAAGGGCCGTAAAATTATTTTCCGAAGACGTTTTTGTGCAGGAATTGGTGCAACGTTTCGACGGTGAAATCCAATACGATTCGATCACTCCGCTTACTGTGCAGGATTGGGTATGAACTATAGTCCCCTCATACAGCTTTTGATTGATGCCTTTCGACGCTTGCCTGGTGTTGGTAATAAATCAGCGCAACGTATGGTGTTGTTTTTTCTGGAGCGTGACCGAGAAGGGGGTCGAAAACTTGCCGCCGCACTTATAGCTGCAATGGATGGAGTTGGAAATTGCCAGCAATGCCGGACACTTGCTGAACATAAGTTGTGTCAAATTTGTGCTAATCCCGGCCGCGATCAGTCCACAATTTGTGTGGTAGAAACTCCTGCGGATGTTTTTGCTGTTGAACAAACAGCTTCTTATAGAGGGGTTTATCATGTGTTGATGGGGCATTTATCGCCAATAGACGGCATCGGCCCAGAAACCTTGGGAATTGCCGCATTGGTAAACCGAGTAGTCGAGCAACAGGTGTTCGAAGTTATTCTTGCAACTAATCCTACCGTTGAAGGTGAAGCCACAGCCTGGTATATCGCCGAGCAATTGAAACAGCCTGCGCTGCAGCAACGGGGTTTGAAAGTTACTCGCATTGCGCATGGAGTACCTATAGGCGGTGAACTTGAATATATCGACGGTAGCACCCTGATGCATTCTTTTGCTGGCAGGCACGCAATGAGTCTGGACAAGTAATACGTCCGTGGAACGAAAGTTTTCATCTCGTTATCTTTGCATTACATCAACAGGATATTCAACACGTGGATTTGCCCTTATTTCCTCTTACAGTCAATTTTAGTTTGATCAGCACCGACGCTGAACTGGTCGAGTGTTGTCTACGGTGGCAACACTGCGAGGCCCTAGCGCTCGATACTGAGTTTATGCGTGTTAGCACCTTTTACCCTAAAGTGGGTTTGATTCAAGTGGCAGATGGCTTGCACATCACTTTGATCGATCCATTACAAATTACCCAATGGCAGCCTTTCAGTGACTTGATGACAGCGCCCCAGTTGATAAAAATATTTCACTCATGTTCGGAAGATTTGTTGGTATTTTTTGCTTTTCTAAAAATTATGCCGGCTCCTGTTTTTGATACACAAATTTCAAGCGCTATACTCAATGAGGGCAAATCACTCAGCTATCAAAATCTAGTCAAACAACGATTCAATGTGGATTTACCTAAAGCAGAAACTCGTTCGGACTGGCTGCAACGACCTCTAACTGCTGAACAACTGGATTATGCAGCGCTTGATGTGGCCTATCTGCACCAGACTTGGCGTGCACAAGTACAATTATTAAGTACCTTAGGTCGAGAGAGTTGGGTGCTGGAAGATTGCGCCAGAATTTCCCAGCAATACAACTGTGAATTTACCAAAGATTTTTCTGACTATTACTTGAATTTCAAGGCCGCCTGGCAATTAAAACCGCGCCAATTACTTGCGTTGCAAAAACTGGCTGAATGGCGCGAGCAGCGCGCACGCTTACGAGATAAACCCCGCAGTTGGATTATCAAGGATACAGTCTTATTGGCACTGGCCAACGCAATGATAAGCAGCAAGAGTCAATTAGCCGCACTGGAAGATGTTAGTGATAACTTTATACGGTTTGAAGGCGACATGGTGTTGGCGCTTCTAGAGGCCGCGAGCACTGCTGCAGAAACAACTTGTCCACAGGAGTTGGACAAACCACTTACTCAAGGTCAAAAAAATCGTTTGAAACTGGCGCAGCAATTAATTGAAACTAAAGCACAAGAATTGGCCATTCCCGCTGAAGTTCTTGGCCGTAAACGCACATTACAGGCATTGTTGTACGCATTACTCCCCAAAAATTCCGCAGACATGACTTCTACCTTGGATTTGCCGGATGAATTACTGGGTTGGCGCGGCCCGTTCTTACTCGAATCCCTGACGCAGGTGTTACAGTCGTGAGTGTGGATTACTCCATGTTGTGTACCGTCTATCGCAGCAAGCGCGAACCAGGCATGTATGTATTTGTAGAGCAAGAAATTGGTCTAGCAAAAGTCCCGGAAGCTTTGTTGGCGCGCTTGGGTGTGACCTCTCAAGTCATGACTTTTACACTAACTCCAGATCGGAAGTTAGCGCTGTCCAAGGCACAGGATGTGCTGGCAGCAATAACAGCGGTGGGATATTTCTTGCAACTCCCCCCCGACAAACAACCAGTTCGATTCACGCTGGGAGAATAAAAGTATGGATAACAAACCCTTTTGGGAAACTAAATCATTAACTGAAATGACTCGACCTGAATGGGAGTCTTTATGTGATGGTTGTGGGAAATGCTGTCTACATAAACTGGAAGATGAAGACAGTGGTGAAATTCATTACACCAGGGTGGTATGTCGTTATCTAGAACAACAGCAATGTCGCTGCACAGTTTACGACAAACGCAAAAAACTTGTGCCCACTTGTGTAGTAATGGAACCTGGAGATATCGACAAGTTGTATTTTATGCCATCAACCTGTGCTTATCGACTGCTAGGGGAAGGTAAAGCGTTGCCGTTGTGGCATCCTTTGATAGCGGGCGACCGCAGCGCCATGTTAGCCAGTGACATTTCTATTACCGGGAAAGTACTTTCGGAAGAGTTTGTCCACGATGATGCGTACCAAGAGCACATCGTGCATTGGGTAAAGTAGCAAGAATAAAAGAAGGAGCTCTTATGGCACTGGGTGCCACAATTTATTTATTCAACATCGAACTAGCCGATTCTGATCGAGAGGTCTATACAGCGCTGGAATTGCGTGTTGCTCGCCACCCTTCTGAAACGGCTGAATACATGTTAGCCAGAGTACTCGCTTATTGTTGCGAATATACTGAAGGAATTGTATTTTCCAGCGGTATTGCCGATCCTGATGAACCTAGTATTTGTGTGCGTGATCTTACCGGTAAAATTAAAGTGTGGATTGAAATTGGTTTTCCCGATGCGGCGAAATTACACAAGGCCAGCAAGGCTTCTCCCAGGGTTGTTGTTTTTACCCATAAAGATCCAGAGTTAATGGTGGCTCGGCTGGCAGGTGAAAAAATACACCGCGTAGAAGCTTTGGAGTTGTATGCACTAGATCGTGAATGGCTGGCATCTTTGATGGAAAAACTGGAGCGGCGTATGGCGTTTGCACTAACAATATCGGAACGGCATTTGTATTTGTCATTCGCGGATGAAACTATGTGTACAGTAATTCAAAAACTTAACTTATCTTGAATAAATAACAGTTTAAAATAAACGGTCTTAGCTGTAAGAGATATACAGATGGATTCACTCGACTACCAGATAGCCTGGGGCTTGTATCTGCTTGCAGCAACTGGGCTAAGCATATTCAGTTGGTATTTTTTTAAACGATTTATACTTCGAGAACTTGCCTATTTGCTGGAGTGCTGGTTGCTGGCAATTTTACTTACTCCAGCCAAAGTAATGGTTGATGCCAATATTATGGCACCCGCATTTGTGGTTTTTGTCATGGATACACTAACCATCGATCTAACTACCGGTATCCGCAGCTTGATTCCGCTGGTGATGGCCTTATTGGCTATGTCGTTCGTTGCCATAGTGTTATGTGTTTTTTATCGGCTAAAGATACGCAAAAAAATTACTTAGAAGAGCTGCGAAAAACATCCAAATTTTTTATTACACCAGAATTCATACTGGCACTCTTGACCTATAATGTATCTTTTTTTCAAGATGTAAGTATTAGCAGGCATGAAACCTTTACAACGTGTATGTCTGAATTGTGGCATGGGATTATTAGTTGCCCCTTTGCAGCTCGACGATCTTCCAGTCTCCCTAATTTGTACAAAATGTGATGACAATATTTACCTGCAAAGTAAGGGGACTTGTCTTACTCGCGATATCGCCCATCAGAAAGAAACAGTGGTGAAGGCTTTGCAAAAACTTGATGAAGTGATCTTGGCTGGTTGGGACAGTTACCACCGTGAAATACGGATAATCGTGGGAGGAGGATTGATTCGTCAACAGGTGTTGGGCCAACTTCATTATTATCAACAACAAGGTAAGCTAAGATCGTATCGGGAAGAAAGTCCCAATCATGGCGCCATCATTGTAGTGATTCGTAGTACCTGATGAGTCACACACTTCTTGCTAATTTGAATACATCGCTGGCCACCTGTTTGCTGCGCGACCGTCCTTCCTTGATGCAGTCTTTACGTCAGTTGCAACGTCAAAGCAAACAAGGACAAAACAATAGTCCAATTTTTTTAGAGCAGATTGCCAAACTTACCCTACGTGTTGAAGATTCGGCAGCCAAAGTTAGTGCAAGAGCGCGCAGTGTTCCCTTAATCGGATACCCAGAATCTTTACCAGTGGCGAGTCGGGTAGCAGATATCAAAGCTGCTCTTACGCAACATCAAGTAGTTATCATTGCAGGTGAAACGGGCTCTGGTAAAACCACGCAGTTGCCTAAAATTTGTCTGGACCTCGGCCGCGGTACGACCGGGATGATTGGACATACACAGCCTCGGCGTTTGGCTGCCCGCACGGTGGCAACCCGAATTGCAGAAGAGATGGGTGTGCAAGAAGGTACTCTAGTAGGCTGTCAGGTACGTTTTGCCGACAGCAGTTCTGATCTTACTCTGCTTAAGCTTATGACCGACGGCATCCTGCTCGCTGAAACTCAACACGATCCCTGGCTTAACCGATATGACACTATCATCATTGATGAGGCACATGAACGTTCATTGAATATCGATTTTCTGCTTGGTTATTTGCATCGATTGTTGCCCAAACGTCCAGAACTTAAACTCCTCATTACTTCTGCTACGATTGATGTTGAAAAGTTTTCTGCGCATTTTAATAACGCCCCTATTATTGAAGTTTCAGGGCGTACTTACCCAGTCACCATCCGATATCGTCCTACAGATGAGCAAGAGTCTGATGCCGAATTATCGGCACAATTGTTATCAGCATTTGCTGAAATTCAACAACTTGAAAGAACCCAAAAACCTACTCATCGTGATGTGTTGGTGTTTCTAAGCGGCGAAAAAGAAATTCGTGAAGTCGCTGAAGGCTTTCGGCAACAAAAACTTCCCAATCTGGAAATATTGCCACTTTATGCACGGCTGAGTAATAACGAACAGCTGCGTGTGTTTTTGCCCCATGCTGGGCGTCGCATTGTATTGACCACTAATGTTGCAGAAACTTCCCTAACCGTGCCAGGTATTGGCTATGTGATCGATAGCGGAGTAGCCCGCATCAGTCGTTACAGTGTACGTAGCAAAATTCAGCGCTTACCTATAGAGGCTATTTCGCAAGCCAGTGCCAATCAACGGGCCGGTCGTTGTGGTCGCCTAAGTCCTGGTACGTGTATACGTCTTTACAGTGAAGCCGATTTCACGAGTCGACCTTTTTTTACCGATACCGAAATAACACGCACCAACCTTGCTTCTGTAATTTTGCAAATGCTGGCGTTAAAGTTAGGTGATATCGAAAGTTTCCCTTTTATCGAAGTGCCAGATTCTCGAGCCGTGCGTGATGGTTTTAAATTACTAGAAGAATTACAGGCAGTAGATACCAACGGAAAGCTATTAACACTAGGTCGGGCTTTGGCTAGGTTTCCGGTTGATCCACGGTTAGCTCGGGTATTACTCGAAGCGGCCAAACGCAATTGCCTGACTGAAGCTCTCATTATTGTCAGCGCTCTCAGTATTCAGGACCCACGCGAACGTCCTCTCGACAAGCAACAGGCTGCTGATGCGGCACACCGTCTACATTGGCACCAAGAATCGGATTTTTGGGCTTTTGTAAATTTGTGGCACTTTCATGAAGAACAGCGTCAAGCGTTAGGCAGCAATGCAATGCGGAAATTCTGCCAGAAAAATTTCCTGTCTTGGATGCGTATGCGTGAATGGCGTGAAGTGCATAGGCAATTGTTGCTCATGTGTCATGAGCTGAAATTGACACTCAATACCAGCCCGGCTAGTTATGAACAAGTGCATATGTCGTTGCTGTGCGGTTTCCTCAGCCAAGTAGCAAATCGCTTGGATGATGGCACTTATCTGGGGGCCCGCAGCCGCAAATATGTCATGTTTCCTGGTTCTTCTTTGTACAAAAAGGGTTGCAAATGGCTGCTATCGGCTGAATTAGTAGAAACAACGCAACTGTTTGCCCGTATGAATGCCAAAGTCGAGCCACAGTGGATCGAAACGCTGGCCACTCATCTTACACGCAAGGAATATTCCGAACCCCACTGGGAACAAAAACAAGGCAAAGTCTTGGCATTCGAACGAGTGCTGCTATATGGCCTCGCCCTAGTAGAAAAACGCAAAGTTTCCTATGCTCAAATTGATCCGGTAATTAGCCGCGAAATATTTATCAGGGAAGCTCTGGTAATGATGCAGGTCAAAACCCGAGCCCCTTTCTATCAGGCTAACACTCAACTGATTACGCGCATCAGCAATCTGGAAGAACGTACCAGGCGGCGTGACATTCTGGTAGATGAAACCCACATCGCCAGTTTTTATGAAGCACAACTGCCGGCAACTGTGGTCGATGTGGCAAGCCTCGAACACTGGTATTTCGCCCTAAACAAAGCGCAAGCACTGGCATTGTTCATGACTGAAGAATACCTGATGAATGTGGAAGTTTCAGAGCAGGATTTACATCAGTTTCCCCAGCACATACACACCAACGAGATGGCCCTGCAATTACAATATGCCTTTGAGCCGGGCAAGTCCCAGGACGGTGTATCGGTCGAAGTACCGGTGTCTGCTCTTAAACAACTTAAAGCTGATGAACTGGATTGGCTGGTACCCGGATTGTTACGCGAAAAATGTATCGCCCTAATTAAGGGTTTGCCCAAACCTCTGCGTAAACATTTTGTGCCAGTTCCTGATGTGGTCAATAAAGTGTTGCCTTTGCTCCAGCAAAAAGATGGCAGTTTGCAACAAGCATTAGCGCATCAACTATTACGCCTTACCAGTGTGCAAATTCCGCCATCAAGCTGGAACCCAGTGGATTTACCTGAACATTTACGTATGAATATTCGGGTGCTAGATGAACACGGTAAAGTGCTTGGTGTTGGTCGTGACCTGCTGACCTTGCGAGAACAGTTTGGACGCACCGTGCAGGAGAGCATCAGCAAGGCTGCACAGGGAACACTGGAACAACGAGGACTGACGGCATGGAACTTTGGTGATTTGCCCCATGTGCATGAAATCGGTGGGGGAAAAATTGTAGTAAAAGCATATCCCGCCCTTCTTGATGCCGGAACTAGTGTTGACTTGTGTTTGTTGGATACCGAATACAAGGCCCGCTTGGTCACTGCCAGTGGCGTGGGGCGTTTACTTATGCTCGCTAGTAAACAACAAGTACGTTATTTACAAAAAACACTGTTACAGGTGCCAGCAAAACTGGTACAGATCAACAGTTTAGGTGCGCGTGATAGTTTGTTAGAGCAGCTTATTAACCGCTGTTATGTGATTGCTTTTAAGCTAGATCAAGCCGTGCCACGCGATCAACATACTTTTGAGCTTTTGCTCGAGCAAGGTCGCGCCGAGGTAGTGAGTGTCGCTACCAGGCTGGAAGAATTGGTGTATCACATCGTAACTATGCGGCATGATATTCTCAAACAGCTGGACAAGAGTTTTAGTGGATTGCGAGAAGTATCAATCAAGCAGGATGTGACAAATCAACTGGAGCAGCTTGTGCATCAGGATTTTCTGCAGAACAGTCCATGGTTGCACATGCAACAAATTCCCCGCTATTTACAGGCCATTGTAATCAGGTTGGAAAAGTATCCGTTGCAGGTGGCGCGTGATCAAGCTGATACCGTGTTGATATCTCGTTTTTGGCAACAATATTTACAACAAAAACAATATTCGACTAAACATGAAATAGAAGATGAAGGTCTCGATGAATATAGGTGGCTGCTGGAAGAATTACGCGTTTCGCTTTTTGCCCAAGCATTAGGCACGCGGGTTCCGGTTTCAGAAAAACGTTTACAGAAATACTGGTTAGACCTAGCCGGTATTCGGTAGGGCGCCTGTGTTCAGGTCTAGTTAATTTGTTGGTGAGTATGATCAAATCATGCAGCTAGCGGTTGAAGAAAACCCAGGAGCAGAGTAATGTTCCTACAGCAAGAATTTCTTACAAAATAGACGTATTAACTAACCTAGCTCGATGCAACTCTTTAAGTCCAAGAAGCCAAATCTAAAATGCCAAGCCGCAAAATTTTGCGGAATTTGTAGTTTCGTCATAAACAGAATCGACAATGACACCCGCAAGTAACGCCAAAGACATAATTACGCTATTGGTCATCGACAATGATTTAGTAGTGCGGGCGGCTATTACAGCAGCGTTGGCCAATATTTCCTGCTGCGTGGTGTTAGCCGACAGTCCTGCCCAGGGCATAGAGCGCTTTCATGCGGCAAGCCCCGATTTGGTTATCATCAATATCCATTTGCCAGAGGCCAACAGCTACGGCACCTTGCAACAATTACTCGAACTGGCTCCTGATTTACCTATTATTGTGCTCGCAGATCGGGGTAACAGTGAAGATCTGCAGCGTGCCTTACGCCTTGGCGTCAGTGACTATTTGATACTGCCACTTACAGACGCTGCCATCCTCGAACATGCTATCAATAACAGTCTGCGTCGAGCCAGGCTCATAGAAGAAAACAGCCGGATTCGTAAAAAGCTAGAATTGGTCAATAACGAGATGGAAGAGCGTATTGAGATTTTCCAGCAGGATCAGCAAGCAGGTCGGCATGTACAGATCAACATGATGCCTGTGCCACCACAAACAATCAGCGGCTTCAAGTTTGCACACAAGGTACTGCCATCGCTTTTTCTTAGTGGTGATACCGTAGATTACAAACCTGTTTCGAATCAGCAAAGCTTGTTTTACATTGCTGATGTTTCCGGTCACGGTTCTTCCTCCGCATTTATTACAATACTGTTGCGATTCAGGATTGATCAGATGCGACGCGAACATATTCGCAGCCGTTTCACTACAGTTTTCACTCCGGCTAGTATTCTGTCTTGCTTGAATGGTGATTTACTGGATGCCGGTCTCGACAAACACATCACTCTTTTTATGGGTTTGTTGCACAACACCAACAATACTCTGGTTTACAGTGTAGCAGGGCATCATCCACTACCCTTTATGTATGTAGGGGGAAATTCAGCGCCCATCGCACTAGAGCGCAGCAGTTTCCCGGTAGGGCTGGTTGCAGGGGCAAATTATTTTGATACAACAGTGCAACTGGCTAACAATTTTTCCCTCGTCTTGTTTTCAGATGGTATTTTGGAATTGCTGAAATTGCCGAATATGGCTGAAAAGGAACAACATTTAGGTGCAGTAGTTGCAGAATGTGCAGGAGATTTCGATCTGATCAAGACAAAATTGATGTTGAATAAGCATTTAAGCGTGCCTGATGACATTGCATTAATGACTGTGTCTAGGGCATGAGAAAGTTATGACAATAAGTACCGGAAAAATTCTGGCGGCAGATTACAAACACATGGCCATGTTGAAATTTATTGGTGATGTGCGAGTAGTCATGAGCTCCACGCTGGATAACTATTGTAGTGGTTTGTATCGTCGTGGAACTCTTGATGCCATGTTGATAGACATGAGCGAAACCAAAGGCATAGATAGTACGGCTCTGGGCCTGTTGGCAAAAATGGCGATTCAGCTGCGCAATCGTTTTAATGTTATGCCGGTAATTTTTTCTCCCAATCCAGATGTCTCACATATTCTCCTTAGTATGAGTTTTGATGTGATATTCAATATTATAAAGTCGGCACCGAGCCAAGATACTCAATATAGCGAATTGAAATTGCAGACAGAATCGGAGGCCACTGTTCGGGAAAAAGTCCTTGATGCGCATTTGACACTGATGGCGCTAAGTGAACAAAACCGCCTGGAGTTTCAGGATCTTGTGCAAGCCTTGAAAAATCAGAATTGATTAAGTTATTGTTAGTTGATGCCTTGCTACAAGTTGCCCAACCCTACTGCGGTTTGCTCGCCAACTTGGTACGAATAAAATCCGAATGACTTAAATACAAGAGATCCGCTACTTGCCTGATCATGTGTTCTTCATATCGATCGAGTCTTCCATCGGCGTAAGCCACTTCCCACATGTGTTTTAGCAGTTGAGTTTTTGCTGCTTGATCATATTTTGTATTTATTAGACTGGTAAATTGAAATAAAGACGTTGCTGAGTTTTTTTCCTGTTGCGCGAGTAACCACAATTCATTTAGCTGTTTGTCATCAAGCAGAAAATGTGTTCTGAGTATTTTCAACAGTGTTTGTGTTTCTTTTTCGTCTTGAGCGTGGTCAGCAACACACAATTCCAGCAACAAAGCGGCGCAGGCCAAATGCAATTTGTTCGTTGTAGATGTGCTCGTATCGCTGGCAACCGGTTTAATGAAGTTGTCAAAGAAGCTGGTGATAGTGCTTAACATACGGTTAGTGGTTCCTAAATATCGAGTTTGCTTTAAATGGTTTGTAACACGGCATCCTGCAGAGTTTTTAAATTGGCGTCTTTTTTGTGCGCATTTTCACTAAGGTGACGCCGAAAGCGTTTGCCGCCCGGTTGTCCATGGAACAGACCCAAAATATGCCGGGTGATGTGATTTAGCGCAACTCCGGCAGTCATTTGGTTGGCAATATAAGGATACAATTGTTGCAGTACTTCAGCCCGGTTTAACGTTGGTGTGAGTAAATCAAAAAACAAACTATCCACTTGCTGTAGTAACCAAGGGTTCTGGTAAGCCTCGCGACCCATCATCACACCGTCTACTATCAATAAGTGCTCAGCACTGGATGCCAGTGTTTGAATGCCGCCGTTTATGATTATTTCCAGGTGTGGAAATTCGCGTTTGATCTGGTACACACGCGGATAGTTGAGTGGTGGTATATCGCGGTTTTCCTTAGGGCTTAGTCCTTTTAGCATGGCAATTCGGGCATGCATAATAAAGGTGGAACAGCCACTGTTATCTGCAACAGTACTGATAAAAGCGGCTAGGGCTTCAAACGAATCCATGGCATCAATGCCTGTACGACACTTAACAGTAACGGGAATTGAAACTGCTGCTCGCATCGCCGCAACACATTCTGCTACCAGTACGGGCTCGGCCATCAGGCAAGCTCCAATCATGTTATTTTGTACTCGATCACTGGGGCAACCCACGTTCAAATTTACTTCATTGAAACCTGCCGCTTCGGCCATCTTGCTGCATATGGCCAGATCTTGCGGGTTGCTGCCACCCAATTGCAGAGCCAGCGGATATTCACTGTGATCGTGTTGAAGGAAACGTGCGCTGTCACCGCGCAGCAGGGCACCGGTAGTCACCATTTCGGTATACAAGAGCGCTTTTTTACTGAGTAAACGCATGAAGTATCGACAGTGCCGATCGGTCCATTCCATCATCGGTGCAATGCAGAAGCGGTGTGAAAGTTCGGGAGTGGGAGGGGATGCTGACATGACTAGAATTATACGGGAATAAGTGAAAATAATTTCCAATTTGTACAAGTTGGGTAAGGGCTAAGTTTGTACTTGCTTCATTCATTAAAGTTATGGGGTTGCATGGTTCAAAAGTCCTCATCGGCATGTAAGCCGCACAGAGTCACAGAGGTGTGTTCATGCGTGCGCATGAATAATTTAACCACCATGACTACTCTTAAAGTTGGAACAGGTGAAGTGCACACTGAGCTTCTAACTAATAGACGAAGCTGAAGATTGAGAATTTTAGGCAGATAGGGTAAGTTGCGGGCCACCCCAAACAGGAGAATTCGATGAAAAAGTTAGTCCTTGGCACCGCAGTACTGCTAGCAATGATGGGCAGTGTAAATGCAGCAGAATATGTAATTGATGGCACGGGAGGTGGTATGCACTCCTCAGTAAATTTCCGCGCTAGCCATTTGGGTATTAGCTCAATGTGGGGTCGGTTTGATGGAGTCACTGGCCATTTCAGCTTCGATGCCAGCAACATAGCAGCATCCAAGATCATGGTTGATATCAATCCAGCCAGCATCAACACCAATCTTGAGGCGCGTGATACTCATTTGAAAACTAGTGATTATCTGGATGTAGCAAAATTCCCCACGGCAGGTTTTGTCAGTACAGCGGTTGCAGATATGGGTGCAGGTAAAATTCAAGTTACTGGTACTTTTACTTTGCACGGCGTGAGCAAAGAAATTTCATTTGTTGCGGTGAGCACAGGTGCCGGCGACTCTCCCTTTGGTGATTACCGTGCAGGTTTCGAAGGTGAAATTGTCATTAACGTAGCCGATTACGGCATCAACTTGTTGCCTAAACCAGAGCTTAGCTTGTGGCTGGCGATCGAAGGTATCAGGCAGTAAATTATCAGTCTGCAGCCAGATTGCACACTACAAACATACTGTTGGGACAAGTTTTAACCTGCAGGATATATATAATCCGGTAAATTTATTGCTGCAAAGTGATTGGTTACCGGATTTTTTATTTTTCAGCCTTGTCAAAACTGGAAAAAAAACTGCCGCCAGCGAGATTCCCAGTTCACCGTGATGTAAAAACACTGGTTTGGTATTAATTTTCTACCTAGTGCAAAAACTTATTAGTTGTTGCTTATAACGGCCTGTCTGTTACCAACAAGGAACCCTGTGCAAGCAAGGTTGTAAGCAAAGATCGGCAGACTTTATGTTTACAAAAAGGTTTCACTGTAAATACTGTATTAACCAGAGGCAGCAACAGTAACAGTCGGCGCAATAATGGTGAGGCTGGCAGTTGCAAGCATTGGCCATCGGTAAACACCAACACCTCATCATCGAGTTGTTGCCACGCAAAACGCGAACTTGGATTGGTAGTTAAATTGATATTGCCCTTACCCAGATCAGGAATGGCAGCGGGCGCAAAGATTAACTCAGGATAAGTAGGTGTTGTCATGTAACAGCCAAACCAGCGTGCTTGTTCTAGCTCATCACCGAGTGCTTGTTTGAGTAAGCGCCGCATGTGTTGCAAGGCACTGCTGTCTATTTCGCCGGGTAACAACGGATTTTTTAATTTGGGGTCTTGGTAGCGTTGATCTGCAGTGAGTTTGTCGCTCACCGCATCGCTGTAACTTAACACCATCTCACTGACCGACGGCGCTCTGAATCCGATGGAATAACACAGGCTGTTATCCACAGACACACCCCAGTGTGCTATGCCGGGTGGGACGTACAATACGTCGCCGGGTTCCAGCAACCATTCCTGTTCGGAATTAAACTCTCCCAATAATTTAAGACCACTGTTAGTGCGGTTAATATCAGCAGTAGTGCAGTGCTGACCCGTTTTCCAAATGCGATTGCCCAGACCCTGCAGCAGAAATACATCGTAATAATCGAAGTGTGGACCAACACCACCATTGGGTGTGGCGTAGGAGATCATCACATCATCTATGCGCCAGTTGGGAAGGAAAGCAACCTCGTGCAACAACGCTTTTACTTCTGGTACAAACTGATCTACCGCTTGCACCAGCAAGGTCCAGTTACGTTTAGACAGTGTGGTGAAGTCGCGCTCTTTGAAAGGACCGGATTTTAATTCCCAATTGTGTTTGCGGGTAAAGACTAAGCGGGCATCCACCCCTTCTTCACACGCCAGGCCGGCTAGTTCTTCCGGTGTGATAGGGTCGATGAAGTTTGGGAAAGCATTTTTGATCAGCAGCGGTTGCTGTTGCCAGTAACCACGCAGAAAAGTACCAACACTCAACTTGCCCAGATTCATGGCAGAGCAAGCGCTTGTGCTGCGGCATTGCCGGTATAGGTGTGGGGACGAAGTGCCCGTAATGCCTGTTTGGCTGCTTCGGGTATGTCTAAGGTGGCGACAAAAGCATCCAATACTTTTGCGTCAATGTGTTGCCCGCGAGTAAGAGCTTTCAATTTTTCATACGGCTCGGGTACATCATACCGGCGCATCACTGTTTGAATGGCTTCGGCGAGTACTTCCCAACTGCTATCAAGGTCAGCCAGCATACGATGTTCATCGATCGACAATTTGCTGAGGCCTTTAAGCGTGGCTTGGTAGGCAATTAAGCTGTGTGCAAAACCAGTACCGATATTACGCAGTACGGTGGAGTCGCTCAGGTCACGTTGCCAACGTGAGATCGGCAATTTTTCGGAAAGATGCTGCATGATGGCATTGGCGATACCGAGGTTGCCTTCGGAGTTTTCAAAGTCGATAGGGTTAACCTTGTGTGGCATGGTGGATGAACCCACTTCACCCGCAACCGTTTGCTGCCGAAAATAACCAAGTGAAATATAACCCCATACATCACGATTAAAATCGATAAGGATGGTGTTAAAGCGACAACAAGCAGCGAAAAGCTCAGCAATATAGTCATGTGGTTCGATTTGGGTCGTGTAGGGGTTGTGATGTAAACCGAGGCTTTCTACAAAATTTTGGGCATTGGCTTGCCAGTCCACTTCTGGATAAGCAACGAGATGAGCGTTATAAGAGCCTACTGCACCATTGATCTTGCCGAGAATTTGTACGCGGCTAAATTGATCTAACTGGCGCCGCAAACGCGCTACTGTATTGGCAAATTCTTTGCCCATAGTGGTGGGGGTTGCCGTTTGGCCATGCGTACGCGACAGCAAAGCACAATTGGCATATTTTAAGGCGTGTACACGCAGGTTCGAACATACATCAAGCATTACAGGCAGCAACACATCACGCCGGCTGTCGGTCAGCATCAGGGCATAGGCTAAATTATTGATGTCTTCTGAGGTACACGCAAAATGGACGAACTCCTTGATTGCGTTTAGCTCAGGATCTAGTGCGAGTTTTTCCTTGATAAAATATTCAACCGCTTTGACATCGTGGTTGGTAATTGCTTCTTTGGCTTTGATCTTTTCGGCATCAATCACACTAAAATTTTGCAGCATATTTTCGAGATAGATATTAGCCGCTGCACTAAGGGCGGGCACTTCCTTAATGCCAGGATGAGCAGCAAGTTGTTGTAACCAGCGCACTTCAATCACCACACGATAGCGAATTAAACCGAATTCGCTGAAGTAAGGGACTAAGCTGCGGGTCTTGTTGCCGTAACGGCCGTCGATGGGGGACAAAGCGTTGAGTGCGGTCAGTGACATGGCAGTTCTTAGGCAGTGGGGGATCTGAGAATAATAACCCATGTGGCAGGAAATATCAGGCTGCAATAGATCTTACAAAAGGCAAGGGGGCTTAGTCAGTCTGCAAATGCAATCTGTGTTAAAAAACAAGCATGGGTCAAGATATGTAAAAGGCTGCTAGGAGTCATTTGAAACCACATGCCAAAGCTTTTTTGTTGCATATACCCAATCAAGTTATGAAAGCGCATGCTTAATCGAAAATAAATTGCCCTTCAGAAAGCGGGGAATAAGACTAAGCTTTTGTAATTAACTCGCGAGCATCTGCGTAAAAAAAATGCCCCGCAGAAAGGTGAGTCTGCCTAATAATTTGAAGGTTATGTTTTGGGTTTGTATTTGTTGGTTGCCACAATTTATATGTTGGGATTTTTGCTGTCTAATTTATATTCATAAACAGTCATTTGTAAGTTAGCTTCAAGTTCCCATTGCTGCTAAACATGCTTCATAATTTTAATGAGCTTGCAGTAGGGTTTGAAATCAATTCGAAAATGGAGGTGGATATTAGGCATATGCTTGACATATTAACCCCTTTGGCTTTATCGTAAGTTCAGTAAATTCAGGAGTATTTGCCATGCACACCAAAGCCAAGCTGTTTATTAATGGGCGTAGTCAGGCGGTGCGGATACCGAAAGATCTGGCGTTTACCGGGGTGGATTCTGTATTGATAGAAAAACGTGGTTCGGCATTGATATTAACGCCGGTACGTTCTACTTGGGAGACGTTCGCGCAATTAACACCGGCCGGTGACGAATTTATGCAAGTACGCCCGCGTTTGTTAAAAGCAGTTGGGCAGGTGGGCGCATGATGATCATGCTTGCCAGCGACATTTGCCGCACCATTATTCGCCAACAGCCACTATCCTTATTGACGCAATTGCAGGAGTGGTCTGTTAATAAAGATGAGATTGTAATTTCAGCGATTACCTATGCCGAACTAGTGGCCGCCGCACTGTTGACCAGTGAGCAGGAGCGTCACATGGTTTTAGTAGAAGAGTTTTGTGCCAGACTGGATTCCATAGTGCCGTGGGGAAGTGACGCGGTAAATACCTACACCCAATTGCAGAGCCAGATCATGAGTGAGAAGCGATCGCTCAACATGAACGACATAATGATTGCTGCACATGCCATCAGTCTGGAGGCAAAGTTACTCAGTGGTAATGAGCGCGGTTTTGCCGGTTTATTACGACTTGATTTACAACTTGTATAAAAATTTATTTATATCTTGTTTTATCTGCTTACGCCGAAATAGTAAATGCCAGCGTTTGCCACCTACCTGCCGCCACAACACAGCAGAGCGAATGCCGGCAAATAATAATACCCGCACCTTGCAGGCGACCTGTGTATTTTTCAAGTAGCCCATTTCACCTCTAACTTGTATCCGAAAACTCAAGGTACTGATGGTGCCCAGATATAAGCGAGAAATATCTTCAATTGCATTGGCGTTTTCTGCAATATTTTCGCCAAGGTATTTGGTGCGGATAGCAGCCAGTCCCGTACTAATCTCTGTGAGTAATTCCGGTTTTTTACCCAATTTATATTCCAGAAACAACAAGCCCAATTGGTAACGCATTACTGCAGTAGGGGTGAACGCGGTAGCTGTTCCCATTAATATTTCTTGCAGTACTTGCATACCGAGGTTGAGTTTTCCTACTGAGCCATATACTTCTTCAGTGGTTTTTGGGTTAGTAAGAAAAAGACTGTTGATTGCAGTTGCAAACTTGTCGTGCGCGACAAAGCCATGTTGCGCGAGTTGATGCACAAGAAAAGCTGACTGGGCAATTCCTGCCAGGGCCAGAGTTTGCTGTTGGTATTTTTCCACAGTAATCAGTCCTGGAAACAAGTTTCTATGACTGCACCACCTAGACACACCTGATCCTGATACAAAACCACTTGTTGCCCTGGTGTAATTGCACGTTGTGGTGCGGCGAAATCTATCCGTACCCCCCCGTTTTCTGTCTGATAAACCCTACATTCCTGGTCAGCCTGACGATATCGGATTTTTGCATTACAGCGTAATGGCAAGGTAGGGTGCTTATTATTAATCCAATCAATATGATGAATGCCAAGGCTGTTTGCAAACAACAAGGGATGGTCGTTGCCCTGCACAACAATCAACACGTTGCGGTGCAAATCTTTTTTAGCCACATACCATGGGGCTTCCTGGCCGCCGCTAACACCGCCAATACCTAAACCGGCACGTTGGCCGAGCGTGTGATACATAAGTCCGGTATGAGTACCTACTGTTTCACCTGCGGAGGTTTCTATGATGCCGGGTTGAGCAGGTATAAAGTTTTGTAAAAAATCCTTAAAACGACGTTCACCAATAAAACAAATACCAGTGCTGTCTTTTTTGTTGTGCGTAACAAAACCATGTTGCGCTGCAAGTTCACGCACCGTTGATTTTTGCAGTTCGCCAATCGGAAACAAACTGCGATTCAGTTGTGCTTCTGGAACGGCGCATAAAAAGTAACTTTGGTCTTTGTTGTTATCTAGTGCTTTAAGCAGGCTTGTTTTGCCGTCTATATGAGTGGTACGTACATAATGCCCTGTAGCAATTACGTCGGCACCCAGCGCAATGGCATAGTCTAGAAAGGCTTTAAATTTAATTTCGCGGTTGCAAAGAATGTCCGGATTAGGTGTACGTCCTGCACTGTATTCTTTTATGAAATGAGCAAACACATTGTCCCAGTATTCGGCTGCAAAATTGGCAGTGTGCAAACGAATGCCCAGGGTAGTACAAACAGCTTGGGCATCGATAAGATCGGCTTTGGCAGTGCAATATTCGGTACCGTCATCCTCATCCCAGTTCTTCATGAACAGACCTTCCACTTGATAGCCCGCTTGCAACAACAATAGCGCAGCTACGGAAGAATCAACACCGCCCGACATTCCAACCATCACTTTGGTGCTGGTATTGTTCATGGCTGATGATGGGTAATCAACGATAGTGGATACCGAATGCCGCGCAGATAATCTTGTAACACACGCCCGACAATCGGGCTGCGTGCTCTGAAATCTTCTGCAAGAATGGTGTCTGCACTTAGCCAATGGGTGGCAATTATGCCATCGTCTAGTTTTCTTTCGGTGTCATGATGTAACACACGCGCAACAAAACAATGCCTGATATAGGTCACGCCGTTTGGGGCTCTGTGGTGGTAGAGGCCCAGAAAATCTGTGAGTTCGACCAGCCAGCCGGTTTCTTCGAGCGTTTCCCTAATGGCAGCAGTAAAGAGACTTTCCTCGGCTTCCAGATGCCCGGCAGGTTGATTAAAAACGGTCCGGCCTTCTTCGGTTTCTTCAACCATAAGAAAGTGGCCATCTTTTTCTACAATAGTTGCAACACAGCTGTGAGCGTACCAGATCATAAAGGGGTGGCTGTAATTGGGAAGGGTGTGCATGCTAACCCACTTACAGCCCTTCATAAAAGACGGGTGAACAGTGATAATGACCTTACTTCAATGATTACACTTGCCGGGATCCTAAACTGCATGAATACACTCACCCATCTTGATGAACAGGGGCAGGCACACATGGTGGATGTGAGTGCCAAGGCCGTGACAGTGCGCAGTGCAACAGCGCAAGCCGTACTTACGATGCAGCCACAAACGCTGCAGTTAATTTTGAGTGGCGGCCACAAAAAAGGCGATGTGTTTGCAGTGGCGCGTATCGCAGGCATTCAGGCGGCAAAAAAATGTGCAGACCTTATTCCTTTGTGTCACCCATTGATGCTCAGTAGTGTGAGTGTTGAGTTGTTTGCCAATGTGGAGTTATCGCAAGTTAGAATCCAAGCAACTTGCAAGCTGAGTGGGCAGACCGGTGTGGAAATGGAAGCGCTTACCGCGGTATCAGTGGCAGCGCTCACCGTGTATGACATGTGCAAGGCAGTAGATCGCGGCATAGTGATCAGCGCGGTGCAATTGCTGGAAAAAGCAGGTGGAAAATCCGGCTTATGGCAGCGTAGCCCATGATAGAAATAGTTAAGCTAGATAAAGGTAAGTGCCATGATTGAAGTACATTATTTTGCGAGTATCCGCGAAAGTCTCGGCCTCACACGTGAACAGATAACTCACAGTCCCAAGCTGATTAATGTGGCTGCATTAATAGACCTGCTGGTGGAGTTACACGGTGTAACATGGGACAAAGTGTTACGCCAAAACCGGGTCCTGATGGCGGTCAATCAAACTGTTGCACGTGCCGATACCAGTATCGGCGATGGTGATGAAGTTGCTTTTTTCCCACCAGTCACAGGAGGTTAAGTGCAAGTTCAACAACCTGTGATAAAAATTCAACTCGAAGATTTTAGCTTGGAGCGGGAAGCGAAGTTGTTACGTGAACAAAGCAGCAACACCGGTGCGCTTGTTACGTTCAGTGGGCTGGTACGCGATTTACATGAAGGAGAGGAAGTCACTGGTTTGTATCTGGAACATTATCCTGGCATGACAGAAAAAAGTTTGGCAGCCATTGCACAACAAGCACAATCACGTTGGCCTTTGCAGGGGGTCACCATTATTCATCGTATTGGTCAATTGCAAGCAGGCGAACAAATTGTATTTGTAGGTGTTAGCAGCGCCCATCGTCACGCCGCCTTTGCTGCTTGTGATTTCATAATGGATTATTTAAAAACCGAGGCACCGTTCTGGAAGAAATGCTTGCGTGCCGATAGTGCAGAATGGGTTGAAGCCAAAGCCTCGGATGTTATATCTACTGAACGCTGGCAGCAGCAAGGCTAGCCGCTCAGAAAGAACGGGAATGCACTTAAGTTTGCGTGTGTCGCACTAATATATAGATTACAGGTGTAAAACTCGGCTCTGACCAGGTAATAAATCTCCCAGTTCCCATTCTCCAATACACTGCCTGATTAAGCGCAAAGTTGGGTTTCCTACTGCTGCGGTCATGCGCCTTATTTGCCGATTACGACCTTCAATAATTGTGAGTTCGAGCCAGCAATCGGGGATTTTTTTACGTACTCTGATGGGTGGGTCGCGCTCCCAGATTGTGGGTTTAGGAATTACCTGTACATACGCGGGTAAGGTCATGCCATCATTCAGATTAATACCTTTGCGTAAGGTATTTAGCGCGGCTTCGCTAACTTCACCTTCAACTTGCACCAGGTAAGTTTTTGGCAGCTTGAAATTAGGATCGCTGATTTTATGTTGCAGCTGGCCATCGTCAGTTAATAACAGCAAACCTTCAGAATCACGATCCAGTCGCCCAGCCGGATAAACCTGGGCCAGCTTGATATGGTCTTTCAATGTTTCGCGTCCGTTCTCATCGGTAAACTGACAGAGTACATTGAAAGGTTTGTTAAAAAGTACCAACGTTGTCATTGCTGTGTTCTAGGCCTGATATAACCATGCAATTTGGATATAGATAGTAGAAGCGGGTTGGCTTGTTGGCTCACTTATTCAGATACATAAATGGCATATTAAATATTAGATATTTAAGAGAAGTATATATGTGATTTTGCTAAAATCTAAAAACTTTAGACATACAATTTTTAGTCCTGATCCAATCTAGTCATTTAGATCAGTAGTACGATCATCAATAGTCTGCGCTAGAATATTAGAAGCATGTAAGCCTTTAGATCCTTGGACGATGTCAAAAGTCACCGCTTGACCAGCTTTAAGGGTTTTATACCCCTCCATTGCAATAGCGGAGTAATGTGCAAACAGATCACCGCCACCATCGTCTGCCAGAATAAAGCCAAAACCTTTTGCATTATTAAACCATTTAACTTGCCCAGTGCTCATCTTGGTCTACGTCCTTGCGCTATTTTTATTATTAGGGTTTGGCTGCAAAATATTTTTTATAAATTGAGGCCTGATTTGTTAGAAAGATGCATAACATTCTGCGTATTTATGACCATCTATTCAACATGTAATTGTATAAACTCTTTTATTTTGCTTGTCAAATTTAATTTTCTTATTTCGTTAAAAGCCTACTTGAAATGTAAATTTCATCCTCCACATAAGAGTTAATACAGGATGTGACTTGCTGACATGACCAGCTCTACCTGATTCATGTTATATTTAATGCCGAAGGTAATCCGCACCGAAAATACTTATGCCGCATTCATCCCCTACAGATTTGCCTCTTAAAATAAGGTTAGCTAGTGACTACCTATTTATGTCTGCCAGTGACAATGATGGACAGTATGACAGTGGTTTGAAGGAAGTGCTGGCCCCTGTTGCGCTTAAACTCAAACCACCAGCAATGTACCGCGTTATTCTGCTCAATGATGACTACACTCCAATGGAATTTGTGGTGGAAATATTACGAGTATTTTTTGCCTTGAATGCAGAAACAGCAACTAGGGTCATGCTAAAGGTACACACCGAGGGCAAAGGGGTTTGTGGTGTTTTTCCTCGCGATATTGCCGAGACTAAAGCTACTCAAGTAAATGAACATTCAAGAGCCGCCGAACATCCTTTGCAGTGCGACTACGAAGTGGATGACTAGAGGATAATATCCATGTTTAGTAAAGAATTTGAAAGCGCTCTTAATACAGTTGTATCTTGGGCGCGCACCCATCGGCATGAGTTCATAACTGTCGAACATCTTTGTCTTGCTTTGCTAGATGAACCAGTTGCGCATGACATTCTTGTTGCTTGTGATGCGACTGTGGAAAAGTTGCGGGACGAATTGCAGAATTATCTTACTACTCAAATGCCCGTGTTGCCGGACCTTGCCGAGAGTCCTGAAGTCCATCAAACCATGGGGTTTCAGCGAGTTATCCAACGCGCCGTGTTTCATGTGCAATCCACTGGCAAGCGTGAAGTTTCGGGCGCAAATGTACTGGTTGCAATTTTTGGTGAAAAAGAAAGTCATGCAGTATTTCTTCTCAAAAAGCAGGGAATTACCAGAGGTGAAGTAGTTAATTACATTACGCATGGCAGCAGCAACGGACCCAGTATCAATGAAGAACAGGATATTGAAAATAATTCGGGTGAAGCTGGCAAGGATAAACAGCAAAGTGCCTTACAGAGTTTTACCAGTAATTTAAATGAAGAAGCACGTGCCGGTCGTATCGATCCTTTGATTGGTCGCGAAGAAGAAATCACTCGTTTAATACAGGTGTTATCGCGCCGTCGTAAAAACAATCCATTATTTGTAGGTGAAGCTGGTGTGGGTAAAACTGCTATTGCAGAGGGCTTGGCAAAACAGATTGTAGAAGGTCAAGTGCCGGACATTCTTGCCGATAGTGTGATTTATTCTCTAGATATGGGCGCGCTGTTAGCTGGTACCAAATATCGAGGCGATTTTGAAAAACGTTTTAAAGCAGTGCTCGCAGAACTGATTAAGAACGAACATGCAATATTGTTCATTGATGAAATTCATACCATCATCGGTGCTGGTGCGGCATCAGGTGGTGTAATGGATGCTTCCAATTTGCTTAAACCAGTGCTGACCTCTGGCAAATTTCGTTGTATTGGCTCTACTACTTATCAGGAATATCGTGGCATTTTTGAAAAAGATCGGGCCCTATCACGCCGTTTTCAAAAAATTGATATAAATGAGCCCGATGTAGATACAACTTACCAGATATTGAAAGGATTAAAGAGCCGCTACGAAGAACATCATGATTTGCGCTATACAGATAAAGCATTAAAAGCTGCGGCTACTCTTGCTGGTCGCTATATCAACGATCGTTATATGCCTGATAAAGCCATCGATGTAATCGACGAAGCCGGGGCTTTTCAACGTTTACAAAGCACTTCCAAACGTAAAAAAATTATTCAGGTAAGTGACATAGAAAAAGTAGTAGCGCAAATTGCACGTATCCCGCCAAAAAATGTTACGGCATCGGACAAGAGCCAACTGCGTGATCTGGAAAAAAATCTCAAACTGGTTGTCTTTGGTCAAGATGACGCCATCGCTGCTCTCAGTTCATCTATCAAACTATCACGTGCTGGTTTGAAAGAAGGTGAAAAACCTATTGGGTCTTATTTGTTGGCAGGGCCAACCGGTGTAGGTAAGACCGAAGTAAGTAGGCAATTGGCCAAGATTTTGGGAATTCCGCTTTTACGTTTTGATATGTCTGAATATATGGAACGTCATACTGTGTCTCGCTTGATTGGTGCCCCTCCCGGCTACATCGGCTTTGATCAGGGTGGTTTGCTGACAGAAGCCATAACAAAAAATCCGCATTGTGTGGTACTGCTCGATGAAATTGAGAAAGCCCATCCAGACGTGTTTAACCTGTTATTGCAGGTCATGGATCATGCCAGTCTCACCGATAACAATGGGCGCAAGGCTGATTTTCGTAATGTTATCCTTATTATGACAACTAATGCTGGTGCTCAGGAAATGAGCAGAGCATCGATTGGATTCGCGAAACAAGATCACAGCACTGATGCCATGGAAGTTATCAAACGTCTGTTTACCCCAGAGTTTCGTAATCGCCTAGATGCCATAATTCAGTTTAATTCTTTGAATAACAGCGTTATTCGTACAGTAGTGGACAAGTTTTTGGTGGAGTTGCAGGTCCAACTAGATGACAAAAAAGTAACCTTGCAGGTAGAGGATGAAGCTGTGGATTGGTTTGTAACACACGGTTACGACAAGGCAATGGGCGCACGACCTATGCTCCGTTTAATTCAAAACAAGATCAAGAAACCTCTGGCCGAAGATATACTATTTGGCTCGTTGATTAATGGTGGTGATGTCCATGTAACTGTGGAAAATGGCGATATAACATTGCATACAAGTGCTGCCCCAGGCTCTTCCTCTCGGCAAAAAGACTATGAAGAAGAAGACCTGAAAGAGACAGACTAGGGTGCCTGAGAATAGATTTCTAGCTGTAATTTAATGTTAGCTTTGTTGGCAAAGCTGGGGGTTCGCAAACATAAATATTTGCAAAACTAAGGAGTTGTGAAAAGAGTATGGCTTAACGGGCGCGGAAAGTAATCCGGCCTTTACTCAGGTCGTATGGAGTCAGTTCAACTTTGACCTTGTCACCTGTAAGAATACGGATGTAGTTTTTGCGCATTTTTCCGGAAATGTGTGCAATCACAACATGTCCATTTTCAAGTTGCACACGAAACATGGTGTTGGGAAGTGTATCAATTACTTCACCTTCCATTTCAATTTGATCTTCTTTTGCCATTTACTAAACGCCCGTTCGGCTGAATATTTCGCTATCGATATGAAGGAATAAGTCAGTAGCTGCCTTCATGCTGTATTCAAGAGGCGCGCATTTTGCCTTAATTACAGCAACATGGCAAAGGCTCACTCAACTTCCGAGTAATCTGCTCGCGCTATACGCTGTTCTTAATCAACTTACCTTTACCCAGCTCTGCCCAATCAGCATTTCCAAAGGCCGAAACTCTTTTTTGTACTGCATTTTGCGACAATCTTTAATCCAGTATCCTAAGTAGAGGTAAGAGAGTTGCAAGCGTTTGGCCTCATAAATTTGCCAAAGGACGGCAAAGGTACCCAATGATCTTTTTTCTTGCAGTGGATCGAAGAAGGTGTACACAGCTGACATCGCATTGTCGAGATGATCGCTAACGATCAAACCCAGCAATAGACCCTTGCACCGCATAGAATAATATTGAGTCCCTTCACACTGATTGAGCAAAAACGAAGCATATTGCTCTCTTGAGGCAGGATTCATATCGCCATCGCCGTGGCGTACGTTGATGTAATGTTGGTACAGATAATAATATTCGTCATCGACTATGTCGGATACAGCAGTCACGGTGATGTCTTTGTTGTTGCGTAGTACACGATTAAACCGGCGGTTTAGCTCAAACTCGTGCACCAGTACTCGACATGACACACATTGTCGGCAGTTAACGCAGTTGGGTCGGTAGACGTGGTTACCACTGCGTCTGAAACCAATTTCAGACAAGCGGGTGTTGTAGGCGCGGTCAACTTTAAACTCGGGATCGATGAATAATGTTTTCGCCTGTTCACCGGGCAAGTAGCTGCATGTGTGGGCTTGCGTGGTAAAAAGCCTAATGTCCTTTAGTGAGGTCATACCAGGATCCTGGCTGGCAAAGTGTTAGTGCTATTGTAGGGCCAGTAGGCTGGCTTTGGAATGTCTGCACTCACTGGTAAGTACCGCATGAAATCCGACCGTGCAATAGTGCGGGCGCCCAAGCTTGCTAGGTGGGGATTGGCAACCTGACAATCGATCAACTCATAGCCATTCGCATGCAGAGTCTGCACGGTATTCACCAGTGCAATTTTCGATGTATTGGATCTACAACTAAACATGGATTCGCCAAAAAATATTTTGCCAATAGCGATACCGTACAGACCGCCTACCAATTCCTTGTCTTCCCACACTTCTATGGAGTGGGCATAACCCGCTTCGTGCAATTTCAGATAAGCCTGTTGCATAGCTGAGGTTATCCATGTTGCTGGGTTATCCTTTCTTGGCTGTGCACAAGCTGCCATAACACGGACAAAAGCCCGGTCACTGCTGAGCATATAAGTGTTGTTGCGGCTTGTTTTACGCAGACTGTGGCTTATTTTTAATTCGTTAGGGAACAACACCATGCGGGGATCTGGAGTCCACCATAACGGCGGTTGATCGCCTGAGAACCAGGGAAAAATTCCACGTTGATAGCCAGCTAGCAAGCGCATCGGCTGCAAATCACCACCAACCGCGAGCAAGCCGTTGGGGCGTTTCAAAGCAGTAGCCGGATCAGGAAACTCAAAAGAAGTGTCCAGCCATTGCAAGGGTTGCTGCATCAGGGACTCAGATTATCCAGATATTTTTCTGCATCAAGTGCCGCCATGCAGCCAAACCCTGCCGATGTCACGGCCTGGCGATAAACGTGATCGGCAATGTCACCTGCTGCAAAAACTCCTGCAATGCTGGTTTGAGTGGAATTACCGTTGATACCGGAATGGATTTTGATGTAGCCATTATGCATGTCGAGCTGACCGGCAAAAATGCCGGAATTGGGTTTGTGGCCTACTGCGATAAACACAGCGCTTAACGCAACATCTGTTGTGCTGCCCGTACTTGTATGTTGTACGCGCATGCCAGTCACTTCGCCACCACTGCCCAGCACCTCATCCAATTGATGGTTCCACAAGATTTTGATATTGCCGTTTTTAACCTTGTCGAACAATTTGTCTTGCAGGATTTTTTCAGAACGCAGGGTGTCACGGCGATGCACCAATGTAACTTCACTGGCGATGTTGGAGAGGTAAAGAGCTTCTTCTACTGCGGTATTGCCGCCCCCAATGACGGCTACTTTCTGGCCGCGGTAGAAAAATCCATCACAAGTTGCGCAAGCACTAACACCGCTACCCATGTATTTTTCTTCGGAAGGCAGGCCTAGATATTGGGCAGATGCGCCGGTTGCAATAATCAATGCATCACAAGTGTAGGTGTCGGAACTACCAATAAGTTTAAAAGGTTTCTGGCTTAAATCAGTATGATCTATGTGATCAAAAATTATTTTAGTATCAAAGCGTTCCGCATGTTTTTGCATCCTATCCATTAAGTCTGGACCGGTCAGGTTATGCACATCCCCGGGCCAATTATCAACTTCAGTTGTGGTTGTTAATTGTCCTCCTTGTTGCATGCCGGTAATAACCACAGGTTTCAGATTGGCACGTGCTGCGTAGACGGCGGCGGTATAACCAGCGGGGCCTGAACCTAGGATAATAAGACGATGATGTTGCACTGCGCTCATGATGGTTATCTCTGTATAAGTTGAAGCTATTATGACCCTTGTGAATATGGGGGTGAAGTAAAGAAATACAAATTGATAGTGCCGCGGGCTGATTACAGATTCATGTATAACTGCAAGACTCCTAGTCATGAATACACTAATCTGGCCGCAATAAAATCCGATATCTTTCGTTTTGATAATTTACTGGGAAATTCATGGTTGTTACCAAGAACAAAGTTTTTACTTTCAATAGATTGCTTGCTCTGGATGAGTTTCCTTGACAAAGCCAGGTAGCAATTTGAACGCCCGCCGCCATCGACTTGATCGACTGTTACCTATTTTGCTGAAAATCAGTCGTGATAATGTGCTCCTGTTACTTGCCCAACAGCGTATTAAAGTGGATGGCACCATTGTCACAAAGCGTGAGCTGATAGTAGATGGGTTCAGTATTATCACTCTTGATGGTGTGGTTTTGCAGGGCGGTAAAGCTACGTATCTAATGCTGCACAAGCCAGTGGGTGTACTAAGTGCAACCATTGATAAACGTCATCGTGTTGCCCTCGATTTAATTGAGCATGCATCACGATCTACCTTACACATTGCTGGGCGTCTCGATTTAAACGCAAGTGGCTTGCTGTTGCTCACCAACGATGGGCGCTGGTCGCGGCAACTGAGTTTGCCAGACACGGGCGTGCAAAAAATTTATCTGGTAACGGTAAAAAATATACTAGATCAAGACTATGTCGCCGCTTTTCATAAAGGCATGTATTTTCCTTCTGAAAATATCACCACACGGCCTGCCAGCTTGGAAATTCTGTCGCAGCACACCGCAAAAGTGACCTTGCAAGAAGGTCGTTATCATCAAATCAAACGGATGTTTGGTCGATTTCGAAATCCTGTGCTTCAAATTCATCGCATTGCGATTGGTGGGCTGCGGTTGGACGCTGATTTGCCAGCCGGTGCCAGCAGGGTATTGACCGACCTTGAGGTGACTCTGGCTCGACAAAGTTTAACGCCAGTCATGTGTCTTGCTGGTGGATCACATTCCGTTCGCCATATCCCTTATATGGATAATTTATTATGATGCACCACCATATATGGAATTAGTCTGCCTGGATCACGACATTGGTAAGCCCCCGAGATAAACCTAAAAGTATTACGCCGCTCAGCCCTGGTGAGAGTTTTCGCAAACTCATACTGGTGGAAGGACTGATGATCGTGTTGCTGGCAGTGGCGCTCTATTTGCTGTTGGCTCTCAACTCTTATTCGCCCCTCGATCCGGGTTGGTCCAGAACCGGAAATTCAGTATTTGTCAGCAATACGGTTGGGCGCAGTGGTGCCTGGTTTGCTGATGTGTTGCTGCTTCTGTTTGGCCACCTTGCCTATTTGTTTCCCATGCTAATGGCTTACAAGGCAGTAACTATTTTCCGGGACCGTAAATCACATTTTGATTTAACTATTGAAATTATTGGCCTGCGTATTTTTGGCTGTGTACTTGCTTTACTTGGGGCTACCAGTTTGGCCACCCTGCATTTTGCCAGTGATTTACAGGCTTCCGCTGGGGGCTTGATTGGAAGCGTGCTCAGCGCATTTTCCCTATCGATTTTTAAATTAACGGGTACAACCTTGTTGTCTTTAACTTTTCTGTTATTGGGCTCGACCCTTGGGTTCGGAATTTCTTGGTTAAGAGTGGTTGATAAAACTGGAATATTTTGTTTGAGGTGCTGGGATTTGGTGCTGGCGTACCGGCATCGTTGGCAGGAACAAAAAAGGGCTGAGCAAGAAACTCAAAATTTTATCAACGAACGTAAAGAGGCCCTAGAACTAAGCATAGTGAAAAATAGCAAGCGCAAGCCGATTGCTATTGCGCCGGTGCGCGAAATTCCCAAGGAACCCAGCAAGCGGGTGCAGAAGGAAAAACAAGGCAAATTATTTGACATGCCTGTGGTGGGTGATCTGCCACCCATTAGTCTCCTGGATGATTGGTCTGAAAATAAAAAGATTGGCTATTCAACAGACGCCTTGGAGGCAATGTCGCGGCTACTGGAAATAAAGCTCAAAGACTTTGGTATAGATATCGAAGTAGTAGCCATTAATCCCGGCCCCATCATTACGCGGTTTGAAGCACAACTAGCTCCTGGCGTAAAAGTCAGTCGCATCAGCAGTCTGGTAAAAGATCTGGCGCGATCCTTGGCTGTATCTAGCCTGCGTGTGGTGGAAGTGATCCCAGGAAAAACGGTCATTGGCATCGAAATCCCTAACGAAAAAAAGGAAATGATTTCCCTGGGGCAGGTCTTGTCTTCGCCCGAATTTGACAATTCACGCTCCCCTGTCAGTATGGCTTTGGGTCATGACATTGGTGGCAATCCCGTCGTTGTGGACTTGGCACGTATGCCCCATTTATTGGTGGCAGGTACCACGGGCTCCGGTAAGTCGGTCGGAATCAATGCCATGATCCTCAGTCTTCTGTTCAAGTCCAGTCCGCAGGATGTGCGATTGATCATGATAGATCCCAAAATGCTGGAGCTGTCTGTTTACGATGGCATTCCACATTTATTGACACCTGTTATCACCGACATGAAAGATGCAGCCAATGGACTACGTTGGTGTGTTGCAGAAATGGAGCGACGTTATAGGCTAATGGCGGCGTTGGGTGTCCGTAATCTGGCTGGTTTCAACAAAAAAGTTAGTGATGCCATAAGTGCAGGACATCCAATACTCAATCCCCTGTGGAAACCCGATCCAATGCTGGATATGGAAGACCAAGTGCGCGATGAGTTGCAAGAATTGCCCGTTATTGTAGTAATTGTCGACGAGCTTGCCGATATGATGATGGTAGTGGGAAAAAAAGTTGAAGAATTGATTGCGCGTATCGCTCAAAAAGCACGAGCTGCCGGCATTCACTTGATTTTAGCAACTCAGCGTCCCTCAGTGGATGTTCTCACTGGTCTGATCAAGGCAAATATCCCGACGCGACTTTCCTTTATGGTGCAATCGAAAATAGATTCGCGCACGATTTTAGGAGAAGGTGGGGCGGAACAATTATTGGGCAATGGTGACATGTTGTTTCTGCCTCCGGGGGGAGGTGTGGCGCAGCGAGTACATGGTGCATTTGTTTCTGATAATGAAGTTCATCGCGTGGTGGCAGACTGGAAGGCCCGAGGTACACCCCATTACATTGAATCGATTACTGCAGAAAATTCAGGTTATGGTATGCAAGGCTTGTCTGGCGAAGTTGAAGACGGTGAAGGTAATGCTGAAGAGGATGATGAGCTTTATGATCAAGCAGTGCGTTTTGTGACAGAGACGCGCAAGGCGTCTATTTCGTCTGTACAGCGCAAATTACGGATTGGCTACAACCGCGCTGCACGTATGATTGAAGCGATGGAATCGGCCGGTGTGGTCTCTGAAATGAGCACTAACGGAAGTCGTGAAGTGCTGGCTCCTCCACCAGTAATATAATTATTAAATTCAATCAGATAAAAAGTAATATTAAAGTGAATAATAACATTTATTTTAGGCAATTTGGAGTGGTGTTTGTTTTGCTGACCACGCTCTCTAGAGTTGCTGTTGGGCAGGCTATAGTGCCAGTAAATGCCAGTGCGGCGATCTCGGCCAATACCGCGGCTGTTGCACAATTGGAGACCATTTTGGCTGCAACTACTTCCCTGAGTGCTAATGTTGAGCAGTTATTGATGGATCAAGACGGACGTGAGTTGCAGGAAACCAAAGCGCAACTGGTGATGCAAAAACCGCAGTCATTTTATTGGTCAACCAGTGCGCCCTACGAAGAACTGATGGTGACCGATGGCAATGTCATATGGCGTTATGAACCAGATCTGGAACAGGTCACTTTGCAGAGCTTTGACAGCGACATTAATCGTACACCGGTCATGTTACTCAATGGTGATGCCCACACTATCGGCGAGGCCTATACAGTCAGCGCCACCACGATGACTGATCAAGTTCATACGCGGTTTATTCTGCTTCCCAAAAATCCGGGCAGTCTGTTCGATCGACTGAGCTTAACTTTTAATGGTGTTGTTCTGGAGGAAATGCAATTTGAAGACAGCCTTGGCCAACAAACCAGCCTTACTTTCAGCCAGGCGCTGCGTAATCAGATGGTGGACAGCAGTAAGTTTCAGTTCGTCATACCGGCTGGTGTTGACGTCATTGACAACACGCGCGAATAAAACGGGTAAATTGCCATCACTTCTATAGGATTGTAGGCATGACAATGGCACTGTTTAAGCAGGAGCAGGGATATCAACCCCTCGCTGCACGGATGCGTCCGCAGCAACTAGCAGACTTTGCTGGTCAGGAACATATTCTAAGCCCCGGCAAACCTTTGTTTGAGGCTATGACTGCGGGTGTCCCACATTCCATGATTTTATGGGGAGCTCCGGGCACGGGCAAAACCACTTTGGCCAGGATGATTGCAGCGACTGCCAATGCCCATATGGAAGTAATCTCCGCAGTATTGTCAGGTGTGAAAGAAATTCGACTCGCGCTCGACCGAGCTAAAGACGAACGGCATATGCGGCAGCGCCAGACTATTCTATTTGTGGATGAAGTACATCGCTTTAACAAGGTTCAACAGGATGCTTTTCTGCCGTTCATAGAAGACGGCACTGTGATTTTTATTGGTGCCACCACTGAAAATCCTTCGTTCGAACTAAACAATGCCTTGTTGTCGCGCGCACGGGTTTATGTGCTTAAGAGTTTGGATGAAACAGCTCTACTTAAAATTATGGAGCAAACTCTGTGTGACAAAGAGCGCGGTCTGGGTAAGCGTAATATTGTGCTCAGTGCACTGCAGAAGTCGCGATTTACGGTAGCTGCCGAGGGTGATGCCCGCAGATTACTTAACCTGCTGGAGCTGACTCTAGATTTGTTGACCATTAACAGCAGTGGGCAAGAAGTATTAAGTGAAGATATGCTCGCCCAGATATTGCAGGGCAATGTGCGCCGTTTTGACAAAGGGGGGGATTCTTTCCACGAACAGATTTCGGTGCTGCATAAGGCGGTACGTGGCTCTGCTCCTGATGCTGCACTGTATTGGTACTGCCGCATGCTGGACGGTGGCTGCGACCCACTTTACATTGCGCGTCGTGTTGTGAGGATGGCGAGTGAAGATATTGGCAATGCCGATCCGCGTGCACTTCAACTCGCCTTAAATGCCTGGGACACACAGGAACGTCTTGGCAGTCCCGAAGGTGAATTGACTCTCGCTCAGGCTATAATTTATTTGGCCTGCGCTCCCAAGAGTAATGCGGTCTATCAAGCATTTAACGCCGCCAAGGCCGAAGTCTTAGCTAATCCCGGTTTTGAAGTGCCCCTGCATTTGCGCAATGCACCCACTTCACTACTCAAGAATCTGGAGTACGGTAGCGGTTATCGCTATGCCCATGATGAGCCTGGTGCCTATGCCAGTGGCGACAATTATTTCCCTCAAGAGCTGAAAAATAAGCGTTATTATTTTCCAGTGGAACGCGGTATGGAAGAGAAAATTCGGCAGAAACTCGATTATTTACGTGGATTAGATGCTGCCAGTATTAACCCTCGCTACCCTGAATAAGGACACCGTTTATGCATTTATTACTGGTAGCTGTGGGTGGTGCATTGGGAGCGATGGCTCGTTACTCGGTGTACAATGTTGCTGCTTTTTACGGAAATAAACCCGCTTGGGCAACATTTTTTATCAATGCTGTGGGCGCTTTCCTAATTGGGGTGGTCTATTTGCTATTGCTGGAGAAGAGTGGTGAGCAAGCCCAGTTGCGCAGCTTGATCACAGTCGGATTTCTGGGTGCCTTTACCACGTATTCCTCTTATTCTCTTGATGCGCTGCAGTTGTTTGAGCAGGGTCAAGTTGGTGTGGCTTTGTTTTATTTGTTGGGAACCATGGTGGTTTGTGTGCTGGCAACCTGGATGGGTTTAACTGTTACACGCTTTTTTCTTTGAGATGCAGCTTTTGCACTTGTACTCAATTACTGGACATATTTCATGCTAGACGCTCGCCAGGTTCGTACCGAACCACAGACTGTTGCCAAGTTGCTACTAAAACGTGGTTTTGTGCTGGATGTTGCTACCGTTGAAAAATTGGAAGTTCAACGTAAGGCACTGCAAATAGAAACAGAACAACTACAAAATGAACGTAATACCCGCTCCAAACTGATTGGCCAGGCCAAAGCCTCTGGTGCCGATATCACCCCCATGCTGGCCGAAGTAGAAAATTTGCGCGCGCAGATGGAAAGTAAAAAACGTGCTCTGGAGGTGGTCCAAGCCGAATTTGATACCTTGTTGCACAGCCTGCCCAATATACCTGCGGCAGCAGTGCCTGAAGGCAAAGACGAAAGTGCCAATGTGGAATTACGCCGTTGGGGCAGCCCGCGCGAGTTTACTTTTGCGGCCAAAGATCACGTGGCATTAGGAGAAGTATCCGGGCAACTAGATTTTCCGACAGCAGTAAAAATTACCGGTGCGCGGTTTGCTGTGATGAAAGGAGAGATTGCCCGTTTACATCGCGCACTGATTCAAATGATGCTCGATACTCATACCCAAGAACATGGTTATGTTGAAGTAAATGTACCTTATCTGGTTAATCGTGAATCTGTTTTTGGTACCGGCCAATTACCCAAGTTTGAAGAGGATCTGTTCAAGATCAGTGGTGAACAGGAGTATTACCTGATTCCAACTGCCGAAGTGCCCGTCACTAATATAGTACGTGATCAAATTCTTCCGCCAGAGCAGTTGCCGCTGAAATTCGCCTGCCATTCGCCTTGTTTTCGCAGTGAAGCGGGCACCTATGGCAAAGACACGCGTGGCATGATTCGCCAACATCAGTTTGAAAAAGTGGAGCTTGTACAACTGGTCACACCTGATTGTGCAACTGCTGCTCATGAAGAGCTGACACATCATGCAGAAGTAATTTTACAAAAACTAGGTTTGCCTTATCGAGTGATTATTCTGTGTGGTGGCGACATGGGTTTCTCTGCAGAAACTACTTATGACATCGAAGTATGGTTGCCTGGTCAAAATACTTATCGCGAAATTTCGTCGTGTAGTAAGTTCAGTGATTTTCAGTCTCGACGCATGCAGGCACGCTGGCGCAATCCGGAAACCGGAAAACCTGAATTTATACATACCATCAACGGCTCCGGTCTTGCTGTAGGGCGTACTCTGGTTGCCGTGCTGGAAAACTATCAAAACGAGGATGGAAGTGTGATAGTGCCCGAAGTTCTCCAACCCTATATGAATGGTGCCAAGAGCATCCTCCAAGCCTGAATCTTAACCCATGGAATATCTACCGATTTTCCTACGTCTAATACAGCAACGAGTACTGGTTGTTGGCGGTGGGCAAGTAGCGCTTCGTAAAGTGCAAATGTTATTGCGGGCACAAGCACAAATAAGATTGGTGACACCCCAAATCCTGCCCGAATTGCAGGCCTTGTTACAAGACACTATCCATCAAATTGAACTGCGCGATTATATTGATGCAGATTTAGATACAATCAAACTTGTTGTCGCCGCTACTGATAATTCTGCCGTTAATGTTGCTGTGTGGCAGGCAGCAAGCGCGCGGAATATTCCCGTCAATGTGGTGGATCAACCTGAGCTTTGCAGTTTCATTTTCCCCTCTATTTTAGATCGATCGCCAGTGATTGTGGCAGTTTCCAGTGGTGGCAATGCGCCGGTACTGGCACGTTTGCTGCGGGCTCGACTAGAAACACTAATTCCATCTGCATATGGAGCACTGGCTATTTTGCTGGGAGAATATCGTTACCAAGTTAAACAAAAATTGACTTCACTTACATATCGCATGCGCTTCTGGGAAAGTATCGTCAACGGCCCGGTGGCAGAAATGATGATGAGTGGGCAGAAAGCCAAAGCCGAAGAGTTGTTGCTGCAACAGTTGGAACAAGGACTCGACTCAAACAGGGGTGGAGAAGTTTATCTAGTGGGGGCTGGCCCCGGGGATCCTGATCTACTAACTTTTCGTGCATTACGTTTGATGCAGCAAGCAGACGTAGTGTTGTATGACCGTTTGGTGAGTCCGCAAATTTTAAACATGACACGGCAAGATGCAGAAAAAATCCATGTTGGCAAACAACGCGCTAAGCACACCATGCCGCAGCAAGAAATCAGTAATTTGCTGGTGACTTTAGCCCGCCAGGGCAAACGCGTGTTAAGACTTAAAGGCGGTGACCCTTTTATTTTTGGGCGTGGCGGTGAAGAAATTGAAGAATTGGCGACTGCCGGTATTCCCTTTCAGATAGTTCCTGGCATAACGGCTGCTTCTGGATGTTCTGCCTATGCAGGTATTCCTTTGACGCACCGAGATTATGCACAGTCAGTTCGTTTTGTGACCGGCCACTTGCGTGATGACTCTTGTGACCTCGACTGGTCACAACTGGTGCAGCCTGGCCAAACAGTGGTGTATTACATGGGCCTGCTGAGTTTGCCCGAAATTTGCAAGCAATTGATTTTGCATGGCCGCGATCCTCAAACTCCCATTGCATTGATTCAACAAGGCACCACCCCTCAACAAAAAGTATATACAGGCACCTTGCACTCAATGCCGGCACTCATTGCCAGCAAAGAGGTTAAGGCTCCCACTCTAATTATTGTCGGTGAGGTAGTCAGTTTGCATGACAAACTTTCTTGGCGGCAATGAAGCCTGATGTGGTTTGTGATCATCTAAAAACGGAAAAAATGATAACCATACAACGTGCCAACGAGGCAGATGCCCAGCTAATTTTGGATTTCATTATAGAACTTGCTGTGTATGAAAAAGCACGTCATGAAGTTGTCTGCACAGTTGAGCAAATTCACCTAACGCTGTTTGGCCCTCACGCCAAAGCGCATTGTCTAATTTGCAGCATAAATGGTTTACCTGTTGGTTATGCTGTGTATTTTTTCAATTATTCAACCTGGCTAGGCCAAAACGGAATTTATCTCGAAGATGTTTATATAAGTCCAGTTTATCGGGGTTGTGGTGCTGGTAAAGCTCTACTGCAGCATATCGCGAGCATTGCAGTAGCAGAAAATTGTGGTCGCTTTGAATGGAGTGTACTGGACTGGAATACTCCAGCCATTGAATTTTATGAGGCGCTAGGTGCCAAGCCCCAATCGGAATGGACAATCTATCGATTGAGTGGAGATGCTCTTGTTACTTTGGCAGCTATGCCGGCCTCACACCTAACAGAAATCTTATAAATACCACCTCACACACCAATACAAACAAACTTGTTTTAGTAAGAGTTAAAATGCAAATTAACGTATGGGTACGCTTTAAAGAGTTGTGCTCAGCCTTCTGGATACCAAAATTGCTTGTGACAGCCTTCGCAAGCAGCATCAATACCACCACCCACTTCACTGATAGCGTTAGGATCTTTTGCATCGATAGCCTTTATCGCCTGCATTGCTACGTCATGAAGTACTGTTACGTGTGCGGTCCACGCCTGCCAGTTGTCTTTTCGTAGAGCAGCTGTTTGGTCAGGAGTTAATTCCCCGAGAGGGGGTTGGGCTGGTGGAGGATTATTGCTGATAGGCATGCCTTCAATTAAGAGGAGATTGGTGGCTGCAGCAAGATTTACAGCGCTCCAACGTAACTGACTCCATGCTTCGTCTGTTTCAGGTTCGGTGGTCGATACACCATCAACAGTGACATCAACACTAACGGCATTCCAGAGAACTCCTGCCGCTGGCATGACAATAGATTCCATGATTTCAGCGAGACTTAAATCAGTGCTGAATTTTGGAGTTTGTGGACGCTGTTCCGCACCATGGGTTAACGATATAAAACTCATAACGCTAACAATACAAAAAAAAGCCAGTAAAAAAAATTTAAATTTACTGAAACTAACACGAAAATATGCGCTGTTCATATTGTCAATTCTCATTTTGATTGGCAGTTGTGACTACTATCTCAGTTGGTTTTGATGTAAGCCAATAATTTTTTCGTAAAAATATTTAAATCAAAGGTTCAAAATGTAGTGTGCAAACCACATTCCCGGTTTTCCAAAGCCTTGGTTGGATCATAATAACTATCTTCGTTGGGCAGATTATTTGCCACTAGATAATCACGCATTTGTACTTCAGTCCAATGGAAGAAGGGTGCAACTTTAAGTACACCCTTGGCATCCTGGGTAAATATGTCCAAAGATTGTCTGAATTCTGTTTGCTCTTTGCGCAAGGCTGTCAACCATATTTCAGGCTGGTGTAGCTGCATGGCACGGCGGAATGGTTCGAGTTTAAAGTCTTCAGTGAATTTCACATGAGTAGGTTCCGTGTAAAGTGGAATGCCCCCTAGAGCCGCTTCTTGCCGGGCAGCGGATATGCGCGGTGTAAAAACATCTACTTTTAGGTGCAATAAGTGAATAATTTTTTCTGCGCAACGATAGGTCGCCTTGGTGTTATAACCGGAGTCTGCCCAAATGATTTGTATATCAGGTTTGTGATTGCTGGTCATGTGGAGGATTACTGCTTCCATAGGGCCAAAATGGGTGGTGACAACAGCCTTGCCAGGTAAGCCCAGCGCAAAGGCTATGATTGCCTGAGGGCTTTGTGTCGCATATTCCTGATTAAGAGTGACAAAATTCATGGATTACTCCTGCATTATGATTTGTGTAGTTTACCGTAATTTGATGTCAGCTGATCAGTAACCAATAGTTCGATCACACAACTACATGAGTATAAAAGTTAATACCATTGATATGGAGTGAGGTACATGCATTTTGCAGAACTAGAACTAAAAATCATAAGCTGGGCAGATCATCTTTGTATAGAGGGGACTCTTAGTGTCATTCCCGCATAGTTTTACTAAAGATCACTGTTAAACTTGCTAATCAGAATTTAACGCAGATCTTGTTGGGCGCTGATGCTTGTTATAAATCGAAATGTTTCCATACCTAATTCTGAAATCGAATTACATGCCATTCGTTCTCAAGGTGCTGGCGGGCAAAACGTCAACAAGGTCTCGAGTGCTATTCATCTGCGTTTTGATGTTACCGGCTCATCTTTAACTGCTGCTATCAAGGATAGATTGCTAAAAAAGGCCGATCACCGCATTTCGAAGGAAGGTGTGATTGTTATTAAAGCCCAGATCCATCGTACTCAGGAAAAAAACCGGTTTGAAGCACTGCAGAGACTGGCAGAATTAATTAAATCTGCCTGCGTAATTCCTAGGCACAGAATTGCTACCAAACCATCTAAAGGTTCTGTGACAAAACGAATTGAAACCAAGAAAATAAAAGCAACCACCAAAAAGCTTCGCAGAAAAATCAGCGATGACTAGTCATGTCTTTTGTGGGGCTGCTGCGCAGTCATGAAGTATAATTAAAACTTCATCTAATACAGTATTTTTCCATGACCTTAGTTCGTACTCGAATAGCTCCTTCTCCAACTGGTGATCCACATGTAGGCACTGCCTATATTGCATTGTTTAACATGTGTTTTGCCCGACAACATGGTGGGCAGTTCATTTTGCGGATTGAAGATACGGATCAGGTGCGTAGTACTCGTAAATCTGAAGATACCATTCTGGCAGCCTTGGCTTGGCTAAATATCGATTGGGACGAGGGTCCGGACAAGGGTGGTCCGCATGGTCCTTATCGACAAAGTGAACGATCTGCTATTTATCAGGAACACATTAAAGTATTACTGGATCGTGGCCATGCCTTTCATTGCTTTTGTACAGCGCAACGCCTAGACGAAGTGCGCAAGCAGCAGATGGAAACCAAACAGCAACCAGGTTATGACGGCCATTGCATCAATCTATCGAAATCTGAAGTCAATAAAAATCTTGCGGCCAATGAGCCATTTGTAATTAGAATGAAAGTACCAAGAACAGGTACTTGCGTTATCAACGATATGTTGCGCGCACCAGTAGAAATTGAGTGGAGCCAAGTCGATATGCAAGTATTGATGAAGTCAGATGGTCTGCCCACCTATCACCTGGCCAATGTAGTGGATGATCATCTGATGGAAATTAGTCATGTGATTCGTGGCGAAGAGTGGATTAGTTCTGCGCCCAAACATTTATTGCTGTACCAATATTTTGGCTGGCAGGCACCAGTGCTATGTCACATGCCATTGCTGCGCAATGCGGACAAAAGCAAGTTAAGCAAACGTAAAAATCCTACCAGTGTTGGTTACTACCAGCATATGGGTTATTTGCCTGAAGCGGTAATTAATTATCTCGGTATGATGGGTTGGTCTATGCCCGATGGTAAAGAATTGTTCAGTGTGAATGACATGATAGTAAATTTTGATATCACTCGTGTTTCACTAGGCGGGCCGGTATTTGACACTCAAAAACTTGACTGGCTCAATGGTCGTTATTTGCGTGAAGTAGTTTCGGATGCTGAGTTTTTACAGCGTTTTAGTGCTTGGGCTTTTCAAGCTGAAAAAATCCAGCAAATAGTGCCGTTGATCAAGCCTCGGGTAGAGCGTTTCAGTGATGTTGTCCCACTTGCTGGTTTTTTTCTCTCAGGGTTGCCCGTCATTACTCCAGCAAGTTTTGCTCACAATACTTTAAGCAGTGAGGATTGCATCAAGATTTTGCAATTTTTTGCCTGGCATATGGAAGAGATCAAGGATTGGCAGCGTGATTACTTGGAGCTTCAATTAATGAATCTCGCTGCAGGGATGGGTTTCAAGGTTCGTGATTTTTTGTTTCCTTTTTTCATTGCAATCGCTGGGACGGCCGTTTCTACTTCAGTGATTGATGCCATAGCGATTCTGGGACTTGATCTCACTCGGGCACGCTTGCGCCACGGCGTTACAGTCTTGGGTGGAATTTCGAACAAGCAGTTAAAGAGTTTGGAAAAGGATTATCAGTTATTACAGAGCAATGAAAAATATCTCGAATAAATGCGGGAAAATACTCAAGCTTGCACTTCGAAGATAGAGGTATTAATTCTTGACACTCTTTAGGGTGGTCAATAAAATGCGCCTCTTTCCGGTATAGCTCGGAATGGGAAAGGACACGAATTGTCTAGCCTTTTGTGTTTAGTAAAAATAGTTGTCAGTAATGATCAACAATTGTTTTTTTTACAGGTAAAGCGGGGTCATAGCTCAGCTGGTAGAGCGCAACGCTGGCAGCGTTGAGGTCAGGAGTTCGATCCTCCTTGGCTCCACCACCTGTAATTACCAGTTCAAGTCCCCTTCGTCTAGAGGCCTAGGACACATGGTTTTCATCCATGCAACAGGGGTTCGAAACCCCTAGGGGACGCCAAATAAAACCCTCGCTCGTAAGAGCGGGGGTTTTTTTGCACATCTCACCCATCTTATGTAGGTCACCAAAGCAATTGTTGCCATAGTGTTAGTAGCACATTCCTTATTCAAAAAAAAGCCCCGTTGATGCGGGGCTTAAATTGACTAGAGGTGGCTATTTAACCGGGGTAATCACGTAGAGTCGCGCCTGTATAAAGCTGTCTTGGGCGACCAATCTTAAATGGATAACTGATCATTTCGTTCCAGTGTGCAACCCATCCAGGGGTTCTGCCTGTCGCAAAAATAACCGTGAACATGTTTACGGGTATTCCGATCGCTTTGAGAATAATGCCAGAATAGAAGTCCACATTCGGATAAAGACTGCGATCAATAAAGTATTGGTCTTCTAGTGCAATTTTTTCAAGTTTCATGGCGATCTTGAGCAAAGGATCATTTTCTAGACCTAGTTCAGAAAGTACATTCTGGCATGCAGCTCGCAGGACTTTGGCACGAGGATCGAAGTTTTTATATACACGATGACCAAATCCCATTAGACGGAAAGGATCGTCTTTGTCCTTCGCTTTTGTGATGTATTTTTCGATGTGGGATTCATCGCCAATTTCGATCAACATTTTTAATACTGCTTCGTTAGCTCCACCATGTGCAGGCCCCCACAATGCTGTGATACCAGAAGAAATACAGGCATAAGGATTGGCACCAGTGGAACCCGCAAGACGGACAGTAGATGTAGAAGCGTTTTGTTCATGATCTGCATGCAGCAGAAATATTTTATCCATTGCATCAACTAGTACCGGATTTGGCAGGTAGGTTTCGCAAGGTGTACCAAACATCATATAAAGAAAATTGGCGCTGAAACTAAGATCATTACGTGGATAAAGAAAGGGCTGCCCAATCGAATATTTGTAACACATGGCTGCAATAGTTGGCATTTTTGCAATGAGTCGCAGGGCTGCTGTCTTGCGGTGGTCTTCGCTCTCTATTTTGAGCGCTTCGTGATAAAAAGCCGATAGTGCGCCGACCACCCCCACCATGATGGACATTGGATGAGCATGGCGAGGAAAGCCATTAAAAAAGTAATGGATCTGTTCGTGTACCATGGTGTGGTAACGAATGGCTTTTACAAACTCTTCTTTTTGTTTTGTATTTGGCAATTCACCGTTGAGTAACAGGTAACAACACTCTAGGTAATCAGATTTTTCGGCCAGTTGTTCGATAGGATAACCTCTGTACAAGAGGATTCCTTCATCACCATCTATATAAGTAATTTTGGATTCGCAAGATGCTGTGGACATGAATCCTGGGTCGAAGGTAAAGAAGCCGTTATTGGTCAAACTTCGAACGTCAATCACAGCCGGCCCTGTTGTTCCCTCGTAAACTGGTAACTCAATCGGTTCGGCAATGCCATCAACGGTTAACTGAGCTTTTTTCCCAGTCATAAAAACTCCTTTAGAAAATACAGCAAAAATTTGTTATTCCAAGACTAACGGACATGGAAAAATACCGTTGTTTTGAGGGGGGCAACACTATCCCTTGATGTACTAATTGTCAAACCGCTAAATAGCATTCACTAACCCATAATTGTGGTTGCATTGCACTTGATTTCCCTACAATTATTTTTAAAACAAAGGTCCCTTTAAGTGTTTTTTACGGCTGTAAAGGTGTCCACTAATTTACAAGAAATTTACGGAGTCTGGGGTAGAAAAACCTTATAAAAAATAGGAGAGTGAGGCATAATGTTTGAAAGTTTTAGGGTCGGCAAAAAAGACTGATAAATATATGTTATCAAATTTATATAATCTGCTTTTTGGTGTTTAGTTGTTATTCCAGCTTGCCCCCTTCTGTCTATTTATAATTTTAAGTCCAACTCGAGTACAAGAATGTGAAAGATAAGCGTCCCGTCAACTTGGATATCACCACCATACATATGCCGCTGGCGGCGCTGACCTCAATTACACATCGCATCTCTGGTGTCATTGTTTTTGTGGGTATAGCCATTTTGTTGTGGTTGCTTGATGTTTCATTGAGCGACGAAGAGGCCTTTAACTCTATCAGTGTATCCACCCTTTCTGGGTTCGCCAAATTTTTGGTCTGGGGTGTATTGGCAGCCCTGGCTTTTCACATGGTAGCTGGTGTTAAACATTTGTTAATGGATATCGGCATTGGTGAATCGCATTCGGCGGGTCCGCTAGGCGCCAAGCTGACTATTATTGTAAGTACAGTTTTGATCATAGTGCTGGGAGTGTGGATATGGTAACCAATATCACGAGCCTGGGGCGCAATGGCGTTCACGACTGGTTGGTGCAGCGTATTTCTGCAGTTGTATTACTGGCCTATTTTGTTTTTCTAGTTGTCTATGTGGCAATTAATACCGATCTTTCTTTTAGCCAATGGCAAAATTTGTTTTCCCATACTTGGATGCGGGTGTTCAGCTTGACTGCCTTGCTCTCCCTGTGCGCCCACGCGTGGATAGGCATGTGGACGATTTCTACCGACTACTTTACCAGTGCTATGCTCGGCAGTGCCGCCACTGTTATTCGACTTGGATTCCAATTAGTTTGTTTGTTGATATTGATCAGTTATTTCGTATGGTGCGTCCAAATTCTCTGGAGTATATAAGTCTTGGCCAAGCTCAGAATTCTTTCATTTGATGCTGTAATAATTGGAGGTGGTGGTTCCGGCCTACGCACATCTCTACAACTTTCACAGTCTGGCTATAACACAGCAGTAATAACCAAAGTGTTTCCCACACGTTCGCATACAGTGTCTGCGCAAGGTGGAATAACTTGTGCAATTGCTAGTGAAGATCCGGATGATGATTGGCGCTGGCATATGTATGACACCGTTAAAGGCTCTGATTACATTGGTGATCAGGATGCAATTGAATACATGTGCAGCGAAGGTCCCCAGGCAGTATTTGAACTGGAGCACATGGGCATGCCGTTTTCGCGCAACAAAGACGGCCGTATCTATCAGCGTCCTTTTGGTGGTCAATCTAGAGATTATGGTCGGGGCGGGCAGGCAGCACGTACTTGTGCGGCAGCAGATCGTACCGGACATGCATTGTTACACACGCTCTACCAAGCTAATCTGAAAAGCAACACTGTTTTTTTTAATGAGTGGTACGCCACCGACATTGTAAAAAATCAGGATGGAATTGTGGTTGGTGTTGTTGCAATTTGTATTGAAACCGGCGAGTTGGTTTATGTGCGCTCCAAAGCCACCGTGTTTGCAACAGGAGGAGCGGGCCGAATTTTTGCTTCCACTACCAATGCCATGATCAACACTGGCGACGGTATTGGCATGGCGCTGCGTGCAGGTTTTCCGGTACAAGATATGGAGATGTGGCAGTTTCATCCCACTGGTATCTATGGTGCAGGAACATTAGTGACAGAAGGCTGTCGTGGCGAAGGTGGGTATCTGCTCAACAAAAACGGTGAGCGTTTTATGGAGAGATATGCGCCTAATGCCAAAGATCTTGCTGGTCGCGATGTGGTAGCGCGCTCCATGGTATTAGAAATTATTGCTGGTCGCGGTTGTGGTCCAGATGGTGATCACGTCATGCTCAAACTTGATCATCTTGGTGAAAAAGTTCTGACAGAAAAACTGCCTGGTATTCTGGAATTGTCACGCACATTTGCCCATGTCGACCCAATTAAAGAACCCATTCCTGTGGTGCCAACTTGCCATTACATGATGGGCGGCATCCCCACCAATATTCATGGACAGGCACTGACTCTAGATAAAAACGGTAAGGATCAAATTATTGAAGGCTTGTTTGCAGTAGGGGAAGCGGCCTGTGTGTCAGTGCACGGAGCCAATCGACTGGGTGGTAATTCATTGATCGATCTTGTGGTGTTCGGGCGTGCTGCAGGCATTCATATCGAAACTATGTTGAAGCAAGGGTTAGAGCATCGCAGTGCTGCCGAGTCCGACATTGACAATGCTACACAACGTTTGCAGCGTCTCAATACTTCAACATCAGGCGAAAATGTATCTGTTTTGCGAAAGGAGTTGCAAGCCGTCATGCAAAACTATTTCGGCGTTTTTCGCACAGGCTCCTTCATGCAAGAAGGCATCGCCAAACTCAAGGTATTACGTGAGCGTATTGCCAATGTAAGCTTGCAAGATAAAAGCATGGTATTTAATACGGCCCGTATCGAAGCACTAGAGTTGGAAAATCTGTTTGAAGTAGCAGAAGCCACCGCTATTTCAGCTGAGGGTCGTACTGAAAGTCGAGGCGCTCATGCTCGTGAGGATTTTACGGAACGCGATGACGTTAACTGGCTATGTCATTCACTATATTATCCAGCCACTAAAACATTGGCGAAACGAGCAGTAAATTTTGCACCTCTTACTGTGCCAAAATTCGAACCCAAAATCAGAACTTATTAGTAGCGCAGCATGGGTAACAAAAAAAACAATCCACCAAAAAAATCTTCAGATAAAGGAAGGCGGCAACCGTGTTAGTCAGTATCTATCGTTACAATCCAGAAACCGATAGTCAGCCCCGCATGCAGGATTACCAAGTTGAATTGCCGCAGGGCAAGGACATCATGGTGCTTGACGTATTACAACTGGTTAAGGAGCAGGATAGCAGTGTCACTTATCGTCGTTCCTGTCGTGAAGGTGTGTGTGGTTCAGATGGCCTGAACATGAGTGGCAAAAATGGTCTGGCTTGTATCACACCAGTTTCACACGTCATAAAAAACAATAAATTGGTAATACGACCGTTACCAGGATTACCCGTGATTCGTGATCTAGTTGTTGATATGGCCGCTTTTTATAAACAATACGAGCGTATTAAACCGTATTTGCAAAATGACACATCACCACCGGCCATCGAACGTCTGCAATCACCAGAAGACAGGGCAAAACTGGATGGTTTATATGAGTGTATTTTATGTGCGTGTTGTTCCACTAGTTGCCCTTCGTTCTGGTGGAATCCCGACAAGTTTGTTGGCCCTGCCGGTTTGCTACAGGCTTACCGCTTTTTGATCGACAGTCGCGATACTCACACCCAGGAACGTTTGGCACAACTTGAAGATCCATTCAGTGTGTTCCGTTGTCGCGGCATTATGAATTGTGTTTCTGTATGTCCAAAAGGCCTAAATCCTACACAAGCCATTGGCCATATTCGCAATATGCTATTGGAACGTAGCATTTAAATGGTAGTAATTAAACATCATTAGAATGTTGGCTGCACGAAAGTGACTAAAGCTGTAAATCTTTCTGCAGAAGAGTAAAGGAAAAAATTATGCAAGAAAATATTCGTCAAATCATGCTTAAAGCCGGCCATCTTTCAGGTGACAGCTTGGATTATGTTAATGGCTTGTATGAGGCCTGGATCGACGATCCAACTTCGGTACCAACCGAGTGGCAAAACTATTTTACTGATTTGCCCCGGATTAACGGTAAGCAGCACGCTGATGTCTCGCATGCAAACGTTATCAATCAATTTAGAGGTCTGTCTACCAAAGGGTTAGGAAATTTCCCAGGTTTTTCTGCCGGCAAACAACTAGGCAGCCTTGAGCATGAAGCAAAACAAGTCAGTGTGGTACGACTGATCAGTTCCTACCGTGTTCGTGGACATCAACGTGCCAATCTTGATCCGCTGGGTTTGATGCGTCGAGAAGATGTGCAGGATCTAAAGCTAGAATTCCACAATCTATCTGATGAGGACAACAACACAGTATTTAGCACCCAATCTTTATTCGTTCCGCAAAAAACGATACGCCTGTCCGAATTGGTCAAGATTCTGGAAGATATTTATTGTGGCTCTATTGGCTATGAATATATGGCGATTGTTAACTTGGAAGAAAAGGAATGGATTCAGAGCCAGATCGAAGCTATAGGTGGAAAGCCCCACTTTTCCTCCGAAAGTCGCTTGCATATTTTAGAGCGTCTGAGTGCTGCAGAAGGGTTGGAAAAACATCTTGATTCAAAATATCCTGGTACCAAACGTTTTGGTCTGGAAGGTGGCGAAAGTTTAATTCATGCACTTGATGACATCATTCAGCGTGCTGGAGAAAACGGAGCTAAAGAAATAGTGATTGCCATGGCCCATCGCGGCCGCCTTAATGTATTGGTAAACACCTTGGGGAAAAACCCAGCAGCATTATTTGATGAGTTTGAAGGTAAAGCGCGTTACAGCAATTCTGGTGATGTGAAATACCACCAAGGTTTTTCCTCCAACATCATGACTCCAGGCGGTGAAGTGCACTGCAGTATGGCTTTTAATCCTTCCCATCTAGAAATCGTAGCACCGGTTGCTATAGGCTCAGTACGTGCCCGGCAAGATCGCCGCCAAGACAAAACTGGTAAAACCGTATTGCCAATAATTATTCACGGCGATGCAGCTTTTGCTGGGCAGGGCGTGGTGATGGAAACATTTCAGATGTCACAAACACGCGCTTATGCTACTGGTGGTTCAGTGCATATTGTCATTAATAATCAGGTGGGTTTCACTACCAATCGACAAGATGATTCGCGTTCTACCGAATACTGTACCGATGTAGCAAAAATGGTGCAGGCTCCAATATTTCATGTAAACGGTGATGATCCAGAAGCTGTAATGTTTGTGTCCAGACTAGCGTTGGATTTTAGAAATAAATTTCGCAAAGACGTTGTGGTAGACATCATTTGTTATCGGCGCCGCGGACACAATGAAACTGATGAACCGGCTTCGACCCAACCGATGATGTACAAGATAGTACGTAATCTAGCGAGCACTCGTACTTTATACGCGGAGCGTTTGGTAAAACAGGAACTACTGACTCAACTAGAAGCCGATGCCCTAAACACTAGTTATCGTAAGGCACTAGACGAAGGCACTCATGTGGTTAAAAGTTTGGTCAAGGCACCTAATACTGCTTTGTATGTCGACTGGCGCCCTTACCTAGGTCACGACATGAACATGATGTGTGACACCACCATCAACCTGCTTCACCTTAAAAAACTGGCCAATAAAATTCTGCAGTTGCCCGTAGGTTTTACCGTTAACAAACAGGTAGCCAAAGTGCTAGAAGACCGCGCCAAGATGGCCAAAGGCGAGTTAGCTTTAGACTGGGGTTGTGCCGAATTATTGGCCTATGCCAGTTTGGTAGACAGCAATTACAAAGTACGTTTTACCGGTCAAGATGTTGGCCGTGGTACGTTTTCGCATCGGCATGCTGTTTTGCATGATCAAAACACTGGTAAAACCCATGTTCCGTTGCGCTTTATCAGTGAGTCACAAAGAAAATTTGTACTTTACGATTCCATTTTATCTGAAGAAGCAGTACTGGCTTTTGAATATGGTTATGCCAGCACTCGTCCGGATGCGCTGGTCATCTGGGAAGCCCAGTTTGGTGATTTTGCCAACGGTGCCCAGGTGGTTATAGACCAATTTCTTTCCAGTGGTGAATATAAATGGGAGCGTTTGTGTGGTTTGACCTTATTTCTGCCACATGGTTATGAGGGGCAGGGGCCTGAACACTCATCTGCACGTCTCGAAAGATTCCTGCAATTGTGTGCTCAGAAAAATATGCAGGTTTGTATTCCGACCACTCCAGCTCAGGTTTTTCATATGTTGCGCCGTCAAGTTATCCGCCCTTTGCGAAAGCCTTTGATTGTGATGACACCGAAAAGTTTGCTGCGTCATAAAGAAGCCATTTCCTCGCTGGATGATTTGGCTTCAGGGTCTTTCCAGACGGTTATTCCAGAAACCGATTCTATACAAGCTAAAAAATCTAAACGATTGATACTTTGTAGCGGCAAGGTGTATTACGAACTACGTAGCAAGCGTCGCGAACTTGGCATAGAAGATGTGGTCATTCTTCGCTTAGAACAACTTTACCCATTTCCTGAAGAGTTGTTGGGCGAGATTATTGCTCCTTATGTCAACTTGGAAACTGTAGTTTGGTGTCAGGAAGAACCACAAAATATGGGCGCATGGTATTCCAGCCAACATCACATGCTGAACGTTATACGCAAGCACAATACAAAATTAACTTTGTTGTATGCAGGTCGTGAAGGTTCTGCATCGCCTGCTGCAGGTTATGCTGCACTGCACAACAAAGAACAACAACAATTGATCAAAGACGCTTTTGGACTGAAATAATAATTCAAACCAAACACTTCACTCATAAAAAACTAGAATAGGTAACGATATGGCAATAGAGATCAAGGCCCCAACGCTTCCAGAATCAGTACCTGATGGCACTATTGCAACCTGGTATAAAAAAGAAGGACAGCACGTCAAACGTGATGAATTGTTGGTCGATATCGAAACCGATAAAGTTTTGCTGGAAGTTGTTGCACCTGCCGATGGGATATTGAAACTTATCAACAAAACAGAAGGCGCAAAAATTGTTAGTAATGAACTACTGGCAATTATTGAAGTAGGTGCAAAAGCGCCAGCTCCTCCTGCCCCTACTACTTTGACTGTCGCCAAAAAAGATGAAGATAAAAGTGATGTAGACGTATTAATGAGCCCTGCTGCACGCAAGCTGATCGAAGAAAACAATATAGATCCCAGTACGATTACAAATACAGGTAAAGATGGTCGCATCACCAAAGAAGACGTGATCAACTTTATAAGTGTTGCAAAAAGTGCCAAGGCTGCTATGCAAGCACCGGTAGCAGCAGTAGTTAAACCAGTGCCTGCGACGCAAAAAGCCCAGGGTGCCCGCCCCGAACAACGTGTGCCCATGACACGCTTGCGCGCTAAAGTAGCAGAGCGATTATTGCAAGCCACACAGTCCACAGCCATGCTCACAACATTTAATGAAGTGAATATGGCTGAAGTCATTAACTTACGGGCTAAATATAAGGAACAATTTGAGAAAAAGCACGATGGTGTGAAACTTGGTTTCATGTCTTTCTTCGTACGCGCAAGCATTGAGGCCCTTAAACGTTTCCCAGCTGTCAATGCTTCAATAGATGGTGATGACATCATCTATCACGGTTACCAAGATATTGGGGTAGCTGTATCTTCTCCACGCGGTTTGGTAGTACCTGTTATACGAGATGCGGACAACCTGAGTATTGCAGGAATTGAAAAATCAATTAGTGATTACGGTGTTAAAGCTCGTGACGGCAAGTTGAGCCTTGACGAAATGACAGGTGGAACATTCACGATTTCCAATGGTGGGGTATTCGGTTCCTTATTATCTACTCCCATTCTCAACCCGCCTCAAACTGCAATTTTAGGGATGCACAAAATTCAAGATCGGCCCATGGCCGTTAACGGCGAAGTCAAAATACTGCCCATGATGTATTTGGCACTTTCTTACGATCATCGCATGATCGATGGCAAAGAAGCGGTGCAGTTTCTGGTGACCATCAAGGAACTCTTGGAAGATCCAGCTCGCATGTTTTTGGAAGTTTAACAGGACAAAGTTATGGCGACAGATTACGACGTTATTGTGATAGGTGCAGGTCCCGGTGGTTATGTCGCGGCGATACGTGCTGCTCAACTCGGATTGAAAACTGCTTGTGTTGAAAAATGGCTGGATGCAAATAAGTTACCTGTGTTTGGTGGCACCTGCCTAAATGTAGGTTGCATTCCTTCCAAAGCTTTGTTGGATTCCTCGCACAAATTTGCTGAAGCTAGCCATGGTTTTGCGGTACATGGCATTAACGTTAGCAAAATAACCCTGGATGTGCCTGCTATGATTGCCCGCAAAGCCAAAGTGGTAAAACAACTTACTGGTGGCATTGCAGGTTTGTTTCAGGCCAATAAAGTGTCTGGAATTTCGGGTACTGCCCGCTTATTAAAGGATAAAAAAGTTGAAGTAACTTCGCACGACGGCAGTAAAAATATAATAACGGCTCCCCACATCATCATTGCAGCCGGTTCTGTACCTATCAATATTCCACCTGCACCATTACAAGATGACATTGTGGTGGATTCCACTGGCGCGTTGGAATTTCTTGAAGTACCGAAACGTCTGGGTGTAATTGGCGCTGGTGTTATTGGTTTGGAATTAGGTTCCGTGTGGTCACGATTGGGCTCGGAAGTGGTTGTAATTGAGGCAATGGATTCTTTTCTTCCTACAGTGGATCAGCAGATCGCCAAAGAAGCACATAAGATTCTAAGCAAACAAGGTTTGGATATACGTCTCGGCGCCAAAGTTACTGGCAGTTCTGTGAAGCTGGGCAAAGCTCCCAAAGTCACTGTGCAATACACCGACAAAGAGGGTAACAAGGAAGAAGTGTTTGATAAACTAATCGTCTGTGTTGGGCGTAAACCCTACACAATTGATCTGCTGAGCGCTGATTGTGGCGTAGAAAAAGATGAGCGTGGTTTTATTAAAGTAGATGGTAACTGCGCTACTGCAGTGCCTGGTGTTTATGCAATTGGTGATGTGGTGCGTGGCCCCATGCTGGCACACAAAGCTTCAGAAGAAGGCATTATGGTTGCAGAAGTCATTGCAGGCCATAAAGCCTCGATGAATTATGACCTGATTCCAGGCGTGATCTACACGCATCCAGAAATAGCGTCGGTCGGAAAAACCGAAGAGCAATTAAAAGCTGCTGGTATCGAATACAAAACCGGTGTGTTTCCCTTTGCTGCCAGTGGCAGAGCTCTTGCTGCAAACGACAGTGACGGCATGGTAAAAATGCTGGCTGATGCACGCACTGACAAGGTGCTCGGCTGTCACATCATTGGTCCGTCTGCAGCTGATCTAGTACAGGCAGTTGTTATCGCCATGGAGTTCAGTTCCAGCGCAGAAGATATCGGTATGACAGTATTTTCACATCCGGCACTCAGCGAAGCGGTGCATGAAGCTGCGCTGGCTGTAAACGGCAATGCTATTCATATAGCCAATAGAAAAAAACGATAACTAGAATAACTTTTCATCAGCTCATGTATATATCGAATATATTTTTTACTTAGGTCAGACAATCATGAATTTACACGAGTACCAGGGCAAACAAATTTTTGCCTCTTACGGTTTGCCGGTCTCCGTCGGTTATGCCTGTGATACCCCGGAAGAAGCAGCGGCAGCTGCTGACAAAATTGGTGGCAATCAATGGGTTGTAAAAGCACAGGTGCATGCCGGCGGTCGTGGCAAAGCCGGTGGCGTAAAGCTGCTAACTAGCAAAGACGAAATTAAAGCGTTTGCAGCAAAGTGGCTAGGCAAGAATCTAGTCACTTACCAAACTGACAAAAATGGCCAGCCAGTCGCTAAAATTTTAGTTGAATCATGCACTGATATCGCACGTGAGCTTTATTTAGGTGCGGTAATCGATCGCTCCTCGCGACGTGTGGTGTTTATGGCATCAACCGAAGGTGGCGTAGACATTGAAAAAGTGGCACACGACACGCCAGAAAAAATACTCAAAGCAATGATTGACCCATTAACAGGCGCCCAACCTTATCAAGCCCGTGAGCTGGCCTTTAAATTGGGGCTTAACGCTGAACAGATAAAACAATTCACCCACATTTTTCTCGGCTTGTCGAAACTCTTTGTCGAATGTGATTTGGCTCTGCTCGAAGTCAATCCACTGGTTATAACTCAAGCGGGCAATCTGCATTGTCTTGACGCCAAGCTTGCTATCGACAGTAACGCCATGTTCAGGCAGCCAAAACTGAAAGCCATGCACGACCCTTCCCAGGATGATGCTCGCGAAGCACTAGCGACTAAATGGGAGCTCAATTATGTGGCGCTGGAAGGCAACATTGGTTGTATGGTCAATGGTGCTGGCCTCGCCATGGGTACTATGGATATTGTAAAAATTCATGGCGGCCAACCCGCCAACTTTCTTGATGTAGGGGGTGGCGCTACTAAAGAAAGGGTGACTGAAGCGTTCAAAATAATTCTGTCCGATAGCAATGTGAAAGCTGTGCTGGTCAATATTTTTGGCGGTATCGTTCGCTGTGATCTGATCGCAGAAGGCATTATTGGTGCGGTGAATGAAGTTGGCGTGAAAGTTCCGGTTGTCGTGCGACTCGAAGGCAACAATGCTGAACTTGGCACGAAAGTGTTGGCAGCCAGTGGTCTAAATATTATTGCCGCTACTAGTCTAACCGATGCCGCAGAGCAAGTTGTCAAAGCAGCAAATACAACAGGAGCTGCAGCATGAGCATTTTATTGAACAAGAATACACGCGTGATCTGTCAGGGTTTCACAGGCTCGCAAGGTACCTACCATTCCGAACAGGCCATTGCCTACGGAACTTTAATGGTGGGCGGAGTTACGCCTGGTAAAGGTGGGCAAAAACATCTGGGCTTGCCGGTATTTAATACGGTGGCTGACGCAGTAGCTGAAACTGGTGCTGAGGCTTCTGTTATCTATGTACCCGCACCTTTTTGTAAAGACTCTATTCTCGAAGCAGCTAATTCAGGCATCAAACTTATTGTGTGTATTACCGAAGGAATCCCAACCTTGGACATGTTGGTTGTAAAGATTACCTGCGATGCTCTGGGTGTGCGTCTAATTGGCCCCAACTGCCCAGGTGTTATCACACCTGGTCAATCCAAGATCGGCATCATGCCTGGTCATATTCACAAGCCTGGTAAAGTGGGCATTGTGTCTCGTTCGGGCACTCTTACCTATGAAGCAGTAAAACAAACTACCGATTTTGGTTTTGGTCAGTCTACCTGTGTAGGTATTGGGGGGGATCCGATTCCTGGTTCCAGTTTCATCGACATACTTAAACTACTGCAAGACGACCCTCAAACCGAAGCCATTGTAATGATTGGTGAAATTGGTGGTAGTGCAGAAGAAGAAGCGGCTGCATTCATCAAGACTTATGTCACCAAGCCTGTAGTGTCTTATATCGCCGGAGTTACTGCACCAGCCGGTAAAAGGATGGGGCATGCAGGAGCAATAATCGCTGGTGGTAAAGGGACAGCCGCCGAAAAATTTGCGGCCCTCAATGCTGCGGGGGTGACTACTGTACGTAGTCTGGCCGATATCGGTAAAGGCTTGAAACAAGCCACTGGCTGGTAAGTTGCGTGTGTGCGTGCAGCTGCTGAGCGCCCCTAATGGCTAAGTGCCCAGTTACTAACCAAAAATCAGCGCACTTTAAAATATCGAACCTTAAATAACGCACCATCTGGTGCGTTTTTTTGTACTTGAAAATCAGTTTTTTGCCCATACTTAGATAGAGTCTTCTCATTATTTTTCCAGGAGTTAACAGCATATGTCTGCTGCAGAAAAACAAACATTAGGCTTTCAAACCGAAGCAAAACAATTGCTGCAATTAATGATTCATTCCTTGTACAGCAACAAGGAAATTTTCTTGCGCGAGCTTATTTCCAATGCATCAGATGCTGCCGACAAACTGCGTTTTTCTGCTTTAGCGCATCCTGAGCTGTACGAAAATGATACAGAACTGAAAATAACCGTGAATGTCGATGTCAAAAAACTTACGGTCACGATCTCTGATAACGGCATTGGCATGACCAAGGAAGAAGTAATTGATCATCTCGGTACCATTGCAAAATCTGGAACTGCGCAATTTTTACAAAATCTTACTGGTGATCAGCAAAAAGATTCACAACTTATTGGTCAGTTTGGGGTAGGTTTTTATTCCTCTTTTATTGTGGCCGATAAAGTAGAAGTGATAACACGCAAGGCTGGTGAACCAGTCGAAAATGGCGTGCGTTGGGAATCAGCAGGTGAAGCCGATTTCACAGTCGAAAACGTCGAAAAGATAGAGCGTGGTACCAGTGTTATTTTGTATTTGAAAAAAGCAGAAAAAGAATTCGCAGAAAGTTATCGCCTGCGCAGCATAGTTAAAAAATACGCAGACCATATTTCCATTCCTGTGATGATGGAAAAACAAGATTTTGGTAGTGACGAAGGAAAGGCAAAAAAAACTAAGGAAGTTACCTACGAAACAGTTAACTCGGCTAAAGCCTTGTGGACGCGTCCGCGCGCGGATGTCACCGATGCAGAATATATTGAGTTTTATAAACACGTCAGCCACGATTTCTCCGATCCAATAGATTGGAGTCACAACAAAGTGGAAGGCAAATTGGAATATACAAGTCTTCTCTATCTGCCTAAACGTGCGCCACATGATTTATGGAATCGTGAAGGGGCTCGTGGTCTGAAACTCTATGTACAACGTATTTTCATTATGGATGATGCGCAACAGTTCTTGCCGCTATATTTGCGATTCATAAAGGGGGTCGTCGATTCAAACGACATCTCGCTAAATGTTAGCCGTGAAATTCTGCAACAAGATCCCACCGTAGAGTCCATGAAAGGTGCGTTGACCAAACGCGCGCTCGATATGTTAGAAAAACTCAAGAAAAAAGCTGGCGAAAAATATCAGGAATTATGGGATCAATTTGGAAATGTGCTCAAAGAAGGGCCGTCTGAAGATGTTACCAATCGGGAAAAAATTGCTAAGTTACTAATGTTTTCTACGTCTCACACTAATGTAGCTAAACAGGATCAGACCTTAGATGTCTATATTTCCAGAATGCAGCCAGAACAGAAAAAGATTTATTACATTGCCAGCGAAACACATACAACGGCTAAAAATAGTCCACATTTGGAAGTTTTTCGTAAAAAGGGAATTGAGGTTTTACTGCTTTCAGATCGTGTTGACGAGTGGTTAATGAGTCATCTAATGGAATTTGATGGTAAGCAATTCCAAGACGTGACTAAAGGTGAACTAGATTTGGGTGAGCTCGACAGCAAAGAAGAAAAAGAAAAACACCAAATTGAAGATGAAAAAGCCAAACCGCTGTTGGAGCGTATAACTTCCGCCCTGGCAGAGCGGGTTGCCGAAGTCAGAGTTACACATCGTTTGACTGATTCTCCAGCCTGCCTTGCAGTAGGAGAATACGATATGGGTATGCAGATGCGCAAAATTATGGAAGCTGCCGGCCAGACAGTGCCAGAGAGCAAACCAATATTTGAAATAAATACCTTACATCCGCTGGTTATGAAATTAGATCGAGAAGTTGATGAAGATCGTTTCATTGAACTTACAAGTATCTTGTTCGATCAGTCTTGTCTGGCAGAAGGACGTCAATTGGATGATCCAGCCGCGTATATTTCTAGACTGAATAAACTACTACTGGACTTAAGTAAATAGTAAGAATCAGGGGTGGTTTTTTCTTGAGGGTGTTACACAGACGCCCCAAGAATATTTGGAAAATAGACATCTGCTTAAAAAATTAAGTAACAGAGCAGGGTGGCTTCACGCCAACCCTGCTCTACTATCACTTAGATATCCCCGAGTATGTTATTGAACGTTGCACTTGGCTTCATTAGCTTATTGCACAAGATTGGATCTGGCTTGTAGTAGCCGCCAACATCTACTCTAACTCCTTGTACTGAATTTAGTTCATGCACAATTTTTTGTTCATTCTTAAGCAGTGTTGCCGCAACAGTGTTGAACTGCTTTTGTAACAATAGATCCTGGGTTTGTGTTGCTAACGCTTGTGCCCAGTACAGTGCAATATAGAAGTGGCTGCCGCGGTTATCTAATTCGCCAGCGTCACGCATAGGCGATTTGTTTTTATCCAGAAAAACACCAGTGGCTATATCTAGCGTTTGCGCCAAAATATGTGCAGATTTATTGCCGGTGTTATTACCTAGATGTTCAAGAGAGGCAGCTAAGGCTAAAAATTCTCCTAGCGAATCCCAGCGTAAGTGATTTTCTTCTAAAAATTGTTGTACATGTTTTGGCGCAGATCCACCCGCACCGGTTTCAAACATGCCACCGCCATTCATCAATGGCACAATCGATAACATCTTAGCGCTGGTTCCAACTTCTAGAATAGGAAACAAATCGGTCAAATAATCGCGCAAAACATTGCCGGTTACTGAAATTGTATCTTTTCCTTCCAGCAAACGTTGGCAGGAAAATAATGTTGCTGCCACTGGCGTCATTATAGAAATTGCTAGACCTTTGGTGTCGTGCTGCAACAGGTACTGCTGCACTTTGATAATTAGTGCGCGGTCGTGAGCCCGGTTATCATCGAGCCAAAATACTGCAGGGGTATTGGAGAGGCGGGCACGATTAACTGCTAGTTTTACCCAATCTTGAATAGGTGCATCTTTCACCTGACACATACGCCAGATATCACCCTGGTCGACAGCGTGTTGTAACAATACTTCACCTGCGGAGTTCACTACACGAATATTGCCTTTGGCTTTTATTTCAAAAGTTTTATCGTGCGAACCGTACTCTTCTGCAGCTTGTGCCATCAAACCCACATTGCTAACACTGCCCATGGTGACAGGATTAAACGCGCCATTTTGTTTACAAAAATCGATAGTGGCTTGATAAACGCCGGCATAACAACGGTCTGGAATGATGGCTTTGGTGTCATAGAGCTTGCCGTCGGTGCCATACATTTTGCCAGACGCACGAATGGCCGCAGGCATAGATGCATCAATAATGACATCACTGGGAACATGTAAGTTTGTGATGCCTTTATCGGAATTGACCATCGCCAGTGGTGGTCTTTTGCTGTAACACAAGGCTATATCAGCTTCAATTTCGCTACGTTTGGCGTTGGGCAAGGTGGCTATTTGCGTCAGTATTTCGCCAAATCCATTATTGGGATTTACTCCCAGAATTTTAAAGGTTTCTGCATGTTTGCTAAATACATCTGCAAAATATACGGACACTGCATGACCAAAAAGAATGGGGTCCGATACTTTCATCATGGTAGCTTTTAGATGCACTGACAATAATAAGCCCTTGGCTAGGGCATCTTGCATTTGGGTTTCTAGAAAAGAGCGCAGGGCAGCCGCGCGCATCACGGAGGCATCAATTATTTCATCTTTCAACAATGGTGCTGCTTTTTTAAGTTCAGTGATGCTGCCGTTGACATCCAAAAATTCAATTTTAAAACTGTCAGCTCTGCTCAAGGTCAACGAAATCTCACTGCTATAAAAATCACCGTCACTCATGTGTGCGACATGGGTAGTCGAAGTGGCCGACCAAAGTCCCATTGAGTGGGGGTTTTTGCGGGCATACTGTTTAACAGCACCTGGCGCTCTGCGATCAGAATTTCCTTCGCGCAGTACCGGATTCACTGCGCTGCCTTTTACTTTGTCGTAGCGGGCCTTGATATCTTTTTCAGCAGGAGTATTGGGCACTTCAGGATAGTCTGGTATTGGATAGCCTTTTTCCTGGAGTTCTTTTACGGTTGCGTTCAACTGTGGCAAGGATGCACTAATGTTGGGTAGCTTAATAATGTTGGCAGCCGGTGTAGTAGCCAATTCTCCCAGCTCGGCCAAGGCGTCATGTTGTTTTTGCGCCGGGCTCAGCATGTCTGGAAACACAGCAAGAATACGTGCAGCCAGGGAGATATCGCGCGTTTCAATATTTATGCCTGAGCTGGCTGTAAATGCTTGGATAATAGGCAGAAATGAATATGTAGCAAGCGCAGGGGCTTCGTCGGTCAAGGTATATATGATGGTGGGTTTAGCAGACATAAGGGATCCAGATCAGAAATAAAAGCTAACAACAGGTTCTAATTATAACAACTCGCCACAAATTCAGACAAAGCTACATTTGCTCCAATGTGGAAATTCCAAGTAATTCTAGACCTTGGTGTAATGTTCTTGCCGTCACATGGCATAAACCCAGACGTGACTCACGTTCCGCGCCTTCGGCTTTAAGTACCGGGCAGGATTCATAAAACTTCATGTAAACGCCAGCCAATTCGTACAGATAGAGACACAGCTGATTAGGCAAGCAATCTTGCGCCAATGTTTCTACAGTTTCGGTAAATTGCAGCAGTTTAAGTGCGAGCATAATTTCAGCCGGCGCGTTGACAGTAATGGTGTAGTTAGTATCCGGATTGAAAGCTGCTTTCCTAAATATACTGCGGATACGGGCATAGGCGTAAAGCAAGTAGGGTGCAGTGTTGCCCTCGAAAGACAGCATGCTGTCCCAGTCAAATATATAATCGCTGTTGCGATTTTTGCAAAGGTCTGCGTATTTAACCGCGGCAATGCCTACCACGTTGGCGATTTTTTTACGGTCGTGTTCAGGCAAGTCTGGGTTTTTGCTTGTCACCAAAGCGAAGGCACGTTCCACACTTTCTTCGCACAGATCAATCAGCTTGATGGTATCGCCGCTACGGGTTTTGAAGGGTTTTCCATCTTTGCCCATCATCGTGCCGTAGCTCAGATGTTCCAGCGAACAGGAGGATGTAGCTAAACCAGAGAGTCTGGCTGCGGCAAACACTTGCTGAAAATGCAAACTCTGCCGCGCATCCACTACATACAGAATACGGTCCGCCTGGAGTTCCTGGCAGCGATAAGCCACCGCAGCAAGGTCGGTGGTGGCATACAAAAAACCACCGCCGGATTTCTGCACGATGAGAGGTTGGGGTTCGCCTTCACGGGTTTTGAAACCTTCCAGAAATACGCACAGAGCACCTGCTGATTCGGTGAGCAGACCACGCGTTTGAAGCGTGGTAATTACAGATTCCAGACGCTTATTGTAAAAACTTTCCGGCACTACATCTTGCTCGGTAAGGGTAATGTTGAGGCGCTGGTACAGTTGCTGGCAATGGGTAATCGACACTTTGATGAATTTTTGCCACATAACCAAGCAGTCAGGATCACTTGCTTGCAATCGAACCACGTTCTGCCGTGCTGTTTCGGCAAAAGCCGGTTCCGCATCGAAGCGTTGTTTGGCGGCGCGGTAGAAACTTTCTAGGTCAGCGAGCTGGGTGTTTAGTTCGGCACCCCCGGGCAGTTCCTGCATATACGTAATTAACATACCGAACTGTGTGCCCCAGTCACCGAAATGATTTTGACGAATCAGTTTGTGTCCGAGATAGTTCAAGGTGCGAGCAATGGCATCACCGATGATGGTGCCACGTAAATGGCCTACGTGCATTTCCTTGGCAAGATTAGGAGAAGAGTAGTCGATCACCACAGTGTTCGGATTTGGAGCAAGTGCAACCAAGCGGTTGTGACTGCTATTGTTCATTTGTACACACAGAAACTGCGGGTCGATAAAGATATTGATAAAGCCGGGGCCGGCTAATTCCAGTTTTCCCACTACTGGGCCTAAGTTAAGTTCCTTAAGTACTGCGGCGCCCAGTTCACGAGGATTACGGCCTATGCGTTTTGCTAGCGCCATAACACCATTGGCTTGATAGTCACCAAATTGAGGATTTTTGGCATACGATATCAACGCCTGGCAGGTGGTTTCGCCGCTGATTTTGCACAATACTGCGCTGATGGTGGTTTCGAGGTACTGCTTGAGATTCATGGTGGGGCACTGTGCGGTGGCAAGGCTATGATTTTACACGAAGCGGCTACTTTTTGGCCTTAAACAATGCCATGCAATTTATTTATCATTGCTTAATTTAATATACCTATAATTAAATGTGAAATACCAAATCCCATTGTTCGAGAGCCCTTATGCCTTTCTCCAACCAATCCGACCCAGATACTCAAATCAACAATTCTTCAACCAATCCGGAATTTCAGCACATCTTGGAACGTCGCTGCAGTCGTCGCGAGCTGTTGCAGGTTGGCTCTGTGCTGGGAACCTTGCCACTATTTTCTGCTGGCAGCGCCGTATTTGCCGCACAGCAAATCACACCGTCTGCGCTGACTTTTACTGAACTCCCCCAAGGGCTTGATCAACAGTTCACTGTTGCCCCCGGCTATCAACATCAGGTGCTGCTACGGTGGGGCGATCCCATTTTTGCCACGGCATCCGCTTTTGATCCACACCAGCAAAGCAGGGCAAGTCAGGAACAACGCTTTGGTTATAACAATGATTTTGTTGGTTTTGTGCCGCTGCCTTACGGTTCTGGCAGTTCCACACATGGCTTGTTGGTGGTAAACCATGAGGCTTCTGCTCCTGAACTAATGTTTGCGGACGCACCAGCGGCTGCAAAACTGAGCAAGGAACAGACTGATGTGGATATCGCCAGTTTGGGTATGAGTGTGGTGGAGATTGCAATGGAGGCGGGGCAATGGACAGTGGTCAAGGATTCGATTTATAACCGCCGCATTACGCCACTTACGCCTATGCTGCTGTCTGGCCCTGCGGCAGGCAGCCCACGTTTATTTGCCCAACAATCAGCTGATGGATTCAAAACCGCAGGCACCTGCGGCAATTGTGCTGGTGGCGTGACACCTTGGGGCACCATTCTAAGCGGCGAAGAAAATATAGATGCATTTTTCTCTGGGGATATTGCTACAACCGATGAGGTAGAAAACTACACCCGTTTTGGTATGACCCTCAATCGAAAGAGTTGGGGCAGCCACTACGAACAATGGGATCTCAATCGCAATCCACAGTCAGCCTTACATTTGGGCTGGATTGTGGAAATCGATCCATATGATCCAGCTTCAATTCCCAAAAAACGCACTGCATTGGGCCGCTTTAAACACGAAGGCTGTAACTTGCATATTAATACTGATGGTCGAGTGGTGGCGTACACCGGTGACGATTCTCAATTTGAATATATCTACAAATTTGTCAGCGACGGTCGTTATCAACCCGATAACAGAACAGCCAACCTCGATTTACTCGACACGGGCACCTTGTCAGTGGCGCGTTTTAATGACGACGGCACACTTAATTGGATACCGCTATTGTATGGCGTTGGTCCACTGACTGCCGCCAATGGTTTTAACTCTCAGGCTGACGTGTTGTTAGACACCCGTAAGGCGGGAGATCTGCTGGGCGCAACCAAAATGGATCGACCCGAAGATGTGGACATAAATCCAGTCAACGGCAAAGTGTATGTAATGTTGACTAATAATACGCGGCGCACCGCAGCACAAGTCGATGCTGCCAATCCGCGCGCTGCCAATGGTCATGGGCAAATCGTAGAGTTGTGGCCTGCCGATGGCGATCACAACCAGGAAATATTTCAGTGGGAACTATTTCTGTTGGCAGGCAATCCTGCAACCGACATTGCCACTTCTTATCATCCCGATACCACTCCCAATGGCTGGCTATCGTGCCCTGACAATTGTGCTTTCGACACGCTGGGCAATATTTGGATAGCCACCGATGGCGCAGAAGACAGTGGCATTGCTGAAGGCCTATGGGCAGCAGCAGTGGAAGGTGAGCAGCGCGGTCTCACTAAACGTTTTCTGCGCACACCGCAGGGCGCAGAATTATGCGGTCCGTTTTTTACTCCCGATAACAGCAGTTTGTTTTGCGCTGTGCAGCATCCCGCTGCAGGTACCGGCAGCACCTTTGATGCGCCTGCCCATCGCTGGCCTGATTTTGATCCAACCTTGCCACCACGCCCGGCAGTAGTGGTCATCACCAAAATTGGCGGCGGGCCGATAGGGGGCTAGAAGGTAAGATCGCTGGCTTAAGAGGACAACTTGAAGCTCCCCCGATTTAATGGATACTTTTAATCAGCGACAATGTCGCCAAAGGAGTATTCAGATGACCACGAAAACAAAGCCGTACAAAATCTACACCCGCGAATTCAAATTAGAAGCACTCCGTCTTCAGCAAACCTCAGGACGCGCTGCCAGTGAAATAGCGAGGGAGCTGGGGATACGCAGAAATCAACTGTACAAGTGGAAGGAAGAGCTAAGCGAGAAAGCAGAACAGGCATTTAAGAAAGGCCGGCCGCACAAGGCTGATCAGAGTGAACTGGCGACATTAAAACAGGAAAATAACCGGCTGAAGGAAGAGGTCGCCATATTAAAAAAAGCGGCGGCGTACTTTGCGCGGGAGCTGCCGTGAAGTACGCCTTCATTCGAGCCCAAAGAGGACATCATAAACTCGGCAGGATGTGTGATGTATTGGGCGTATCAACCAGTGGTTATCAAGCGTGGCTTTGTCGTCCAGAAAGTTGTCGAGCCCAACAGAATCGGCAATTAGTAAGCAAAATACAGTGTTTTCATAAAGCGAGTCGGGAAACCTATGGCTCACCTCGCATTCATCAGGATTTGGTGGGAGCCGGTGAAGTGGTTGGTGTAAAACGTATTGCCCGACTGATGCAGCTTGCCGATATCAAGTCAAAGATGGCGAGGAAATTTGTTATCACGACAGACTCCAGAAACACCATGGCCCCTGCACCGGATTACCTGCGGCGACACTTCCACACGGACAGACAAAATCAAGCCTGGGTATCGGACACCACCTTTATCCCGACGCGCCAGGGGTGGCTGTATCTGGCGGTTGTATTGGATCTCTATTCCCGTCTCGTGATCGGGTGGGCGATGGGAGACAAGAACAACAGTGCCTTGGTCCAGCAGGCATTAACGATGGCGATTTGGCGGCGTGGTCGAGTACGTGATGTGATTGTTCACACCGATCAAGGAAGTACTTATGCTTCAGGTGGCTATCAGCAACTATTGAAAGAGCAGAGCTTGATTTGTAGTATGAGCCGGAAGGGTGAATGTCTGGACAATGCAGTGGCGGAGAGTTTCTTTGGCACGCTGAAGACCGAGCTGGTTGACCATGAAGATTACCGAACCAAACAAGAAGCAAAACAAAATCTATTTGAATATATTGAAGTGTTTTATAACCGGCAACGAAGACATTCCTATCTGGGCTATATAAGCCCAGTAGAATATGAGAGAAGATTTGCCTCTCACTAAATCAATCCGTTATTTTGGGGGAACCTCACGCAGCGAATTGGAAAGTGAGCCAGAAGTTCCGTGTGCGGCATGCAGTATCTCCGTTTTGCGACCTTTAGCCTTCGTGGTTAATGCCTCGGCTTTAAAACACCTCTCGAGGTTTTCTGGGAGAAGCTGCACTCTTTAACGAGTTAAGAAAATACAATGAATTCGTAAAGTTATTCACGACTCCCAAAATCCCCACGCTGCAACAAGGTTTTGGTGCCGATAATAGGAGTCGAACCTACGACCTTCTCATTACGAATGAGCTGCTCTACCAACTGAGCTATATCGGCGTGATGAATAAGGGCTAATTCTAGCCGAAAGACTGGGTGGATTGTCTGCTGTAGCGAAATTGTTTTACAGCAATAGCCAAGATAAAGCCGAGTCAGTGCCCGCGCCTTTTCCTGTTATTTTTTGCCTAGCCATTGCACGCCAAACAAATCCCGGCGGCGATCATTGCTATTACGCACAGAGCCGGTTTGTTTTAGTTGCTGCAATTTTGTGAAATCAAGATCTGCAACCAGTGTACATTCTACATTTGGAGTAGCTTCGTTGATGATGGCATCGTGCGGAAAGCCGATGTCCGACGGTGAAAAAATTGCCGACTGGGCATACTGCAATTCTACATTTTCCATAACAGGTGTACTGCCGGTACTGCCCGCTATCACCACATAACATTCATTTTCGATAGCCCGAGCTTGCGCGCACAGCCTGATTCTTAAATATCCATTCTTGTTATCTGTCCAAAACGGCACCAGCAGCAGTTGAATATTTTGTTCAGCCAAAAGGCGTGCCAATTCCGGAAATTCCACATCGTAACAAACCAACATACCTATTCTGCCAAAGTCGGTATCGTAAGCAGTAAGTGAATTGCCACCCACAATGCCCCAATCACGTTTTTCGGCGGGTGTTGGATGTAATTTATATTGGGAGTCAACCCTTCCATTGCGATGGCAGAAATAAGCTACATTGTGAATAGCCTTGTTTTCAAAATGCGGCAACGAACCTGCCAAAATATTTACTTTGTGGGCAACCGCCATACGCGATATGGCAGCAATAATTTTAGGAGTAAGCAGTGCAAGATCACGCATCGACAAGATCGGGGTTAATGCTGGAGTCAAACCCGTGAGTGGGGCAGAAAAAAATTCGGGAAAAACTACTAGATCACATTTATAGCCAGCCAGGGTACGGACATAGGCTTCAACATAGTTAAGGAAATCGTTCAAGGAAATAAAATGGCGCATCTGCCATTGCACAACACCTACTCTGGCACCTGGCTTGCTGTTGGCGACTGGTGTGGCTGTAGTTGTGGTTGTGGGTGTGGGTGTAGCTGATGAAGCGCTAGTTTTTTTGGGTTTACTGATTGCCATTGTGGCTTGACCTGAATGCTGAAGGGTACAAAGTAGATTCTACGGCAATTCAGGGCAGAACTTAATACTAATCAGGTCAGAACTTAATACTAATTAACTGAAACGATATAATAATTTACTGAATCAGGCAAAGTTCTAAGAGTCATAGCGTGTCTAGGGTAGGGTTTGTTGTATTATTGATTTTTGGCTAAAATCTTGTCGCTAGGCTAAAAATACTTGCAATTAAGCCTTTCATCTTTAGTCAGTGGTCACTATTTCATTCATGTCACATTCATCGTCAACACCATCCAACTCCCCACCCACATCAACTCATGCAACTCCAGTCTGGAACCGAGATACTCCCTATCTCGCCACCTTATCTCATCAATATCGCTTAACTGCGGCTGGGTCCCCTAAAGATGTACGACATGTGGAAATTGATCTTGGTAACTCAGGACTTAGGTATCAGCCTGGCGATACCCTTGCCATCTGGGTTAAAAATGATCCCTCCCTGGTGGAGGAAATTTGCAAATTGTGCAGGCTGTTAGCTACTGAGCTTGTCAACGTTGAAGGCAGAACATTAACACTGGCTGAGGCGCTGTTAAGTTGTTTTGAGCTCACCCAAATCTTTCCGGGATTTATCAAGCATTACGCTCAACTTTGTCCTGATCCTAAGTTGGCGGTTATCTCTAATGATGTAAATAATTTACGTAGTTATTTACCACACCGACAAATAGTAGATGTATTACAACAGTTTCCTGCTGATGTAAGTGCCGAGCAGCTATTGTCTTGTTTGCGCAGACTTACCCCCCGCCAATATTCAATTGCCTCCTCGCAAAAAATACATCCTAACTTAGTAGCTCTCACGGTAAACATCGTGCGGTATGAGACTGATGCACATGAACGCAAGGGGGCTGGTTCCGCTTATTTGGGATGGCGCGTACAACCCGGAGAATCACTACCCGTTTTTGTAGTACCCAATGACCATTTCAAATTACCAGAAGACACTACCAAACCTATCATCATGATTGGTCCTGGCACAGGCATTGCACCCTTTCGCGCTTTTTTACAGGAACGAGATGCTACTGGCAGCACAGGTTTAAATTGGCTTTTTTTCGGCAACCCCACTAAAAAAATGGATTTTTTGTATGAACAAGAGTGTTTGGACTACCAACGCAGTGGTCTACTAACACGTCTCGATCTGGCGTTCTCTAGAGATCAGGACAGCAAAATTTATGTTCAGCATCGCATGCTCGAGCAAGCCGTAACTTTATTCGAATGGATGCAACAAGGCGCGCATATTTATGTGTGCGGAGATGCCAAACACATGGCCGAAGACGTACAAAAAGTACTGCTGCAAATTATTGAGCAACAAGGCAACATGGACATCAACAACGCCCGCCAATATTTGGTAAAAATGCGACAAGAAAAAAAATATCTACGCGATGTGTACTAATTTTTTATAAATTACTTTTCCTGCAAAAAATAATTTTGACTAACGATTGATATTTAATAACCAACAATTGCAATATACGATTTTTTTGGAGTTAACATGGAAAGAATAATTGAATCACTAATGATCAGAGCGCGTTGGTTGCTGGCTCCGGTTTATCTGGGTTTAAGTTTTGCGTTGCTCGCGCTGGCCATAAAGTTTTTTTCAGGAAGTGATCCATCTGTTTGCGGATCTTATAACGTCAAGCGAATCCGATGTGGTTCTTATCGTGTTGTCATTGATTGACATTTCGCTGGTGGGCGGCTTGCTGGTGATGATCATGCTCAGCGGTTACGAAAATTTTGTGTCTAAACTAGATAATAAAGCAGACAGCACTGAGCTGGCTGGGGCAAATGGATCCCTCCTCACTTAAGATGAAAGTAGCTGCCAGTATTGTTGCTATTTCTTCTATCCATTTGCTGCGTGTGTTTATGAACATCAATAATGTCAATCCCGACCTATTGAAGTGGTATGTAATCATACATCTCACTTTTCTAGTGTCTGCTTTCAGCATGGGATCACTGGATAAAATCACTAAGAACCTGCATTAATCAGTCCCCGTTATTTTTTATCCATCATATTGTAGCGACCAAACCGGAAAGCTCTGGCACTGAGTTCGATTTCTTTCAAAAAAATTAGCAACCCCGAAATCAAACATAACAAAGCAATCATGAACAGCACTGCAATCATGGTTTCCAACGCCAAAGTAAACAAAGTATCGAGAAATAAAATAACGATGACCAGACAAACAAACAAGGCGCTCATCGTGCATAAGAGAATTGCACGGTGAATATGGCGCGCACGACGCGCTAACAGTTTTTGTTCACTATCAATATCTGCATACTGCTCAGAACCTTCTTGCAAATCCATGTCATTCAAGCGTCGACCCCGGTCAATGACACGACCCAATCGCAGTGACAACACATTTAAAGCACCGCTGATGCTGGCGAGCAAAAATACGGGAGCCACCGACAACTCGATGACATTTGATATGTCGGCAGCCTGAAATAGACTTTCCATTTTTAGTCCTTTTGCAAAAGATGGTTTAAAGGTTTAAAAAATCTACTCTTCAGCTCTGACTAACAACTTACTCTCCATGCAACCTTTAATAATTTAACAATTTTTTACTTAACGGTAGCGACGCCGTTAATGCACGGCTAAAGCTGACCCCAAAGCGCATCTTTTAAGGCATTAAATGCGCATTTTAGGCAGCATATACCGGTGTAGGACCTACGTAGCTAGTTCAGCAACAAAGCTATTAATGGTGATGTCCACCAGCGCCATGCACATGCCCGTGCGACAACTCTACTTCTGAAGCCTCACGCACCTCAACAACTTCTACCGTAAAACTCAGAGTTTTACCTGCCATAGGATGATTGATGTCTACTGTGGCCATGGTGTGTCCAAGTTTTAATATAGTGACCTGTTGATGACCTTGTTCAGAAGCAATGACTGCTTGCATACCCACCTGCCATTTTTTAGCACCTTGCAATTGGCTGATAGGTACTCGTATTTCATTGTCGGGATGTAGTTCACCAAAGGCTTGGTCGGGTGGCAGTGTAATATCAAATTTATCTCCTACACTTTTCCCCACTAGGGCTGTTTCTAGTCCTTTGAGCAGTGAATCATGCCCATGTAAGTAAGTCATGGGATCGGCGCCCACTGATGTTTCCATTTGCACCCCATTTTCGTCTTTTAATGTGTAATGAAAACGGGCAACG